>Ga0066376_10000237_pt1 | contig 49982 bp, 47 predicted proteins | sample Knorr_S15_td_Bot_FD_77009 | JGI IMG/M metagenome (GOLD analysis project Ga0066376, IMG submission 77009) | Marine microbial communities from Southern Atlantic Ocean transect - Knorr_S15_td_Bottom_ad_5009_LV_A | ecosystem: Environmental > Aquatic > Marine > Oceanic | place: Southern Atlantic... | reverse complement strand
GCTTCATCGCCGAACACAACGATACCGAGGCAAAGCCATTCATGTGGAGCGCCAACCCCGACGACATCATCGCAGCCAGAAACCGTGGGTTCCAAGTGTTAGATTCAATCCACTAGCTATACACAGCTGCTATAGCCAGCCCTCTTACCAGGGAACTTCCTTGCCTTCGTAATCCAGGAAGCGGCCTGAATCCGCGGGCGTCAGGGTCTCTATGACCTCGCGCATGCCGTGGATGCTCACCGCCGGGGTTACCGGCGCATCATGGCCGCCCATATCGGTCGAAACCCAACCGGGGTGGAATGCCATGACGGTAACGCCACGCTCCGCCAAATCGACGGCGAGGCTGCGCATGACGGCGTTCAGAGCGGCCTTGGACGAGCGATAGAGATAGGCGCCGCCGGTGGTCGCGTTATCGGCCATGCTGCCCATCTTGCTGGAAATCAAGACGATCTGTTTACGCTCGCTGGCCACCACATTGTCGATCAAGGCCTCGACCATGCGCAGGGGCGCGAGAGTGTTGATTCGCAGAGTCTCCAGCCAGTCGTCATAGTCGGTCTCGCCAAAGCCCTCTTTCTCGCCGAGATAGATGCCGGCGTTGTTGAGCAAAACATCGAGCGGCGCGCCCTTGAGCTCGGTGGCGAGGGCGGCAACCGACGCCCCATCGCCGATATCCAGGCCATGAACCGAAACCTGGCCCGCTGTGGTTGCGGCAACGGCATTGAGCGTGTCGGCCTCGTCGGGGGCGCGGCATCCGGCATAGACGCGCCACCCGGCGGCGGCATATTGCTTTGCGAAGGTGAGGCCCAGGCCCCGGTTGGCACCGGTAATCAGGATGGACGGCATGATTATTTATTAGAATCCTTCAGCTATGTCGCGCAGGGCTTCGGGCTGGGCAATGTCGATGTGATGGGCGTTGGGAATCGCTATGTGCCCCGCCTTCTTGAGCCGGCTCAAGGTACGGCTGACCGTTTCCATGGTCAGGCCGAGATAATCGGCGATATCGCTTCTGTTCATCGGCACCGGAATCGGGCCGGCCATGACCTCTTCATCGTCATCGAAGCCGGCCGGCGCCATGCGGCGGGCCAGGGAGAGCAGAAAGGAGGCTAGCTTTTCCGAGGCCGTCTTACGCCCGAGCAGCAGCATCTGGTCCTGGGCGGCGGTGAGTTCGTCGGTGGCGATCCCGAGTAACCGACTCTGTAACTTGGGGAAGCGGTCGAACAATTGATAGAGTTTGGCGCGGGGAAACCGGCACAGGCTCACTTCGGTCACCGCCTCGACGCTGTAGGAATGGGTGCCGGCCGATGCAATGCCGAGAAAATCGCCCTGGTAGACAAATCCGGTGATCTGCCGCCGCCCATCGGGCAGAAGCTTGTAAAGCTTCATGACGCCGGACAGGATGTTGAAGACATTATCGGCATCGTCGCCTTCCTGAAACAGCATTTGGCGCGAGGTTATACGGACTCTGCGCACGATCGCCTGGAGATGGTCGAGTTCTTCGTCGTGGAGCACCGAGCAGAAGGTAAATTCCCGTATTTCACAGGCCGCGCACATAGGTCTATGGCACCCTGGGGTGTCATGGCGCCCTGGCGCAAGATAGCGCCCGTCGTTTTGGGACTCTGTTGCGCCCGAGGGAGCTCAGAAGAAAGTTTTGGTGGTGGATTTGTCGCCATGCTTCACCCCGCCGCAAATGCTTTTACCAGCATACTACCCTATCATCATGTCGGGTGGAATGCGGCTGACGACAACCCCTAGCCAAAGGCTAGTTGCGGATTTAAGGGCCGCTATGGGGTGGTCTTATGAAGCTTGGAACGCATCGCCGAAGGCCGTCACAACATCACCGGAACCTTCATCGTCGCCGCGCATGGTCGCGGCGATGGCCTGGGCATGCAGGCGGACGATCTCAAACTGCCGGGACGACGGCGTCGGCGCCTGAACAAGCTGCTCGACCACCTTTTCCAGGGAGCTGGTGAGATGATTCAGATCGCGCACGGTATCCGGCATTTCGATACCCTTGACCTCGCTCAACAAGACAACAATTTTTGAAATTTCCTTGTCGAACCCGTGTTCGCTGGGATTCGCCGAGGCGACCTCAGCCATTTCCGAGGAAATATTGATGATCGGCAGCATGATGCCGTAAAGCCGCTGCAGGGTGAAACTATTGGCAGCGCGCTGGATTTCGATCTCATCGATTTTCGTAAGGGCCCGGCCCGATACTTTAATGTTTAGGCTGTTCGGCACCTTGACCTTGGCTGTCTCCTCATCATCGGGACGAACGCCCTTTGCCCGCTGCGGGCCGAGGTAGCCGGGGGTCGCCACGAAGTCCTTGCGATTCTGGGAGAGATAGGCAATGCGCTCGGCTAGAATTTTACTCGATACCGGCTTAGCGACCAGATCGTCGGTGCCGGCGTCGAGAATGGATTGGATAGTCATCTCTTCGGGATACTGAGTCATACCGATGATGATGACAAATGGATTATCGCCAAGTTGCGAGTGGCGAATCTCAGAGATCGTGGAGCAGATAACGTCCTTATCACTATCGAGATCGAGGCAGAAAACATCCGGTTTGGTGTCGCCGACCGCGGCGTCGCGCACCTGTTCTATGGTCCGGCAATCATGAACGAATCCAAAACCGATTCCGAGCAGGGCGGATTTCACCAAACGGCGCATTTCGCCGTTGGTTTCGAAAAGCACTACGGACGCGGTTTTTAGTTTATGGCTGTCCATCTAGAATATTTTTTCAATAATATACGGGTTCCCGTAAGGCGACCCCACTCCGGGCCGACAATAAGTGACAAAATATCAAAATCCTGTTTCAGATTCGTTAATTGTAACCCCAGGCTCAATCACCCAGGACGACTCCTTCCCGGCGCGGATCGGCGCCCCCCGCCAGACCCGGGCCGGTCACAGAAACGCCATGCAGACCGCTCGTCAGAGGCCGTATTCTGACCTCGTGACCGAGCGCTTCAAGCGCCGGGCGGAGTGCTTCAAGCGGCGTGCCTTCCTCGAGATCGATGGGGCCGTTGCGGTTAACGTGATGGGGCAGGGCAATGGCGTGGCGCAGCTCCAGCCCCCAATCGAGGATAGCGACCAGGCTTTGCACTACATAGCCGATAATTCGCGATCCCCCCGGTGACCCAATGCTTACCTTAAGGCGGCCGTCTGCGTCGAACACCAGAGTCGGCGCCATGGAAGAACGCGGCCGCTTGAGCGCCTCGACGCGGTTGGCCACAACCACGCCGCCGATCTCGGGGCGAAACGAGAAATCGGTGAGCTGGTTGTTGAGCAAGAACCCCCGCACCATGATCCGCGAGCCAAACGCGCTCTCAATGCTGGATGTGAAGGAAACCGCATTGCCCGCGCTATCGATCACGGCGAGATGGCTGGTCGAGAGACCCTCGTTACCAGGACCATCGGCGGCTAATCCACTATCGTCAAACGGCGGATCACCCGGCGCCGCCTGCCCCATGCTGAAGTCGAGGTCGATGGCGGCGCTACGGGCCGCGAGATAGCTCCTATCGAGCAATCCACGGACCGGCACCGGATGGAAATCGCCATCGGCGAGATAGCGCGCCCTGTCCGCATAAGCCAAGCGGCTCGCTTCGGAAATCAGATGCACCGCCTCGACAGAGCCGGGGGCCAGGGACGCCAGATCGAAGCCTTCCAGCAGGCCGAGTATCTGCAGCGTGGTGACGCCGCCCGAGGACGGCGGACCCATGCCGCAGACCCGAAATTGGCGGTAAGCCCCACAGACCGCATCGCGGCGCTTGGCCCTATAACCGGCAAGGTCGGCCAGGGTCATCAGGCCGGGATTATCCAAAGGCGCCCCTATAGCGGCCACCATGTCGGCGGCGATCTCGCCCTCGTAGAAGGCCGCAGCGCCGTGGGCGGCGATGGCGCGCAGAGTGGCCGCGAGGTCCCGGTTGATCATTGTCGTGCCGACAGGCTTGGGCAGGCCCTCGGCCGTGAAGAAATAGTTCCGGGCCGTCTCGTAACGGCCGACATCGCGCGCCCCAATGATCAGCTCATGGAGCCGGGGCGATAGGGAAAAACCTTTTTCTGCCAGGGTGATAGCGGGCTCAAACAAGATCGCCCAGGGCAGTTTTCCGTGGGTTTTATGGGCCATTTCGAGCATGGCGACCAGGCCCGGAACCCCCACCCCACGGCCGCCGATGGCCGCGTCGTAAAACTTAAGCGGCGCGCCCTGCCCGTCGAGGAACAAGGCGGGCGTCACCGCCGCCGGGGCGGTCTCGCGGCCGTCGTAGGCCCAGGTGGCGCCGTCAGCGGCGTCATAGGTCAACATGAAGCCGCCGCCGCCGAGGCCCGATGACTGGGGCTCCACCAGATTGAGAACCATCTGGGCTGCGATCGCGGCATCGACCGCGCTGCCGCCCCGGGCCAGCATGTCGAGGCCGGCCTGGGCGGCATAGGGATTGGCGGCGGCGATCATGTAGCGCGCCGGGGCAGCCTGCGACGCGGAAGATGACGCCGACCCACAGATAACCACGACGATGAATAACTGTATGAATTTCACCAAGAACCGATCCTCCAAGATTACCACCCGCCGGAGGACCAGATGTATCACAGCTGGAATGGAATCAATCGGCCCGTTTGCACCACATCCGGGTGTTGTTGCTATAATCGCGCGCCTCGAGCATCTCGGACAGCCAGTTTTTCGCCACCGGCGTCTTGGCGTGGATCGCATTGCAGCCGAGCTTGCGGGCCTCGTTCTTGACACCGGCCATGAGTACGGCGATAATTTCGCGGGGCGAATAGACGCTCTCCAGGACGAAATACTCCACATCGAGGGTTCGCCCATGATGCAGATCGGGTTTTGCATGATAGGTGAACATGCCGCGCAGATAGCCGTTGGTCGAACGGATACCGACGATGTCGCAGCAATGCCCATCGCGGGCCCTGGTGCCCAGCATGGCTTTCACGTAGGCGCGCCACTCTTCGATCGAAAGCGCGCCGCCCGACGCGCGCACCAGCGGATAGGCTTGAAGAATGCGGTCTCCCCGGAGTGGCGACAGTTGAAACTGACCCATTAAATGGGACCTCAATCCATGATCTACAGACCCAGAATTGCATCCCTATAGATCAATGTCCTTGATTTGGATCATGTCACTTCACCGGCCTACCAGCCGCTGGCGCGATCCCATTCGCCGATGATTTCGTCGCCGCCGTCCACCACATGGTAGCGGTCGTAGGCGGCGGCGGTCATGCAGACGTGGTTGGGCATGATCCTGAGGCGGGCGCCGATGGGCAGGTCATCGAAGGGGATTTGGGCGCTGTCATCGACCGGTTCGATGAGGCCGTGCTCCTGATGCACGGCAGCGACCCGCAAACCCTCCAGGCGGCGTTCGCCGGAGGCGTCATAGACCAGCCCAAAGCCCACGTCCTCGGCCTGGCTGGCGGTCGATCGGTCCTTGGACAGCGCCAGGGCGCCGGCGTCGATCAACAGCATGTTGAGGTCGCGGCGCTGGCCGATGACCGTGGTCAATACTGTCAGGGCGACCTCATCGTGGCGGCAGCAGCCGAGACCGACCTGGAAGGCGTCGTTGAACATATAGACGCCGGGGCGGGCCTCGGTGACGCCCTCGAAACTGCGCCCGAAGCGCGCGGTCGGCGACGAGCCGACGCTGACCTCGGGGCAGGCGATACCGGCTTCCGCCAACCGTTGCGCAGCTCTGAGCACGGCCTGGCGTTCCGCTTCGGCGACGATCTCGATCTCGGCAACGGTGGCGCAGCCATAGGAATGTCCGGCATGGGTGAAAACGCCGCGCAGGCTGGCTGACGAGCCAGTAGAATCACTGCCTCCAAGCGCCTGGGCTATGGCGATCAAGGCGTCATCGTCGGCGCGGATACCCGCCCGGCCAAGGCCGCAGTCGATCTTGATAAAAACACCGATGCCGTCGCCGCAATCGGGCGTCCGGGCAATTTCCTGCGCCACCGCGACACTGTCGGTGACCACGGCCATGCGCAGGCCGTCGCGGCACAGGGCCGCGACACGGGGCAGCTTGGCCGGTGCAATGCCCACCGCATAGGTGATGTCGCGAAAGCCGTTGGCCGCGAAATAGGCCGCTTCAGCGAGGGTCGACACGGTGATCCCGCCGCTGTGGGCGGCGGTCGCCAGACGAGCGACGTCAGCCGATTTAGCGGTCTTGAGGTGGGGCCGGAGATTGACCCCCTGCTCGGTCATTCGCGCCGACATGGCGGTGATATTGGCGGCCAGCCGCGGGCGGTCGAGAACCAGGGACGGAGTCTGTAGTTCAGATAATTTCATGCCTGTATCGCCCCGACCTACTGGACAGCCGCAGGGGGCGCTTCGATCGGGTATCCATTCGCATCGAAGCGGGTTATCTCGGCGGTTTTATGAAGCTTCGCCATCAAATCGAGAACAAATTCCTTGGCCAATTGCTGGCCGATCTCAGCCTGGCTTTCCTCGAAGGTCGGCGGCTCTGTAATGCGCCGGTCCTCGACCTTGATGACATGCCAGCCGAATTGGGTCTCTACGGGTTCCTTGCTGTATTCGCCGGGGGCCATGGCGAACGCCGCCTCGGCGAAGGGCGCCACCATCTGTTCCTTGGTGAAAAAGCCAAGATCGCCGCCACCAGGCCCCGATGGTCCCGTCGAGCGATCTTTAGCCAAGCCGGCGAAATCGGCGCCGCCGTCGAGCTCCGCGATAACCGCCCGGGCGGCGGCTTCGTCTTCGAGCAGGATATGGCGGGCGCTGACTTGCTCTTCGCCGGGCACGTCGCCGACCGTCGCCGCATAGGCCGTGCGCTGGCGTTCTTCGGTAATCTCCACCTCCAGCAGCTGGTCGAGATAGCTTTGTTGCAGCACATCCTTGGTGACATAGGCCAACCGCAGTTTGACCTCGGGATTGTCCATCATGCCGGCCGCTATCGCTGCCTGAGCCAGCAGCCTGCTTTCAACCAGACCTTCAAGGAGCTGGCTATACAGCCTCTCAATGCTGACCTGGCGATATTGCTCGGGCAGGGAGGAATGGAACATGACCATGTCCGAATTGAGAATCTCCTCGCCGTTGACCATGGCAACGACAGGATCCGGCTCTGTCTGCGCCTGGGATGCGTCGAAGGGCAGCAACCCGATTGTAGAAACAACCGCAAGCGCCCCAAGGAGCGCCAAACCGCGTATCATGGTGATACCCTTTCGAGGAGCGTCTGGACAGTGACCGGACCGGCAGTACAAAAACGCCCTATAGTCACGAAGAGTGCGGACAATACGACGTGCAACGATAACAGCGCAACGTTCAATGCCCTATGAGCAGGCGGCCATATTTACCATTCTCGCTGTCTCCCTGGTGTTATTCATTTGGGGGCGGTGGCGGTACGACATTGTCGCGTTCCTGGCCCTGCTAATGTCGGTGCTGGCCGGCGTGGTGCCTTATGGCGCGGCGTTCGACGGGCTGGGCCACCCGGCCACGGTGACCGTCGCCATGGTGCTGATCATCTCGCGGGCGCTGTCGAATTCGGGCGCGGTGGATCTAATCTCCCGCCATGTCACCCTGAACGCCAAACGCCTCAGCTTCGACGTCGCGGCGCTCAGTGGCCTCGGCGCCGGACTTTCGGCGATCATGAACAATGTCGGCGCCTTGGCGCTACTCATGCCGGTCGCCATACGGGCGGCCAACAAGGCAAAACAATCGCCCGCCGTGATCCTGATGCCGCTGTCGTTCGGCTCAATCCTCGGCGGCCTGGTGACCATGATCGGCACGCCGCCCAATATCATCATCGCCACCTTCAGGGAAAAGTCGGCGGGAGAGCCGTTCGGCATGTTTGATTTTACCCCGGTCGGCATCGTCGCGGCGCTGGCCGGGGTGATCTTCATCTCCACCATTGGCTGGCGCCTGATCCCGGCCAAGCGTCGCCGCAGATTGTCCTCCCGGGAGTTTTTCGACCTGGAAGACTATGTCTCCGAGGCGCGGGTGCCCGAGGACTCCCCGGCGGTCGGTCTGACGGTCCATGATATCGAAGAAATGGCGGCCGATACAGGGGCGCTCATCGTCGGCGTCATCCGTAAAGGCCGGCGTGGCTTCGGCGTCGCCCGGCTGGAGACAATTCAAGCCGGCGATTTGCTGATCATCGAGGCCGGCCCCGACGATATCGACAGCTTCATGACCACACTCAATCTCGAGGTGGTCGGCGTCGAGGGGCCGAAGACCAGCCTGCTGTCGGCCGAGAATGTCATCCTCATGGAAGCGGTGGTGCCGCCGCGCGCGCACATCGAGCGGAGCAGCGTTCAATCCGAACGCCTGCGCACCCGCTATGGCGTCACCCTGCTGGCCGTTTCGCGCCAGGGCCGGCCCATACGCGAACGGTTGATGTCGCTGACAATCAAGGCCGGCGACGTGCTGCTGTTGCAGGGCGATGCCGACCGATTGTCCGAGGCTATTGCAAAAATCGGCTGTCTGCCCCTGGCGGAACGCGGCCTGCAAATCGGCAAGCGTAACCAGGCCGGACTCTGCGCCGGCATCTTCGCCGCCGCGATTATCGCCGCCGCTACCGGCACCCTGCCCTTCACCATTGCCCTGGCGCTGGCAGCCCTGGCCATGATCATGCTTCGCATCGTGCCGCCCCGGGAAATCTATGAAAGCGTCGACTGGCCGGTGATTCTGCTGCTCGGCGCCATGATCCCGGTCGGCGAGGCCCTGGAAACCACCGGTGCGACGCAACTGATCGCCGGGCTGATACTGGATTACGGCGCCGGGCTGCCGCCGGTCTACATACTCGCCATACTGATGGTGGTCACCATGACCCTGTCCGACATCATGAACAACGCCGCCACCGCCGTGGTCATGGCGCCGATCAGCGTCGGCATCGCCAGCCAGCTCGGGGTCAACGCGGATCCCTTCCTGATGACCGTGGCGGTCGCCGCCTCCTGCGCCTTTCTGACCCCCATAGGCCATCAGAACAATATGCTGATCATGGGTCCGGGCGGCTATCACTTCAGCGATTACTGGCGCATGGGCCTGCCGCTCGAAATCCTCATCATCATCATAACCCTGCCGATGATCCTCTGGGTCTGGCCGCTTTAGGCGGTCGCCCGAAGGGCTCCCTGCGTTCAAGTGCCACGCAGGCTTTTGCCGGGTAAGCCGGCGGCGAGCACTTGCTCGCTGGGAGATAAGCGTCCTCATAAAAAATCACCGCCCGTGGGGGGGGGGGGTCTCACGGGCGGCGATCCTGGTCGTACGAGCTGTCTTACGCGGTGATGCGGGCCACGGCCTCGTCGGTGGTCCACAAGGCGTTGGCCATATAGCGGAAGTTTGTCAGGGCGGCGAGATAGCCGTCGCCCTCGGGCAGCATGGCGGCCGCCGTGGCGTCGCGCACCACGGCCACATCGAAGCCCTGCTCGAGCAATTCGCGCATATGCGCCTCGACGCAGAGATTCGCCGACATGCCGGCGAGAATGACATTGTCGATGCGCTGTTTGCGGAGCTACAGGACCAGATCGTTGTTCTGCGGTCCGTAGACCTTATGCGGCGAGGCAATAATGGTCTTGCCGTCGTGGATATATTGCTTGTACTCGGGCATGAAATCGGCGCCCGAACCTTCGAAATCGGGGTCATTATAAGCGCTTGTCCGGTCGAACATGCCGATCTTGTGCATCAGCTTTTCCAGCGGCCCGCTGAACTTCCAGCCATGGTCGGTGGGATAATAGTAATGCGGCGAGATCGCCACGGTCATGCCGACCTGCTTGGCGGCGGCGAACAGCCGGCCGATGTTCACAACCGTGTTGTGACGTTCGACGCTTTTGCCGACCACGCCCCAGGTCACGCCGTCGGGGCTGAGGAAGTCGATCTGCGGGTCGGTGACCACCAACGCCGTGCGTTCCAGAGTGACGGTGACGTCGCTCGGCGGCAGCGCCGGCGTGGCCGGGTCGGCGTAAGGGTCGTCTGATGTCGCATGAGCTTCGCTTGAGCCGGTGGCTACAAGGGCGGCGCCGGCCAGCCCGGTAGCGACCCCAGTGGCGATAAACGAGCGGCGGTAAACGCCCTGGTCGTCATGATCATGATCGTTGCACATATTTAATTTTCCCTCTGTTGAATCGAGCCTGTCCCCCTTGCTTATTAAGATGGGGCGGGGGGCGTGCCCTATCGCACGCAGTATGTGCCTTATCGTCCAGAGCGATCCGCTGTAGACTTCTCCCATGATCCTTCTTGAGAAGCTGCTCGCCGGTCTCGAAGTCACCGTGCGGCCGTTCGCCGTCTGCGATGTGCGCGGCACCTCCCATCTCACCTTGGACGCCAGCGAATTCGCCACGGTGCACTACACCCTGGCCGGCTCAGGCCTGGTGCGGGTGGCCGGTGCGCCGCCGGTGGAAGCGCGGCCCTACAGCTTCATCATCGTGCCCCCCGGCATGGCCCATCGCATCGAGCCGGTGGAGGGCGGATCGCCCTTGGCCCCGGTGGACCCAGACGCCGCGCCCTTGCCCGCGGGCCTGGAGCGCCATGCGGTGGGCAGCGGCGGTCACGGCGTGATCGTCGCCTGCGGCACGGTCCGCGTGACCTACCATGCAACCACCGACCTGTTCGACTATCTCGACGGACCGATTGCCGAAAGTTTTACCGACGATGCGCCGATCCGGGCCGCCATCGCAGCGCTGTTCGCCGAGCTTGCCGATCCGCGGGCCGGAACCGCCGCCTTCGCCGAGGCGGTTATGAAGCAGTGTCTGGTGGTTTTGCTGCGCCGCCATTGCGAGGGCGGCGAATGCCGGGTGCCCTGGCTCTCGACGCTCGAGGATCCGCGCCTGGCGGCGGCGCTGGAGGCCATGCTCGACACCCCCGAGGCGCCGCATACAGTGGAAAAGCTGGCGACCATCGCCGCCATGAGCCGCTCGGCCTTTGCCCAGCATTTTACCCTGGCCTTCGGGCGGCCGCCGATGGAATTGCTGAAAGAGCTTCGCCTGCGCCGGGCGGCGCAAATACTGAAAACCTCGGAAGCCCCGGTGAAATCCGTGGCCCAGGCGGCGGGCTACACCAGCCGCAGCTACTTCTCGCGCGCCTTCAAGGCCTTCTACGGCATCGACCCGGCGGCCTACCGCGCTTCTTAAGCGCCCCCGCTGCCGGATATCCCGCCGGAAACACCCATATAGCGTTCGAGGATTGTCGCATCCGCGGCGAGCGCCGCTGTGTCGCCGGTCCAGGTCATGCGGCCTTTTTCAATAATAAAATGCCGGTCGGCGACGCGCATCAGGTCGTTGACGTTCTTATCGATGGCCAGAATGGCCAGGCCCTCGGCCTTGAGCCGCTCCAGGCAGGCCCAGATTTCCCGGCGCACCAGAGGCGCCAGCCCCTCGGTGGCCTCATCCAGGATGAGCAATTCGGGGTTGGTCATCAGCGCCCGGCCGATGGCCAGCATCTGCTGTTCGCCGCCGGAGAGCTGGCTGCCCAGGTTATGGTCGCGCGCCTCAAGCTCGGGGAACATGCGATAGATGCGCTGAACGGTCCAGGGCCGCTCGCGGGCGAAGCGATTGGCCGCGGTGGCCACCAGATTCTCGCGCACGGTCAGGGTGGGAAACACCTGCCGCCCCTCCGGCGCCAGGCCGATACCGGCGCGGGCGATGCGATGGGGCTCGAGGCCGGAGATGGCGGCGCCTTTGAAATGGATGCTCCCGGCGGCAATCGGCGTGAGCCCCATGATCGAATGGACAGTGGTCGACTTGCCCATGCCGTTGCGTCCCATGAGAGTGGCAAATTCCCCCTCGTTGATGACAAGGTCAATGCCGAACAGGGCCTGGCTCACCCCATAGAAGGTCTCGACGCCGGAAAGCTCCAGCAGGGGTCCGTTATGCATCAGCCGAGCCCGCATCGCCGAGATAGGCCCGTTCGACCTCTTGGTTGGTGCGAATCTCTTCCGGCGTCCCCGAGGCGATGGCGCGGCCATGAACCAGCACGGTGATGCGGTCGGCCAGGGCGAAGACCGCATCCATGTCATGCTCGATGAGCAGAATTCCGTGGTCGTCCCGCAGGGCGCGGATGATCTCCACCATGCGCGCCGATTCCTGCCGCCCCATACCGGCCATGGGCTCGTCGAGCAACAGCGCCGAAGGGTTGGTCGCCAGGGCTATGGCAATTTCGAGCTGACGATGCTCGCCATGCGACATATGGCCAGCGTTGTCGGCGCTGCGCAGGGCCAGACCGACCCGCTCAAGAGCGTCGAGTGCGCCCGCGTTCAGCACCGTATCATCCGCCGCCGGCTGCCAGAAGCGGTAGGAATGGCCGCTCTGCGCCTGGACGCTGAGTGCGACATTTTCAAGCACCGAGAAGTCGGGGAAGATACTGGTGATCTGGAACGACCGCGCCAACCCGAGACGCGCCCGGCCATGGGGCGCCATGGTGGTGATGTCGTGGCCGTTCAGGCTGATTTTACCGGCATCCGCCCGCAATGAGCCGCTGATCTGGTTGATCAGGGTGGTCTTGCCGGCGCCGTTGGGTCCGATGATGGCGTGAATTTCGCCGCGCATAACCGTGAGGTCGAGATGGTCTGTCGCCACGATACCGTCGAACGATTTACACAGACCCGCAACGGCGATCAGAGGTTCGGTTTGAGCTTCAGCCATTCCGGCCCCGCAGGAATCCGTCCAGCCCGCCGCGCCCATAAAGCACTGTCAGGACGAGCAGGGGCCCGAATATGATCTGCCAATGGAGCGTCAGGGACGACAGCACCTCCTCGAGGATAAGGAAGGCGGCGGCGCCCAGCACCGGCCCGAACAGGCTGCCGGCGCCGCCGAGGACGACCATGAAAATAAGCTCGCCCGAGCGCGTCCAATCCATCATACCGGGGCTGATGAAGCCGGTGAAATTGCCCAGAAGGGCGCCGGCGAGCCCGCAGAGAGCGCCGGAGATCACGTAAGCGCTCAGGCGGTATCGGTAGCTGTCAAAGCCGATGGCCTGGGTCCGCTCGTCGTTGATTTTGGCGCTCCGGATGACCCGGCCGAAGCGTGAGGCGACAATGCGGCGGACCAGATAGAGGCTGCCGATCAGCACCGCCAGGATGAGATAATAGAGGCTCGCCGTCTGTTCGATATCGATCAGCCCGGCGAATTCGCTGCGCGTGTCGATGATCAAGCCGTCGTCGCCGCCGTATTCCTCGATGCTGACCAGGGCGAAGAAGGCCATCTGAGCGAACGCCAGGGTGATCATGATGAAATAGACGCCACGGGTGCGCAGGCAGATCGCACCGGTGATCAAGGCGAACAGGGCGCTCGCGCCCATCGCCAGGGGAATCTGGATGAAGCCGGAGTATTCGCCGTAATAGGCCGGGATGCCTACCGCATAGGCGCCGATGCCGATGAAGGCGGCGTGGCCGAAGCTCACCATGCCGCCGAAACCGAGGATCAGATTGAGGCTGACGGCGGCGATGGCAAGGCACATCAGGCGCATGGCGATATCGAGGTAATAGGGCTGATCGAACGCCTCGGTTAAGAGCGGCATGATGGCGAGAACCGCGAGGCCGCCCAGGGTGACAGCCGACCTTAAAGATAGAGGGGTGGTCATTATCGGCCCTTCGGCGCGAACAGGCCCTGGGGCCGCGCAGCCAGAATGACCGCCATGAGGATATAGATCAGCATGGCGGAGAGGGCCGGCGCCGCCGTCTCGGCGTTTTGCTGGGACAGCACCAGCTTCATGGCGGTATCCAGAAAGGCGCGCCCCATTGTGTCGATCATGCCGACCAGCAGGGCCGCGATGAAAGCGCCGCGCACCGAGCCGATGCCGCCGATGATGATGACCACCAGAGCGACGATGAGGATTGAATTGCCCATGCCCACATGGGCCTCGGTGATCGGCGCCATCATCAGCCCGGCGAGCCCAGCGAGGGTGGCGCCGGCGGCGAAGACAATGGTGAACAGGCGGTTCACGTCGACGCCGAGCGCCCCCAGCATGCGGCGGTTTGCCGCCCCGGCGCGGATCAGGGCGCCGATACGCGTGGCGCTGACCACATAGGCGAGCGAGGCTGCAACGGCAAGGCCGACCATGATGATGACCAGGCGATAGGTCGGAAATTCGATGCCGGGAGCCAGAGTGACCCGGCCGTCGAGAAATGCCGGCAGGGCGATGGAAAGGCTCTCGGGCCCCCAAATAAGCTGGGTTGCCGCATCGAAGAACAGGATCAGGCCGAAGGTGGCCAGCACATGATCGAGATGATCACGCGCATAGAGCTTGCGCACCACCAGCATCTCGAGAACCAGCCCGACGGCAAAGGTCAACGGCAGGGCGGCCAAAACGCCGAGCAGGAAGGAGCCGGTGACGCTGGCGATAGTGGCGCAGAAATAGGCCCCGACCATGTAGAGCGAGCCATGCGCCAGATTGATGAAATCCATGATGCCGAACACCAGGGTCAAGCCGGCGGCCAGCAGAAACAACAGCACGCCCAACTGAAGCCCGTTGAGCATCTGAATGACCAGCAGGGTCCAGTCCATATGAGCGATTACCTCTGGCCCGCGTTACTTGAGCAGGCGGTGACCGACAAGAGCCGATCGACCGTTGCCCCAAAAGCCGCATTGAGCGGCTAAAGCATGCGTGGCGCTTAAACGCACACTCTGAAAAACATCGGCAGAACTTTCAGCCGCGGCCGCCCTGTTCTATAGCTTGCAGTCCTTGGCGTAGACGTCCTGGTGGTTCTCAAAGACTGTTTGCACAATGCTCGTCGTCCAGACCCCGTCGGCGTCGGCCACAACCTGGCGCAGATAGAAATTCTGGATCGGGAAGTGGTTGTTGCCATAGGAAAACGATCCCCTAACGGAGGGGAAGTCGGCCGCTTCCATGGCGGCGCGCATGCCGTCCTGGTCATCGAGGTTACCGCCGACGGCGTCAACCGCACTCTTGATCAGGAAGATCGTGTCATAGCTCTGGGCCGCATAGAAGGATGGATAGCGGTCGTATTTGGCCTTAAAGCCGTCGATAAATTTCTTGTTCTGCGCATTATCCAGATCGGGCGCCCAGAACATCGTGTTGTAGGTGCCGAGAACGCCTTCCATGCCGGCCTTCTGGAACTTGGGCAGGCTGAGAGAATCCACGGTGAATACCGAATAGAGGTCCATGCTGTCAGCAAGGCCCGCCTGGCCGAACTGCTTGATGAAGGCGCCGCCGGCCTTGCCCGGGTAGAACACGAACAGCCCTTCCGCGCCGGAGGCCTTGGCCTTGGCAAGTTCAGCCGAGAAATCGAGCTGCGCATCCTTACCCCATTTAGTCAGGTCCTGGCCGACGATCTCACCCTTGAAGGTGCGCGACACACCGGCCAGCATGTTCTTGCCGGCGGCATAGTTGGGCACCATGACATAGAGCGATTTCACGCCCTTCTGGTTGAACACCTCGCCCATGGCCATGGGCGTCTGGTCGTTCTGCCAGCTGGTCGAGAAGAAATTCTTATGGCATTTTTTACCGGCGAGCTGTGATGGCCCGGCGTTGGAGCTGATCAGGAATTTGCCCCCCTTGAGCGCCGAATTACTGGAGGCCAGCAGCACATGGGACCAGATAAAGCCGGCCACGAAATCCACATCGTTCTGCTTGACCAGCTTATCGGTTTTCTGTTTACCGATCTCGGGCTTGAAGCCGTCGTCCTCGACGATGAGCTCAACGTCGAGCCCGCCCATTTTCCCGCCGATCTGCTCAATGGCGAGGTTGACCGCATCCACCATGTCGCGGCCGATAACCCCGGCCGGCGTGGTCAAGGTGGTGACAAAGCCAATTTTCACGGATTCGACGGCAAATGCCGGGGCGCTCAACAACCCAGCCACAAGAGCCAGCGCAACAATACGGATTTTCATAGTTTCCTCCCTTATACGATTAAGTCAGTCATAGCCTGAATCCGGCAATTGGCGCAATATTGCACTCAAATCCAAGGAGTCATGACGTGATCGATGAGGAGCAGGAACGGCACTACAACGCGCGGGCGGCGGTTCCCGAATACGGCGAATTCTTCGCCCGCTGGGGGCTGCGCAGCGCAGGCTTTCGCGAAACCGCCAGCTGCCGGCTCGGTGTGTCCTATGGAGACAGCGACCGCCAAGAGCTTGATCTGTTCATGCCCGAGGGCGGCAACGGCGCGCCGCCCCTGGTCGTGTTCGTTCACGGCGGCTATTGGCAGGGGCTGGACGGGTCCCTGTTCAGCTTCACCGCCGAGGCCCTGGTGGCGGCCGGGGCGGCGGTGGCGGTGGTCGGCTACGACCTCTGCCCGGCGGTGCGGCTGGACGACATCGCCGCCCAGATACGACGGGCCCTGGCCTTGCTATGGACGCGGGCCGGTGAATTCGCCATCGATCGGGATCGTCTGTACATCTCGGGCCATTCGGCGGGCGGTCATTTGACGGCGATGATGATGGCTGACAGCGCCGCGGGTGACGTCAAAATTCGCGGCGGCATCTCGATCAGCGGCCTGTTCGATCTCGCGCCCCTGATCAACACCACGATGAACGAGAATCTCGGGCTCAACGCTGCCAGCGCGCGGGCCAACAGCCCGCTGTTCATGCCGCCCCGGGGCAACGCTCCCCTGCTGCTCGCGGTCGGCGGTGACGAAAGCGCGGGTTTCCACGATCAATCGGACCGCCTGGCTGATGCCTGGGGCGACCGCTGCCGCCGCCTGGATATCCCCGGCTGCAATCATTTCTCGGTGGTCGAGGGCATGGCCGACGCCGACAGCGATTTGTTCGGGGCGATCAAGGCCATGGTGTTTTAGAAGCGAGAAAGGGCCATCAGCTATCAGCGGTCAGCTTAAAAGCACTTTTTAGCTGATAGCTGATAGCTGACCGCCTTCAACTTCTCTAAACCACCGTAATTTCAATCTCGCCAACGCCGTCGACGCCGCCGCGCATGACGTCGCCGCGCTCGACCGCGCCCACACCGGCGGGCGTACCGGTGTAGATCAGGTCGCCGGGGGCCAGGGTGAACAGGCCCGAGAGATAGGCGATGATTTCAGGCACCGACCAGATCAGTTGATCGAGATCACCGTCCTGGCGGGAGACGCCGTTGATGTCGAGCCAGATGCGGGCCGAGCTCGGATGGCCGATGGCCGCAGCGGGTGCCAGGGCCGAGCAGGGCGCCGCATGGTCGAAGGATTTGCCGACGGCCCAGGGCCGGCCGGCTTTCTTGGCCTCGCCTTGCAGATCGCGCCGCGTCATATCGAGGCCGACGCCATAGCCGAACACGTGATCGAGCGCCTGATCCTCGGCAATATGCGCACCACCCAGGCCGATGGCCACCACCAGCTCAATCTCGTAATGCACATTGCTGGTGCCGGGCGGATAGGGAAAGTCGCCACCGGAAAGAACCAGGCTGTCGGCACATTTCTGGAAGAAGAAAGGCTCTTCGCGGTCCGGGTCATGGCCCATTTCCCGGGCATGGTCCGCATAGTTCCGACCGACGCAATAGATCCGGCGAACCGGAAACAGAGCATCGGCGCGGGTGACGGGAAGCGCCGGTTGGGAGGGGCAATCGATCACGTAATCAGTCATCAGGAGAAAACCTTGAAATCTGCCGTTCCGTCCCGCTCGATCTGGCCGACCAGATCGACCTCCCAGGTCAGGTAGGCCTGCATGGCGGCGCTGTCGCCCTCTTCCTCCAGGTCGTAGGGCTTGTACCAGCGATCGTCGGTATCGTCGGCAATACGGGAAAAGCCGCACTCAAGCGAAAGGCCGGCGGCAATCCAGGCATCGCTGCCGCCGCTGAGCAGCTTGACCCGCCGCCCCGAGGCCGCCGCCTCGCTCGCGGCGAGCCGCGCGAGATCGCCATGTTTCGAGGTCAGCACCAGGAGGGGGGCATCGGGCAGCTTGGCGAGGTTATCCGGCATGCGCGAGCGAATGACAAACCAGGCGCCGGGGATATGTCCCTTGTAATAGGCGAGAGAGTTGGCGAGATCGGCGACCACCGCCTCGCTGCTATCAAGCAGAGCGGCAAGCTCCTCGACGCTCACGGTCTCCGGCTCGACGGTCGGCTGGCCGAGGATGCGCGGGCGGTACGGGCCGGCCACTAAATTCTGTCCCTTCAAGCCATTCATAAGTACGTGAACGTCCCGCCAACCCATCTGAATGAGCCAAGAAGCCGTCATGATTGCGCGCACCCCGTCATTATCGGTGAGTATCAACCGGGCGCCGCGGACCCCGACATATTCGTCCGTCGCCTGGACAAGCTGCCCGCCGGGGGCATGAATGGCGCCCGCCAGATGGCCGGCGGCATATTCCGGGGCGTCGCGCACATCGAGCAGGAACGTGGTGCGTCCGGACTCGGCGCGCCAGCGGCTCAAGGTCGCAGGGTCGACCAGGGGCACGGCGAACCGCGCAGCCACCGCATCGGCGCGGAACCTGGCCTGGGCGGCTCCTTGATCGGACGCCGCCGCAAACATGCGGTCCTGGCCGCGCTCAAGGACATAGCCGGCGAGGTGCCAGCCCATGGTGCCGTTTTCCAGGGCGATCACCCGGTTGGGAATCCCCGCATTGATCAGCGATTGCGCGCCGATGATGCTGCGCGTCCGCCCGGCGCAGTTGACCACCACCGTGGTCTCTGGATCGGGCGCCATGTCGGCGACCCGATAGACCAGCTCGCAGCCCGGCACATCGATGCCGCCGGGAATGTTCATGCGATGGAATTCCGCGAAGGGGCGGCTGTCGAGGATGATGAAATTCTCCCCGCCGTCGGCCATGGCCTGGAGCTGATCGGCGGTGATGCGGGGCGTGTCGTAGGTGGTCTCGATAAATTCGCCGAACGCCTTGCTCGGCACATTGACTCCGGAGAACACCTCGAACCCGGCCTCCGCCCAGCCCGTGAGGCCGCCTTCAAGAAAGCTTAAATCCGTATAGCCGAAACCCGCGAGCCGCGTAGCACCCTTGGCAATCAACCCGTCATCGTTGGGCTCGTCGGCGCAAAGCACGATAGGCACATCGCGGCGGGGCACCAGGCCGTCGATGCGGAATTCCAGCCGGCTGAGCGGCATGGATATGGCAAACAGCAGATGGCCGTCGGCGAACACCCCGCCCTCGCGCAGATCGAGCAGGGCCAGCTCACCGCCGGCGACGATCCGCTCGCGCAGCTGCGCGGCATCGATAGCTTCAGCCATGGCTGTCGGGCTGGATGTTCTGGCTCGCGGGGAACACCTTGTAGGTGCCCGCATCGCGGTTGTACATGACGCGCGAATGAAGCTGCTCCAGACCCAGGCCGTACATATGCAGATGCACGGTACGCGCGCTGTCGGTGATGTGAATGGAATGGATGTCATCGGGCATCATGGCCGTGCCAGCGCCATGGTTCACAGTGACACCGCCGGTTTCGCGCAAGGTTCCTTCGCCGTCCGTGGCGCCGTCGTCGGTGCGCTCGTAGAACACATTTTGCTCGTTGCCGTGCAGCCCGACGATGACCGCCCAGGTGGTGTGATTATGGGGCGGCACGGACTTGCCCGGCGTGCCGGTCGAGGCGTAAAGCGCAAAGCGGTGATCCGCATCCTCGGACAGGCGATAGAGCACATCATGTCCATTGCCACCGTCCGCCGGCGGGAAATCCTCGATCGGGAAAAGCTCGAGATGATCGGCGAGATCGAGCAGTTCCTGCTTGATCCCCTCGAGGGCCTCACGGGTCACCCCCTGGCTGTTCTCGATGTCGCGAATACGGTTGACCGAGGCTGCAACGGTCGCCTGTCTTTGTTCTCTGACACTCATGACGGGTCCATTCCTGGGTTATTCATCGAGGCTACTTTATGACGTTTGATCGGCCTTGTGTAGCCGTTCCCCGGCAACATAGGTAGCGCGCACCGCGCGGTCGTCGCCCAGGGTCATGAGCAGGAACAGCTCCTCGGCGAGATCGCCCTCGATGGTCTCGGAGCGATGCGCCATGGCGGGGGTGGCGCGCGCATCGAGCACCACCAGATCGGCTTCCAGGCCGACCTCCAGGGCGCCTATATGGCGGTCAAGATCAAGCGCCCGGGCATTGCCCAGGGTGATGTCATAGAACGCCTGCAGAGGCGCCAGGTTCTGGCCTTGCAATTGCAGCACCTTGTAAGCCTCACCCGCCGTGCGCAGCATGGAATAGCTGGTGCCACCGCCCACATCGGTGGCCAGGGCGGTGCGCAGGGAAAAGCGTTCATGGCGGGCGAGCACCGCGTCGAACAGGCCGCTGCCGATGAACAGGTTCGAGGTCGGGCAGAACACGGCGACCGATCCGCTCTCGCTCAGGTGCGCCCGCTCATTCTCATCGAGGTGGATGCAATGGCCGAACAGGGAATGCGCACCCAGCAGGCCGTGCCGGTCATACACCGCCGTATAGCTCGCGTCGTCAGGGTACAGCGCCGCCACCGCCTCGGCCTCGCGCCGGTTTTCGGCCAGATGGGTCTGTAAATAGACGCCCGCATGTTCGTGCAGCAAGGCCCCGGCGGCTTCGAGCTGGGCCTCGCTCGAGGTCACGGCGAAGCGCGGCGTCACCGCGTAGAGCTGGCGGCCGCGCCCGTGCCAGGCATCGATCAGCGCCTTGCTCTCGTCATAGCCGCTCTGCACCGTGTCGAGCAGCCCTTCGGGGCGCCCCGGTCCATCAACAGCTTGCCGGCGATCATCCGCATGTTGCGCGCGTGGGATGCGGCGAAAAAAGCTTCCACGGAGCCTGGATGGACCGTGCAATAGACCGCCGCCGTGGTGGTGCCGTTGCGCAAACACTCATCGAGGAAAAACGCGGCCAGACGCTCGCCATGGGCAGGGTCTTCGAACTTCTGCTCCTCGACGAAGGCATAATTCTCCAGCCAATCGAGAAGCTGGGCGCCGAAGGAGGCGATGACCTGGGTTTGTGAATAATGGGTATGGGCATCGATGAAACCGGTCATAACCAGATATTCGCGGTAATCGTCTACCGGCGTCCCGGACGGCAGGCCGGGTAGCAGGGCCGACGCCTCGCCGATTTGGGCGATCCGCCCGTCTTCCAGGATCAGCAGACCGTCTTGCCAATAATCATAAGCGGCGGCCTCGCCGACGGCGCCAGGATCATCGCGATAAGACAGCAGGCGGCCGCGGATGGCCTGTTGGCTCATTCTCCCCAACCCGGCGCGCCCGCCGCGATCCAGACGGCAAGCTGGCGGCGTTCTTCATCGGGGATTTCGGTGATGTTGCCCGGCGGCATGGCCCGGGTATGAACCGCCTGCAGGCCGATGGCCTCGGCGTACAGGCGAATCTGCGCCTGGCTCTCCAGCACAACGCCCTTGGGCGGCGACGCCATGCCTTCCCACAGGGGCTCGGCGGCGTGGCACATGGCGCAACGCGAGGCGATGATGCTCTCGACCTCCGCCATATCCATCTCGCCCTTCGCTTCGACTTCGGTAATTTCAACCGCCGGCTGAGCGCTCAGCCAAACCATGGCGGCCATACCGGCGGCGGCGACCGCCCATGTCCACCAGGGACTGGCCTCGCCCTTGTGACGCTGATTGAAGAAATGCCGGATCACGGCGCCGACGATCAAAACGATGGAAATGATCAGCCAATTCCAGGGCCCCGCGAACGCCAGGGGGTAATGGGTGCCGATCATGGTAAAGACCACCGGCAGGGTGAGATAATTGTTGTGCATGGAACTTTGCTTTGCGGCCCCTCCCAATGCCGGGTCGGGCTGCTCCCCGGCGAGCAACGCCGCGAACACTTTACGCTGGTTGGGGATGATCACCGAAAACACGTTGGAAACCATTATGGTGCCGATCAGCGCGCCCATCTGCATGAAGGCGCCGCGCCCGCTGAGAACCAGGGTGTAGAGGTAGGCGAGTAGGCTCAGGAAGACAAACAAGATCAGGGTGAGTACGGCGTCGTGGTTCCTCAAGCGGGACTGACAGAAAATATGATAAAACCCCGTGGCGACGACGAGCTGGACCACGCTGACGAGGATCACATTCTTGACCGAGGAATCGGGAATGGCGGGATCGATCATATAAAGCTCGGCGGCCATGTAATAGACCACCACCATGAGCGCCATGCCGCTGAGCCAGGTGGCGTAGGCCTCCCATTTGAACCAGGTCAGCTCATCGGGCATGGCGGCGGGCGCCACCAGATATTTCACCATGTGATAGAAGCCGCCGCCATGGACCTGCCAGGTTTCGCCGGCGGCGCCCTTGGGCAGGCCGTCGCGCGGCTTCAGGCTGAGATCGAGATGGACGAAATAGAAGGACGAGCCGATCCAGGCGATTCCCGCGATCACGTGGAACCACCGGATCGACATATCCAGCCATTGCATGAGGATCAATTCCATGACGCCTGATCCTTCGTTGATCCGCCATCGTGATCAGGCTTCAACGCCCTCGACGTACCAGTCCATGCCCGCCATATCGCCGTCGCTCATGGACTCGCCGGCGGCAACCTTGACCTCGCCCGCCTGATTCTTGATCGGCCCGGCGAAGGTGTGCAGGGAGCCGTCGGTGAGACCGGCCTGCACGGTGTCCGCCGCCTTGCGCACCGCGTCGGATACGGCTGGGCCATACGGCGCCATGGCGACCATGCCTTCCTTGAGGCCCCACCAGATCGACTGGGTCTGCCAGGATTTATCCATCACATCCTGGGTGCGCTGAATGTAATAGCCCGACCATTCGTCGAGGATCGACGTCAATTGGGCGTTCGGCGCGTAGGCCTTCATATCGGACGCCTGGCCGAAACCGTGCACGCCGCGGGCCTCGGCGGTCTGGATCGGGGCCGGGCTGTCGGTGTGCTGGCAGATGATGTCGGCGCCCTGGTCGATCAGCGCCTTGGTGCCGTCGCTCTCCTTACCGGGGTCGTACCAGCTGTTCACCCAGATCACCTTGACCTTGGCGTCGGGGCGGATTTTGCGGGCCCACAGGGCGGTGGCGTTGATACCCGAGACCACTTCGGGGATCGGGAACGAACCGATATAGCCGATAACGCCGCTCTTGCTCATATGCCCGGCGATGGTGCCGCAGATGGCGCGGCCCTGGTGGAACCGCGCGTTATAGACCGAGACGTTGGGCGCCGTCTGATAGCCCGTGGCATGCTCGAATTTGACCTTGGGAAACAGCTTGGCGACCCGGAGCGTCGGATTCATGAAGCCGAACGAGGTGGTGAAGATCAGGTCGGTGCCGGAGCTGGCAAGCTTGCGGATGACCCGCTCGGAGTCCGGCCCTTCACTGACATTTTCGACAAAACTGGTTTCCACCTTGTCGCCGAATTTCGCCTCGATGGCCTGGCGCGCCACGTCGTGGCCGTGGGTCCAGCCGAAGTCGCCGACCGGGCCGACATAGACGAAGCCAACCTTGGTCGGCGCGGCGGCAAATGCGTGGCGTCCAGCCAGGCTCAAGGCGCTCAGCCCCGCCGCCGATCCGAGAACGAAGCCCCGGCGTGTCACTCGTGCAGTCATCATCATATCTCCCAATTGTTAATTCTTGGCCGTTAGTGTGTTCTCATGTTGACGGCCTGAATGGCTTGCCCAAACAGGCAGGCGCATCCAAACGCCCCTTCCAAGGCCCGGCGGCAATCACTGTCAGCACCAGTATAGTCGCAAGATAGGGTAGCATCGACATCACTTGTGCGGGAATGCCGATACCGCCGGCGCCCTGGGCGTAGAGCTGCAGGATGGTGACACCTCCGAACAGATAGGCGCCGAGCAGGACCCGTCCCGGCCGCCAGGATGCGAAGACCACCAGGGCGAGGGCGATCCAGCCGCGCCCGGCGGTCATGCCCTCGACCCACATGGGGGTCGAGGACAGCGACAGGAAGGCGCCGCCCAGCCCCGACATGGCCCCGCCGAACAGCACCGCCCGGTAGCGCACACTGATCACGTCATAGCCGATGGAATGGGCCGAGATATCGGATTCGCCAACCGCGCGCAGGATCATCCCGGCGCGGCTGTGTTTGAGGAACCAGGCAACGCCCAGGGTGGCGGCGATCGACAAATAGACCAGGGCGTCATGCCCAAACAGCAGACTACCGATGAGCGGCAGGTCGCTTAATCCAGGAACATCGAGCTTGGGCAGGGGCTGGACCGGCACCCCCACATAGCTTGCCCCGATCAGGGCCGTCAGGCCGACGCCGAAGATGGTCAAGGCGAGACCGGTGGCGACTTGATTGGCGGCCAGAGTGAGGGTGAGTACGCCGAACACAAATGCCAGAGCGGCCCCGGCCAGGGCCCCCGCCAGCACCCCCAGGATGGCGCTGTCATAGCTCACGGTAACCGCAAAGGCGGCGACCGCGCCGGCCAGCATCATGCCCTCGATACCCAGGTTGAGCACGCCGGACTTCTCGACCACTAGCTCGCCCATGGCGGCAAACAACAGGGGTGTCGCAGCACTGATCACGGTGAGCAGAACGAGAGCCGTGGTCTCGATCATGATGGCACCCTCCGGATCCGGTAGCGCGCGAGAAAGTCCGACGCCAAGAGGAAGAACAGCAAAAGGCCCTGGAACACCCCGGTCACCGCCTGGGGCAGGCCGACCTCGACCTGAGCGTTTTCGCCGCCGATATAGGACAGCGCCATGAGCAGCCCGGCGAGGATGATGCCCAAGGGATGCAGTCGGCCCAGGAAGGCCACGATGATCGCCGTGAAGCCATAGCCGGGCGAAATCACCGGCACCAGCTGGCCGATCGGCCCGACGACCTCAAAGGCCCCGGCGAGACCGGCGAACCCACCGCTGGTGAGCAGGGCGAGCCAGATCAGCCGGCGTCGGCTGAACCCGGCGAAGCGCGCCGCCGCGGGCGCCAGCCCAACCACGCGCAGTTGAAAGCCGACGATGGTGAAGCTCATCACCACCCAAACGGCGACGGCTATCATCAGGGCGATCACGGTGCCCAAATGGAGCCGGGTGCCTTCCAGGATGATGGGCAGGATCGCTGAGTCCGTAAACATCCGAGATTGCGGAAAATTAAAGCCCATGGGGTCTTTCCAGGGGCCGAACACCAGGGCGCTCAACAACAGGGTCGCCACATAGCTGAGCATCAGGCTGGTGAGGATTTCGTTGACTTCGTAGCGGGTCTTCAGGAAGGCCGGAATGGCGGCGTAGAGCATTCCGCCGAGCAGCCCGGCGAAACAGACCAAGGGCAATATCCACACCCCCTCATCGCCCCAAAACAAAAGTGCGACCCCACCACCGGCTATGGCGCCGCAGGTCAGCTGGCCCTCGGCGCCGATGTTCCAGACATTGGCCCGAAAACCCATGGCGAGGCCCACGGCGATAAGGATCAGCGGCGCCGCCTTGAGCATGATCTCGCTCAGGCCAAACAGCGACAGCAGCGGCGCCACAAAGAAGAAATACAGCGCAGTCAGCGGGTCATAGCCCATGACGGCGAACAGGAAAAACCCCGACAGCACGGTCAAAAAGATGGCCAGGACTGGCGTGCCGTAGACCAGCGCCCGGGAGACTTCTCGGCGGGGTTCGATCTTAAGCGCCATGCACACCCCCCATGAGCAGGCCGATTTCCGCCACTGAAACTTGGGCCGTATCGAGCGCCGGCGACAGCACGCCCACATTGAGCACGGCGAGGCGATTGCTGATCGCCATCAGCTCGTCGAGGTCCTGGCTGATAACGATGACGGCGGCCCCGGCGGCGGCCAGATCGATCAGCGCCTGGTGGATGCGCGCAGCGGCCCCGGCATCGACCCCCCAGGTCGGCTGAGAAGCGATCAGCACGGCGGGTTTTTGCAGAATTTCCCGACCCACGATGAATTTTTGCAGATTGCCGCCCGACAGGCTTCCCGCCGCCGTGGCGGTGGAGGGCGTGCGTACGTCATAGCCTGCCACCACCCGCTCGGTGAAGGCCTGCGCCGCGGCCCGCTTGATGAAGCCCACCGCCAGCAGGTTCTCCCGATGATGGGCGCCCAACACCACATTCTCGACCAGGTTCATGCTGGCTACGGCGCCGTGGCCGTTGCGCTCCTCTGGGATCGAGCCGACGCCAAATTGGCGCCGGGCGCCGGCGTCGAGATGGCCGACCGCCTGACCGGCCACCCTGATCTCTTCGGGGCGGGACGCCAGGAATTCCCCGGACAAGGCCGCATGGAGCTCGTTCTGGCCGTTGCCGGCGACCCCGGCGATGCCGAAAATCTCACCGGCGTGGGCGGTAAAGCTGATATTGCGCAGATTGACGCCGTGCAGGTCATCGACCGGCAAAAAGAGGCCGTCGACGACCATGCGCGCCTCGCCCACCGCGGTGCTCGCGCGGCGTTTCACGGCGGTCAGTTCCTCGCCGATCATCATCGCTGCCATAGCCGCCGTGGTCTCGGCGCGGGGATCGCATTCAGCGACCACCCGGCCGCCTCGCAGGATCGTGGCGCGGTCGCAAAGCGCCTTGATCTCGGCCAGTTTGTGGCTGATGTAGAGGATCGAACAGCCCTCGGCGGCGATCTTGCGCAGGGTCTCGAACAGGCGCTCGACCTCTTGCGGGGTGAGCACGGACGTCGGCTCGTCCATGATCAAAAGCTTCGGGTTCTGCAGCAGACAGCGGACGATTTCGATCCGCTGGCGCTCGCCGACCGAGAGGCTATAGACGCTGCGGTCGGGATCGAGCGGCAGGCCGTAATCGGCGGAAATTTGCCGCACCCGCGTGGCCAGGGACGCCATATCGCCGGGCTGATCCATGCCGAGGGCGATGTTCTCGTTCACCGTCATCGCCTCGAACAGGGAGAAATGCTGAAACACCATGCCGATGCCGAGCTTGCGGGCGGCGCGCGGGTCATTAATTCGCACCGGTGCTCCATCCCACTCGAGCGAGCCGCGATCCGGATGCAGCACGCCATAGATCATCTTGACCAGGGTGCTCTTGCCGGCGCCGTTTTCGCCCAGCAGGGCGTGGATTTCCCCCGGTGTGACGGACAGACTCACATCGTCATTGGCGAGCACGCCGGGGAACTGCTTGGTCACCCCGAGAACTTCCAAACGCGGGCTCATGACGGGAACAGCCTTTGCATGATCTCCGCCGCGACCAGGGCCGCGATGACCTCGGGCCGTTTGTCGGCAACGCCGAAATCGCCGATCGGGCTGACCAGACGGCGCAAGGCGCTCGCACTCCCGCCGCGCCCGGTGAACCACGTCTCAAAGCGCCGTCGCTTGGTGCCGGAGCCGATCAGGCCAACATAGGCCACATCGGCGCGGCCCAGGGCGGCCTCGGTGATCTCGAAATCGAGCCCATGGTCGTAGGTCATGACGATAATTGCGGCGATTGGCTCTTTCCGGTCCAAGACGACGTTCCATTCCTCACACGCGATCTCCACACCATCGTTAAATTCGCTGGGAAAGGCATCCGGCCTTTCGTCGGCCCACAACAGGCGGACCGGGAGGGGGCCAAGCGCCGTCGCCAGTGCCCGGCCCACATGGCCCGCGCCGAACAACGCGATAAGCGGCGCAGCCCGTGCTGCCTCGGCCTCCTCGGCGATGATCGCGGCGGCGGTTTTCTCATCGGCGCGCTCGAGGTTAAGACCGACACGCCCGCCGCAACATTGCCCCATGTCGGGGCCGAGCGTCACTTCGATGGCATCCTCCAGCCTGTCCTCGGTGATCATCCGCCGGGCATGCATAATCGCCTGGAACTCCAGATGGCCGCCGCCGATGCTGCCGTAAATTTCCGCCGCCGTGACCACCATGCGCGCGCCCGTCCCGCGCGGGGTCGAGCCCTTGGCGTCGGTTATGCTCACCAGCACGACCGGCTCGCCCACGGCGAGCCGCGCCTCGATGGCCTTGCCCAGGGACCGGCTCATCGCTTGAGCCGCTCGATGGCCATGAGTATTCGCTCCGGCGTCGCCGGTGTGTCGAGACGCGGGCAAATCCGGTGATCGGCGACGCTGGCGACGGCGTCCGACAGGGCGTGGAGAACCGACAGGGCGAGCATCAGGGGCGGCTCGCCGACCGCCTTGGAGCCATAGATCGTATCTTCCCGGTTACGGGCGTTCTCCAGGATGGCGACGTTGAAATCACGCGGGCGATCGCCGCAGGCGGGGATCTTGTAGGTGCTCGGCGCATGGCTGAGGAAATGCCCCGCTGCGTCCCAGCAAAGCTCCTCTGTGGTCAGCCAGCCCATGCCCTGGACGAAGCCGCCTTCGATCTGGCCGATATCGATGGCCGGATTGAGCGAGGCCCCCGCGTCATGCAGGATATCGACGCGATCCACCCGGTATTCGCCGGTCAGGATATCGACGGTGACTTCCGAGGCGGCCGCGCCATAGGCGAAATAATAGAACGGGCGGCCCCGTCCGCTGGCCCGGTCCCAATGGATTTTCGGGGTCTTGTAGAAGCCCGTCGAGGACAGCGAGACCCGGCCCAGATAGGCCGCGTCGATCAGCTCGGCGAAAGCCATATCCTGAGCCCCCACGCGAACCCGGCCGGGGGCTGTGAATTCAATCTCCTCGGGCGCCGCCTGCCATTGCTCGGCAGCGAAGGCGATGAGCCGATCCTTGAGCGTGCGCGCCGCCGCTCGGGCCGCCATGCCGTTCAAATCGGACCCGGAAGAAGCCGCCGTGGCCGATGTATTGGGGACCTTGCCGGTGGTCGTCGCGGTGATCTCGACCTGATCGAGGGGGACCTGGAATTCCTCGGCAACCACCTGGGCGACCTTGATATTGAGGCCCTGGCCCATCTCCGTGCCGCCGTGATTGAGGTGAATCGAGCCGTCGCGATAGATATGGATCAACGCCCCGGCCTGGTTGAAGGCGGTGGCGGTGAAGGAAATGCCGAATTTGACCGGGGTCAGGGCGAGGCCGCGCTTGAGGACCTTCGAGGCGGCGTTAGAGGCGGCGATGGCTTCGCGTCGGGCCGCATAATCGCATTGTGTCTCCAGGGCGGCAATGATCTCGGGCGCCAGATTGTCCTCGACGGTCTGATGATAGGGGGTGACGTCGCGCTCTCGTCCGTCCCCCGGCTCGCCATAGAGGTTGGCCTTGCGGATTTCCAGCGCATCACGGCCCAGGGCAAAGGCAATCTCCTCGATCAGGCGCTCAGCCCCAAGCATGCCCTGGGGGCCGCCGAAGCCGCGAAAGGCGGTAGCCGACACGGCATTAGTCTTGAGCGGCACGGAGGCCAGATGGGCATGGGGGTAATAATAGCAATTATCCGCATGAAACAGCGCCCGGTCGGTGACCGGCCCGGACAGGTCCGACGACCAGCCACAGCGCGCCGCATAGGTCATATCCACCGCCTGTATAAGCCCGTCGTCGTCGAACCCGACATCGTAATCGATGCGGAAATCATGGCGCTTGCCGGTGATGATCATGTCGTCGTCGCGGTCCGGGCGCGCCTTGGCCGCGCGCCCTGTCCGGCTGGCGACCAGGGCGGCGGTCACGGCGAACAGATTGCCCTGGGTCTCCTTGCCGCCGAAGGCGCCGCCCATGCGTCGCACCTCGACGGTCACGGCGCTGGATTTGAGGCCCAGGACGCCCGCGACCATTTGCTGGACTTCCGAGGGATGTTGGGTCGAGGAAATCACCGTCACCGCGCCGTCCTCGCCGGGCAGGGCCATGGCGATCTGGCCTTCCAGATAGAAGTGATCCTGGCCGCCGATGGTCATTTGTCCCTGGAGCCGCCTGGGCGCCGCTTCGAGGGCGGCGGCGGCGTCTCCCCGATTGAGGGTCAGGGGCTCGGTCACCATGACGCCCCCCTCCAGCGCTTCATCCACGGACAGCACGGGGGCCAGCGGCTCGTAATCAACAACCGCCAAAAGGGCGGCGCGGCGGGCCTGATCGCGGCTCTCGGCGGCGACCGCGAACAACGGCTGGCCGTGATACTCGACCAGGCCCTCGGCGAACACCGGCTCGTCGTGGCGATGGGTCGGGCTGATGTCGTTGACGCCGGGAATATCGGCTGCCGCGACGACCAGCACGACGCCGTCCGCCGCCCGGACCGGATCGAGATCGAGGCGGGTGATGCGGGCATGGGCATGGGCTGAGATGCCGAAATAGACATGCAGCAGCCCCACCGGCACCGCCATATCGTCGATAAAGACGGCGCGGCCCGTGACATGCTTGTGGGCGCTGTCGTGGCGTTGGGGGCTAGGCACCGACAAGGCGGGTCTCCTGGGCCGGCTCGCTGGTCTCGATATAGAGCCGCATGAGAAGGTTCTGAGCCACCCGCGAGCGGTAAGCGGCGGAGGCGCGGAGATCGTCGATCGGGGCGAAGTCTTCCGCCATTGCCGCCATGGCACGGGCCACGGTTGTCTCGTTCCAGGGTTCGCCGATCAGGGCGGCCTCGACCAACCTTGCGCGCCTGGGCGTCGCCGCCATGCCGCCGAAGGCGATCCGCGCCTCTGTGATCACGCCATTTTCGTGGCTCAGGTTGAAGGCGCCGAGCACGGCAGAAATATCCTGATCGAAACGCTTGGAAATCTTGTAGGCGCGGAACCAGGCGCCGTCTTTAGGGTAGGGCAGGGTAATGCCCTCGACGAACTCGCCGGGGCGGCGATCCTGCTTGCCGTAATCGATAAAGAATTCCTCCACCGCCAGGCTGCGCCGCGCCGGTCCGCACCGCAGATGCAGGCTTGCCCCGGCGGCGATCAGGCAGGGCGAGGCGTCGCCGATGGGCGAACCGTTGGCCAGATTGCCACCGATAGTGCCCACATTCCTGATCTGCACCGAGCCGAGGCGGCGGATGACCTCGCCGAAATCCGGATAAGGGGCGGCGATGGCGGCCATGGCGTCGCTGTAGCTCGCCCCGGCGCCGATTTCGATGCCGTCCGGCCCCTCATGGATGCGCGCCAGCTCGGCGACCCGCCCGAGATAGATGACGGTTTCCAGGCGGCGCATCTGCTTGGTCACCCAGAGGCCCACATCCGTCGCCCCGGCCAGGATAACCGCGTCCGGATGGGCTTCGATCAGGGCGGCAAGATCGTCGAGCGTCGCCGGGGCATGGAAGCCGCCGAGGAAGACGGTCTCGTCATGACCGTAGGATTGCAGGGTTTGCAGGGTCGCCGCGTCGGGAACGTCCGGGGGCTCGCGCAAGGCCTGCTCGGCGGCGCGAACGATGGGCGCGTAGCCGGTACAGCGGCAGAGGTTCCCCGCCAGGCAGTCGTCGATATTCACATCGCCGCCCTGGCGGTGCGCCGCATAGATCGACATGACAACGCCCGGCGTGCAAAACCCGCATTGCGAGCCGTGGCAATCGACCAGGGCCTGCTGCACCGGATGGAGCGCGCGATCTGGCCCCCCTGGAAATTCACTAGTCAGATGCTCGACGGTGAGGATTTGGCAGCCGTGCAGGGCGCCGATGAACTGGATACAGCTATTGATCGCCTCATAGCGCAGAGCGCCGTCGACAGGGCGCACCCGAACCACCGTGCAAGCGCCGCAGTCGCCTTCGTTGCAGCCTTCCTTGGTGCCCACCAGCCCCGCTTCCAGGCGCAGGTAATCGAGCAGGGTCATGCAGGGGTCGATATCCGCCAGTACCTGCGGCTCGGACCCGAGGAGAAAGCGTATATCCGCCACCGGGTCAGCTCCCGCGATAGGTCGAATAGCCGAACGGCGAGATCAGCAGCGGCACGTGATAATGCTGTCCGGCCTCAGCGATGCCGAAGCGCACCGGCACCAGATCGAGAAACAGCGGCTCGTCCTGAGGTTGGCCCTGGCCGCGGAAATAATCGCCCACATGGAACATCAGCTCATAGACGCCGGAAGTGAAATCAGCGCCCGCCAGCAGCGGCTCGCCTACCCGCCCATCCTGGTTGGTGACGATATCGCGCAATGTTTCGTCGTCGCGGCTGACGGTGATACGCACCCCTTGCGCGGGCTGGCCGGCGGCGGTGTCCAGCACATGGGTGGTCAAACGTCCCGGCTCTTCGCTCATTCCATCCTCCCAGTCCCTGCCTAGCCCCGAACAACACCCTATCACTATGACCCCGCAACTGGTCTTATAATAGCGACGCTACACAGCCTGGGAGGGCGGCAGATCGACACCTATCCGAGAGACCTGATCGGCTATGGCCGCGACACCCCGGACCCGCAATGGCCGGGCGACGCCTATGTCGCCCTGCAGGTGGTGATCAACTACGAGGAGGGCGGCGAGAACAGCATCCTGCATGGCGATGCCGCCTCGGAAGCCTTGCTCTCGGACATCACCGGCGCCGTGCCCTGGCCGGGCCAGCGCCATATGAATATGGAATCGATGTATGAATACGGCTCCCGCGCCGGCTTCTGGCGGCTCTGGCGGATGTTCACGGCACGTGATTTCCCAGTCACGGTCTATGGCGTCACCACGGCGCTTGAGCACAACCCGGACGCCGTAGCGGCCATGAAGCGCGCTGATTGGGAGATCGCCAGCCACGGCCTCAGATGGATTGAATACAAAGATTTCACCCGCGACGCTGAACGCGACCATATGAACCAGGCCATCCGCATCCATACCGAGGTCACCGGCGAGCGGCCGCAGGGGTGGTATATCGGGCGCTGCTCGCGCCATACCCTGCCCCTGGTCATGGAAGTCGGCGGCTTTCTCTATTCGGCGGATTCCTACGCCGACGATCTGCCCTATTGGGTCGAGGGTCCCAAGGGGCCCCAGCTCATCGTCCCCTATACCCTGGACGCCAACGATTCGAGATTCGTCAATAGCGATGGGTTCACGGCGGGCGATCAGTTCTTCAATTACCTCAAGGACGGCTTCGACCTGCTCTATGAGGAAGGCCGCCAGGGCGCGCCCAAGATGATGTCCGTCGGCCTGCATTGCCGGATCATTGGGCGGCCGGGGCGCGCCATGGGCCTCGCCAAATTCCTCGATTATGCGAAAAGCCGGGATCGGGTGTGGATTACCCGGCGCATCGACATCGCCCGCCATTGGCACGAACAGCACGCCTCGGTATGAGCCAGCGTGACGACTTCATCGCCCGCTTCGGCGGGGTGTTCGAGCATTCCCCCTGGATCGCCGAGGCCGCCTATGACGCTGGCCTGCCCTCCGCCTTAACCGTCGATGGGCTCCATGCCGTGCTCTGCGCGGCCATGCGCGCCGCTCCCCGCGATCGCCGGCAGGCGTTGATCGTGGCCCATCCCGATCTCGCCGGCAGGCTGTCGCGGGCCGGGCGCCTGACCGCCGCATCGAGCGCCGAACAGGCCTCCGCCGGGCTCGACAGCCTGTCGGACGATTATTTCGAGAGCTTCACCGCGCTCAATACGGCCTATACGGAAAAATTCGCCATGCCCTTCGTCATGGCGGTCAAGGGACGCCGCCTGGGAGATATCCTCGCGGCCTTCAAGACGCGCCTCGACAACGACCCGGAGGCCGAGTTCTCGACCGCCTTGTGCGAAATCGAGAAGATTGCCCTGTTGCGTATCCAAGAGCTCATGAAACCGTAGCCACCATACCCATGGACCGTATCCCCCTGATCAAGACCATGGCTCTGCGCAGGCTGGTCGGCCTCGCGTTTGCGGGCCTCGCCGTGCTGCTCGCCGGGATCCTCATCGCCACCGGCGCGGCCTGGCCGGTTCTGGCTGCCGTCGTCCTGGTGGTGATGCTTTTCAGGGCGGCGCTGGACCGCTTGCTCCTGGCCCGGGAATCGGACCGGCAAAGCCTGCCGGCGCGCCCGGAGTTCTATGATTTCGGCGCTCTCGACCAGCCCATGCATCACGAAGAGCTGGCCGGACGGCCCCTGAAATCTCTGAATTTCGTGGTCTTCGATACGGAAACCACGGGCCTCTCCCCGTCCGGCGGCGACGAGATCGTCGCCATCGCCGGGGTGCGCATCGTCGACGGCGAGATCAGGCGGGACGGCGCCTTCACCCGGCTGGTCAATCCCGGCCGCCCGATCCCCAAACAATCGATCCGCTTTCACGGCATAACCGACGAGATGGTGCGCGGCGAGGCCCCGGCGGCGGAAGTCTTGCCGGCATTTTATGATTTCATCGAAGACGCCGTCCTGGTCGCCCATAACGCGGCCTTCGACATGAAATTCCTCAAGCTCAAGGAGTCGGCTTGCGGACGGCGTTTCGATAATCTGGTGCTCGATACCCTGCTGCTCTCGGTGTTTCTCGATCACGATGGTCACGATCACACGCTGGACGCCATCGCCGCGCGATACGATGTCGACGTGGAGGGCCGCCATACGGCGCTCGGTGACGCCCTGGTCACCGCCTCGATCTTTCTGCGCATGCTCAATATATTGGAGGCGCGCGGCGTACGAACCTTGCGACAAGCTGTCGATGCGACCAACAAGATCGCCCATGTGCGCAAGATGCAGGAGAAATTCTAATCTTTAGCTGGATCGGACATCGACGAGGAGGCGAGCGGTATGTGGTCTAAAAATGCATTCACGGAACGGCTAGATCTCAAATGGCCCATATTACAGGCGCCAATGGGGGAATTGACCACGCCTACGCTGGCCGCCGATGTGAGCAACGCCGGCGGACTGGGCGGATTGGGAATGTGGGGTTATTCGGCGGAACAAGCGGCGCGGCGCATCGCCGGCTTTCGCCAGCAGAGCGGCGGCAGTCTGAACGTCAACTATCCGATTTGGGAAGACCCGGGCGATTTGACGACTGTTGGCATGGCCATGCGCGACCGCGTACAGGCGCTCTACGATGCCAAGGGTCTTGGCCCCCTGCCAACGCCCCGCGCCTCGGCTGGCGGGGTCGACCCTGCGCATCTCGCCATACTTCAGGAAGCAAAGCCCGAAGTTGTCAGTTTCCATTTCGGCTTGCCGGATCAGGAAATCATGCGGGCGATCAAGGCCGCGGGCATATTCATTATTTGCAGTGCGACGACCGTCGCCGAAGCCAGAAGGCTCGAAGCCGATGGCGTCGACGGCGTTATTGCACAGGGCACCGAGGCCGGTGGGCATCGTGGAACATTCACCGGTGTCCACATTAGCATGCAGCCCGGTTTGTTTGCGCTTTTGCCCCAGATCGTCGACGCGGTAAGCGTTCCGGTCATTGCCGCGGGGGGCATCGCCGACGGGCGCACTATCGCGGCGGCATTCATGCTGGGCGCCAGCGGTGTTCAATTGGGCACGGCTTTTCTACGATGCGGCGAGGCCAACGTTCGCGATGCCCATCGCGCCGCCTTGGGATCCGCCGAGGATTCCAGCACGATCGTTACCGATGTTGTGTCCGGCCGGCCCGCTCGATATATCAAGAACAAGCTTGTCGAGGATCTATCGGAACCCTCGGTGGAGCCCCTGCCGTTTCCCGCTCAATCCAGCTTGACCGCCCCGCTGGATGCCACCGGCGATCAAGACGTCAGCGGGCTGGCTGTCGGTCAATCAGCCGCACTGACGCGCGTAATGCCCGCAACCGATCTGGTCGAGACGCTGGCCCGGGAAACCAGCCACTGCCTCAAAGCCTTCGGCTGATACCGCCTTGCGATGAATCGCTAAAAGATATCGCCGGTCAGTTCACCCTTCACGCGGTCGAGTAAATCGCGGATCGCCTTGAAGGAATTGGTCAGCATATCCTTCTCGCGCGCAGATAAACCGTCCGGGTCCACATAGTTGGAGACCGGCAGGCCCTGCTTGAAATCGGCGATCTGCTGGCGCAGCAGCAAGCGGCTGATATGCTTGAAGCCGCCGGCCAGATAGTCATGCTCGTCAGGCTTGAGAATGCCGGCCTCATGCAATGCCGTCATACGCGCTATAGTCGAGAGTTTAATTATTTTCTCGCGCAATGATAACAGGCGGATCGCCTCGACCAGGGGCAGGGTGCCGGAATGCTTGAGGTTCATCTTGCCCTTATGGGCCTCGATATCGCGCTCGGTGATGAAGCGCCCGAACCAGCCCAGGGCGACGGAATGATCTTCATCGTCGGCGTGCATTTCCTGGAGAAATGCAAGATTGCCGCCGGCCACGGCGGTGACATGATCGCGCAGCCTGTGGGCCAGGGCCGCCTCGCCCCAGACGGCGCGGAAATCGAAGAAAATATCGCACAGGCGTAGCGTCGTCGTATTGCGCTTGCGGCTCCAGATGGTGATCTGCTCGATCCATTGGCTGATGGATTTGCGCCACAAGGGGTTGCTGGCCATGACATGGCCCTTGCACAGGGGAAAGCCGATGCGGTCGAGGTCTTCGGTCAGCCGCACCGCCAGATCGATAAACCAGCCGTCGATTTCCGTGTGCCGCTCGTCGGGGTAATCGGCCAGAATGAAACCGTTATCCTGGTCCGGATAGATGTAATTCTCGCTGCGCCCGCCGGAGCCCATGACGATGACGCAGAACTCAACCGGCGGCGGCCCCCGCCCGTCCTGTTGCATGGCCGCAATGGCGATATCCACGGCGCGGCGATAGATGTCGTTGTTGATGTGCGACAGCAGCGCCTGGATGTCCGTCGCCGGCAGGTTATCGCCCATCAGATGGTCCGCCAGATCGACCTGGGCTGCCTTGATCTGGGCTAGGCCGTCGAGGCTGCCCTCCCAGGTCAGGATGTCGATTTCCGCCATCAATTCGGCCGAGGCATCGGCCATGGCGTCGGCGAGATCGAGCATGCCGACCAGGGCGCCATCATCATCGATCACCGGCATATGGCGAAGATCGGCGCGGCGCATGCGGGCGACGGCAAAATAAAGATAATCATCCGAGACGATGGTCATGACGTCCGCGGTCATCACATCGGCGACCGGCTGCTCAGCATCGGCGCGGAACACCACTCGTCTCGCCACGTCCTGTTCGGTCAGGATGCCGATCGGGTGTTTGTCGCCGTCGATCACTACGACGCTGCTCGCATCGGCCTCAATCATGCGGGCCATGCAAGCGCGCAACGGCGTATCGGGGCCGACGGCGACCACATCGATACGGGCGTAATCGCTAACCAGCTTGCTGAATATGGCGGTGCGATGGGACAAGATGCATCTCGCCGTTGTGTTATACCAAGGAACAATAATAAATCGCCAAGACCAAGGAATACATACGAAACAGGAGGTCGCCCGACAATGGTATCCGAAATGCCCGACAAAGACGCTATCGGCGCTGAAATGATGGCCAAGCTCGATGCCCTCGCTGCCCACAGCGAGACCACTGACGGCCTGACCCGCCGTTTTGCCAGCGCCGAACATCGCGCGGTCAGCGAATTGATCCTCGGCTGGATGGATGACGCCGGCATGGCGACCCATATGGATGCTATCGGCAACTGCGTCGGGCGCTACGAAGGGAGCGAGCCGGGCCTTGCAGCGCTGATCATGGGTTCGCACCAGGATTCCGTGCGCAAAGGCGGACGCTATGACGGCATGCTTGGCATTATCACACCGCTTGCCTGTGTCGCCGCCCTCAATGAACGCGGCGAGCGCCTGCCCTTTGCCATCGAAGTGCTGGCTTTTGGCGACGAGGAGGGGGTGCGTTTTCAGAGCAGCCTGCTCGGCAGTAACGCTATTGCCGGCACTTTTGACTTCGAGGCCCTCGACCGTGTGGATGAAGACGGCATCACCATGGCCGATGCCATACGCGACTTCGGCCTCGACCTGGAAGCGATCCCGGCGCTGGCGCGAAAGCCCGAAGATGTGCTGGCTTTCGTCGAGGTGCATATTGAGCAGGGACCGGTGCTCGAAGCCGAGGGTCTGGCGCTCGGCGTGGTCACGGCCATTTCCGGCGGCGACCGTCTGGAAGCGACCATCACCGGCATGGCCGGGCATGCCGGCACAGTGCCCATGGGCCAAAGGCAGGACGCCCTGACCGCCACCGCGGAATGCATCCTGGCGGTCGAGGCCTATGCGGGCGGCGGCGATCATATGGTGGGCACGGTGGGCATGATCGAGGCGCAGCCCGGCGCGGTCAACGTGATCCCGGGATGTGTGACCTTTTCCGTCGATTTACGGTCCCCGGACGACGCCGTGCGTCATGGTTTGGTCGACGGTCTCTGCCGTGAGTTTGCGGTGATTTGCGACCGTCGCGGGGTTACGCTGGAGATTGTTAACCCCCATGAGGGCAAGGCGGCGGCCTGTGCGCCCTGGCTTATCGAGCAGATCAGCGCTGCGGTGGCCGGGGAAGGCATAACCCCGCGCCTGCTGCCGAGCGGTGCTGGCCACGACGCCATGGCCCTGGAAGCGATCACCGATATCGGCATGCTGTTCGTGCGCTGCGAAGGCGGCATCAGCCATAACCCGGCCGAGGCCATAACCGCCGCCGACGCCGGCACCGCCGCCCGCGCTCTGTTGCGCTTCATCCGTGCTTTCCAACCGGCCAAAGCGGCGCCGTGATGACGCAAGACATCCGGCGCCGGATTCACGATATCATCGCCGCCCGCCATGACGAGCAATGCGCCTTTCTCGCTAAGCTGGTGAAAATCCCATCGGACAATCCGCCGGGTGACTGCGCGGCCCACGGCAGGCACGCCGCCGAGGCGCTCGAAGGGCTCGGCTTCACCGTCGAGCGCCATCCGGTTCCGGACCAACTGGTCCAAGACAACGGCATGATCAGCGCGACCAATTTGGTGGTGCGCCAGCGCTTCGCAGAGGGGCCGGTTATCGCGCTGAACGCCCATGGCGATGTGGTGCCGCCGGGCGAGGGCTGGAGCGTCGATCCTTATGGCGCGGAGATCCGGGACGGCATGATGTACGGCCGCGGCGTCGCCGTCTCGAAGTCCGACTTCGCGACCTACGGCTTCGCCCTGCTCGCCCTGATGGACTCAGGCGCTAAGCTTGCCGGGACCGTCGAGCTGCATTTCACCTATGACGAAGAGACCGGCGGCGCCATCGGGCCGCAATGGCTGCTGGATGAGGGCATATCGAGACCCGATTACGCCCTGTCGGCGGGCTTTTCCTATGGCGTTGTCACCCACCACAACGGCTGCCTTCATCTCGAGGTCGAGATTTCCGGCAAATCGGCCCATGCGGCGCGACCGGATACGGGCCATGACGCCCTTGAGGCGGCGACGACGGTCCTTGCCGCCCTCTACAGCGAGCGCGAGACCTATGCGGACATTCATTCCGAGATCGACGGTATCGATACGCCAAGCCTGGTGGTCGGGCTGATCGAGGGCGGCATCAACACCAACGTGGTGCCCGACGGCGTGCGCTTTCGCCTCGACCGGCGAATCATCCCGGAAGAGGACGCGGGCGCCGTCGAGGACAGGCTGCGAAGCGTCATCAATGACGCGGTGGCGGGCCACCACGGCATCACCTGCCAGGTGCGCAGGATCATGCTGGCGACGCCCTTCCAGCCGATCCCCGGCGGCGAGGCCATGGTCGAGGCCCTGGCGCGCAACGCCGAGGCGGTGCTCGGCGAGCCCATCGCGGCGCATGGCGTGCCGCTCTACACCGATGCTCGGCTCTACGCCAATGCCGGCGTGCCGACGGCGATCTATGGCGCCGGGCCGCACAGCCTGCTTGAAGCCAACGGTCACCGCGCCGACGAAAAGCTCAGGCTCGACGATCTGCTGGCCGCCACCGAAGTGGTCGCCCTGACCCTGCTCGATCTGCTCCATGATGCGCCGTCTTAAGGTAAGCCTCTTGGCCCTCGCCCTGGGAACATCGGCGGCCCAGGCGGGCGAGCAGGACAAGGGCCATGCTCTGGCCGTCAAGTTCTGCGCCCGCTGCCATGTGATCGACAATAAGAACCCGTTCGGCGGCATCGGCAGTACGCCGTCGTTTCCGCTCATGGCAAAATATGCGGAAATGTACCGCCCGCGCATCCGCACTTTCGAGGGTCGCCGGCCCCATGCGCAATTCCAATGGGATGTGAACGAACAGGACATCGCGGCCCTGGAGGCCTACATCATGTCTCTGACGGTGAAATAGGGAATTATGGGGATAATTAAGGGGCGGTGGCGCGCTTGAGGAAGGCGATGAGGTCGGCTCTGTCCCCGGCCTTGGGCATGCGTTGCAGGGGCATCTTGGTTCCCGGAACATAGAGGTCCGGCCCCTCATGGAAGAGATCGTTGATGGTCTGCTCGTTCCATATAATCGTCGAATTCTTCAAGGCGTCGGAATAGCGATAGCCCGGGACCTGACCGATGGGCCGCCCGAACAGGCCGTACAGGGTCGGGCCCGCCCGGTTCTCGCCGTCCGCCGTCAGGGAATGACAGGCGCGGCAGGTTGCGAACAGGCGTGCGCCCGGATCCTCCGGTTCTTCAGCATCATCTTCCATCCTGAAAGGCTCGCCGATTTCGCCGCCGTTGTCGACCTGCCAGGCCCGCACCACCTCGTCGGAGCCGCCGGTCAGCAGGGTTTTGCCATCGGCTGAGAACGCCAGCGACCAGATCGGCCGGTCATGGCCGCGCATGTAGCGCACCAGCCGGCCGCTCTCAAGGTCCCACAGCCTGATCAGCTTGTCGGTCCCGCCCGACGCCATGAAGCGGCGGTCCGACGTGAGGGCGATAGCGAAAATAGAGCCTTCGTGGCCATCCAGGGTTGTCACTTCCTCGCCCGTGGCGATATGGCGGATGCGCAGGGTTTCGTCGATGCCGGCGGTGACAATTCCTGCGGACCCGGCGGTGAAGGCCAGGCTGTTGACGCCGAATCCATTGCCCTTGAGGGTTTTCACAGGCGCGCCGTCGGCGACCCGCCAGATGCGGATATCGCCGTCATAGCCGGCGGACGCCAGGGTCTTGCCGTCGAGTGCGAAGGCGACGGCGTTGACGTTGCCCCGATGGCCACTCAGGCTATGCAGCTGGCGCCGGGCAGCCACGTCCCACAGCCGCACGGTCCAGTCCCAGCCGGCGCTGGCGGCGATGCGGCCGTCGGGCGAGAGGGCGACGGCTGCGACGCGGCCCTGATGGCCTTCGAAGCTATGCAGCAACGCGCCGCTCTCCGTATCCCACAAGGCCATGGTGCCATCGTCGCTCACCGACAGGGCGCCGCGGCCATCGGGCAGGAACAGGGCGTCGTTGACCGCGCCGTTATGGTCCGATAGCGACCGGATGGGGGTCTGCCGTGCGACATCCCAGAGGATCAGGCTGTAATCGAAACTGGCGGATAGGGCGCGTTCGCCGTTGGGCGATATGGCGACCCCCTTGACGGCGCCGCCATGGCCGATCATCGCCGCCTGGGCCGGCTCTGTAGCCAATCCGGCGACCAACAGCACCGCCATGCCAAAAAGAATGATGTTGCGGATCGTCGTCACGGGACGCGCTGGGATCAAGATTGCCTTACGTCGCTTCTTCTTTTGATTTCCCCGCGGCGGCGCCTTTCTCGGCTTCGCCTTCAAACCAAAGGCTGTGATGCTCGCGCGCCCAGTTCTCGTCCACCTGTCCCGACAGCATGGCGTCCAGGGCGCCCTCCATGCCGACAGAGCCGATATAGATATGGGCGATTATGATGACGATCATGATGAGACCGACGATGGAGTGCCATATCTGGGAGAGCTGCACTTCCTGAAGCATGGTCAGCTCGGTCGGCAGGCTGAAGCCGAAATTATTGGCGACGCTAAAGCTGTCCGCGAACAGGGGTATGGTGAACGGGAACATCAAGGCCAGGCCGGTCAGGCTGATCGAGAAGCCGCCGATCACCACAATCCAGAAGATCGCCTTCTGTCCGACGTTAAATTTGCGTGCCGGCGGATGGGAGCCCTTGACGAACATACCGCCGCCCTTGACGATCCATAGTAGATCGGACTTGTCAGGCAGGTTGTGGCGCACCCACAACAGCAGGATCAGGATGACCCCGGCCATGAACACGAACGCCAGATAGGCATGGGCAAATTTGCCGGCGCTGGTGAGGCCTGCAAAAGTGTCCGGCCCCAGCAGGGGAAGCAGGGCTTGGCGGCCATAGAGCATGTTCAGCCCGCTCAATGCTAGAATGATGAAGCTCCCAGCGGTCAGCCAATGAGCGAACCGCTCGAAACCGTTAAACCGCTCGACTGTGCGGCCGCTTAAACCCGAATCGACGCGGACGCGCCCCCGGAGAGCAAAGAATATCACCAGAAGAGCGAGCATGCCGGCCAGGCCCCAGGCGCCCCAGGCGGGAACCTTCACATTGCGGTAGTCGATCCAGTCGGCGCTTCCCGATTGAATGAGCAGGCCCGCCTGCTTGTCGGGAATGGAGACCAGGCCGACGACGCCGAAACGAATATCCCGCCAAATCTTGGGATCGCTTTCCTGCGGAACGACAGTCGCCGGCAATTGGGCCGGCGCACCCCATTTTTGCGCATCCTGACCCGATGGCGGCCTGACATAGCCCGTCGTTCCGGTGGCCGCCTCCTGGGCAACGGCCACGCCGCCAGCCAACATCAAAACCAGCATAACCACCACGGACAACAGTTTGGCTATGAGAAAAATCCGTCCTTCAATCATGGCTCGAGCCTCGCAATCACCGCTCATCTGAAAAAAGGGGCGACGGCAAGTCTGCCGCCGCCCCGGTTTTTAACACTTTGAGCACGCTTATACTTTAAGCGCGGCCAATATCAAGTGCCCAACTTGGACTGATAAGCCGTGCCCCAACCCCAAGCACCCGAGCCGAAGCCGCGGGACACCACGCGCTCGCGATAAATCGTCGCGACCACATCGCCGTCGCCGGCGAGCAGGGCCTTGGTCGAGCACAGCTCGGCACAGAGCGGTAATTTGCCCTCTGCCAGACGATTACGACCATATTTCTGGAACTCCGCCGACGACATATCCTCCTCGGGCCCACCGGCGCAGAAGGTGCATTTGTCCATCTTGCCGCGGGTGCCGAAATTGCCGGCCTGGGGATACTGCGGCGCGCCAAACGGGCAGGCATAGAAGCAATATCCGCAACCGATGCAGAGATCCTTGGAGTGCAGCACGACGCCGTCCTCGGTCTGGTAGAAGCAATCGACCGGGCAGACCGCCATGCAGGGCGCATCTGAACAATGCATGCAGGCCACCGAGATCGAACGCTCACCCGGATTGCCGTCATTGATGGTCACCACACGGCGGCGGTTGACCCCCCAAGGGACTTCATTCTCGTTTTTGCACGCAGTAACGCAGGCGTTGCATTCGTTGCAGCGCTCGGCGTCACAGAGAAATTTCATTCTTGCCATGACTTAATCCTCCCTACGCTGCTTCGATGCGGCAGAGACTGGCTTTAGTCTCCTGCATCTGAGTGACAACATCATAACCATAGGTCATTGCGGTATTCGCCGCTTCACCGATCACATAAGGATCGGCACCAGGCGGATATTTATCTCGCAAATCCTTGCCTTGGAAGACCCCAGCGAAGTGGAACGGCAGGAACGCAACGCCCCGTCCAACCCGATTCGTGACCATGGCCTTGACCAGGATCCTGGCGCCTTCCGGCGTAAAGACCCAAACGTCGTGACCGTCGCGAATGCCGTTGTTGTTGGCATTGAAGGGGTTGATCTCGACGAACATTTCCTGCTGCAGCTCGGCCAACCAGGCATTGGACCGGGTCTCCGCCCCGCCGCCCTGGTATTCCACCAAGCGACCCGTGGTCAGCACCATGGGGAAGTCCTTGGTGAAATCCTTCTTCTGGATGCTGGCGTAGAGGGTCGGCAGACGATAGGACTGGCGATCCTCATAGGTCGGATAATCCGCCACCAGATCACGCCGCGGCGTATAGAGCGGCTCGCGATGCAGGGGCACCGGATCGGGGAAGTTCCAGACCACCGCCCGGGCCTTGGCGTTGCCGAACGGGGCGCAACCATGCTTGATGGCGACCCGCTGGATGCCGCCCGACAGGTCGGTCTTCCAGTTGGTCTTGTCGCCGGCGATCTTTACGATGACAGCCGTCTCGGCGGCGGTCAAATCGCCATCCCAGCCGAGCTTCTTGAGCATGGCCATGGAGAATTCCGGATAACCGTCCTTGATCTCCGAGCCCTTTGAGTAGGAACCCTCGGCCAGCAGATTGACGCCATCACGCTCGACGCCGTATCTGGCGCGGAAGGTCAAACCACCCTCGGCCACCGGCCGCGAGGTGTCATACAGCAGCGGCGTGCCGGGATGCTTCATCTCCGCGGTGCCCCAACAGGGCCAGGGCAGACCGTAGAATTCACCATCCGCCGGGCCGCCGATCGCTTGCAGGCTGGTCCGATCGAAGGTGTGCTGGTTCGCCATATGGAGCCGCATCCTCTCGGGCGACTGGCCGGTATAGCCGATCGTCCACATGCCGCGGTTGAACTCGCGGGTGATGTCCTCGATCAAGGGCTCGTTATCGTTGACCTTGATGTTCTTGAACATCTCCTTATCCATGCCGAACTTCTTGGCGAAGAGATACATGATCTCATGATCGGTCTTTGAATCCCAAACCGGTTCAATGACCTTTTCACGCCACTGGAACGACCGGTTGGAAGCGGTAACCGAGCCATAGGTTTCGAACTGGGTCGCCGCCGGCAACAGATAGACGCCGTCGGTGCGGTCATGCATGACCGCTGTGGCTGTCGGATAGGGATCGATGACCACGAGAATATCGAGCTTCTCCATGGCCGCCTTCATCTCCACCCCGCGAGTTTGCGAGTTCGGCGCATGACCCCAGAAGACCATCCCGCGGATATTGTCCGGCTGATCGATATTGTCCTTGTTCTCAAGCACGCCGTCGATCCAGCGGGACACCGGAATGCCCTTGCTTTCCATCAGTTTCTGGGTGGCGAACCGGCCCTTGAGCCATTCGTAATCGGTCTCCCAGACCCGCGCCCAATGCTTCCACGAGCCGGTCTTCAGCCCGTAGTAGCCCGGCAATGAATGGGACAGCACGCACATGTCGGTGGCGCCCTGAACATTGTCGTGGCCGCGGAAGATGTTGGTGCCGCCGCCGGCCCTGCCCATGTTGCCCAAGGCCAGCTGCAGAACACAGAAGGCCCGGGTGTTGTTGTTGCCGTTGGTGTGCTGGGTAGCACCCATGCACCAGATCACCGTGGCCGGACGGTTGTTGGCCAATGTCCGGGCGACCCGGCGCAATTGCGAACCGGGAACGCCGGTGACCCGCTCGGTCTCTTCCGGCGTCCATTTGGCGCACTCGGCCTTGATCTCTTCCATGCCGTAGACGCGCTGGCGGATGAACTCCTTGTCCTCCCAGCCTTCCTTGAAGATATGGTGGAGAATTCCCCAGACCAGCGCCACATCGGTGCCCGAGCGCATCCTGACAAATTCGTCGGCATGGGCCGCGGTGCGCGTGAAGCGCGGATCGCAGACAATCAAGGGCGCGTTGTTCCGCTCCTTGGCACGCATGATATGCAGCAACGAAACCGGATGGGCTTCAGCCGGATTGCCGCCGATCAGGAAGATCGCCTGGCTGTTGTGGATGTCATTCATGCTGTTCGTCATGGCGCCGTAGCCCCAGGTGTTGGCCACACCCGCGACGGTGGTGGAATGACAGATACGCGCCTGGTGATCGCCGTTGTTTGATCCCCAGTAGGCGTAGAACTTACGGAACAGATAAGCCTGCTCGTTGCTGTGCTTGGCTGAACCCAGCCAATAGACCGAGTCGGGGCCGGAGGTCTTGCGAATCTCCAGCATCTTGTCGCCGATCTCGTTGATCGCCGTTTCCCAATCGACCTTCTGCCATTTCCCGCCGGCCAGCTTCATGGGGTATTTCAAGCGGCGCTCGCCATGGGCAAGCTCGCGCACCGAAGCGCCTTTCGCGCAATGGGCGCCGAGGTTAATCGGGCTGTCGAAGCCGGGCTCCTGGCCGATCCAGACGCCCTTCTCGACTTCCGCCTCGACCGTACAGCCGACCGCGCAGTGGTTGCACACAGATCTGATAGTGTCGATCCGAGATGCCATGGCGGTCTGGGCCTTGGCTTTCTTCACCATGGCGCCGCCGGAGGTCGCCGCGATAGCGATGCCGCCAGCCGCCAGACCGGAGCGCTTCAGGAATGTCCGCCGGTCAACCGCGCTGCCGGTCATGCCGGTCAGGACGTTCGACAGTCGGGAACCATTTGCGGCTCCGTTGGTTTTTTTCATCAACATAATCAAGAACTCCCTGGTTCTACGCTGTTGGAACTAGAACTTGGCCAGCTCGTAATATTTCTTCACCAATTCGGTTTCCCGATAGCCGCTGGCATTCCCGTCCGGGGCGGCATTTGCCTCGGCGTCACCAGGTGCGCTGGCGAGGGTCGCCGCACCGGCGACCGCGCCAAGCCCGACCATCTTGAAAAAGCCGCGTCTTTCCATCATTTTCGCGTCTTTTTTGGCATCCATAACTTCGTCCTCCTTAAAGGTACTGGCTAATATTGTCCCTTCGGTACGCTTGGGCGGCCTCCCCCCAGGATCGCATCGATCCCGGTTCAGGCCGCCATTTCAAATGCGGTTGTCTCAATCTCCACGAACAGCCGCCCGACGACGCCCACCGGCTTGTAGAAGCGGGCGCTGTCGGCAGTTTCCAAATCCTCAAAAAACATCCGCGCCCAGGGCGCCATATGCCGATCGAAAAACCGCTGCTGGGTTTCAAGATCGGCGGGCGCGCCGAAGGCGCCGGTGATCAGGCCGGCCATGATTTCGCACAGGCTCGCCATGTGATCCTCAGGCTCCTTGACATTCTCGCGGCGGGCGATGCCGAGCTCGTCCATCTCGTGACGCAGCTTGGCCAGGGGTTTTTCATAAGCAAACCCGGTCAGATAGTAGGAGCAGTAGGGATTGAGTTCGCCGCCGGAAACGCCGATAAACAGCGCGTTATATTCCTCGGACACCGCCTCGTCCGTGACCGATCCGGCCGCCTCGGCAAGGGCGCTCAGCGCCAAGCCCAGCGGGCTGTCGTCACCTTCGATCTCGGCTGTCAGATTTAGCAGGTCGCGCTCGGGAGCATCGCAAAGCAGCCGCGCCAGCAAGCCGTAAGCGTCGGCGCGCAGTTGGTCTTCAGACTCAATTTCGACTGCTTGTGCTGTCACAAGCGCGTCTCCTCCCAATTTCGACTCCCGGCCCCAATGCCTCTTTCCTTCGGGCATCTAATTTTAGCCGCTATAAACAGTATAGCGCAGCGCGGTCGCGGACGGAAGCTACCATTTCGAGATAATTGCCGATTTCGAACAAATCAGCCCTTATCCACCGGCTCGATGTCGTCATCAGGCGCCGGTTGCGCGATCTCGACATCACCCTCGCCCTCGCCTTCATCCTCGCCGTCGCCCAGCTCTTCATCCTCGCCGTCGCCCAGATCTTCATCTTCGGCGAGTTTTTCGGCGTCTTCGACGAGGCCCTTGCCGACCCGATAAATGGTTTTGACCGCATCGCCCATAAGCTCGGAGGTGGTAAAATCCTCGCCGTAGTCGACCAGACCATCCACACCGGCGAGCAGCGGGTCCGACCGCCACAGCTTGCGCAGGGCGAGGCGCTTGAGATGCTCGGGCACGCCCTTGCCCATGAACACCGTATAATCCGAATCCTTAGTGAGGCTGTCGATATCGGGGAGCGGTTCAACGACCTCCGCCGGGGTGTCTTCTTCTTCAAGCGCTGCCAGCTCGCTGGGCTCTTCCGGGAGCGCTTCGTCCGCCACGGTCTGCAGGGTTTCCTCTTCCTTGCGCGCGAGGGCCTTGCGCTCGGACCATCTGAGCAGCGGGCTGTTGCCGTCCTCGCTCATCGCACCCGCCCGCGCGGCGGCTGGCTGAATTCTTCCTGGCCCGTGCCGTGCGGTTTGCGTTTACGCTTCACGAACGGCACGTCCACATGATGCTCATCGATAAAGGCCTGAATCCAGGCGATCACGGAGTCCGGCATGGTGACCCCGTCGACGATTTCCTCGCTGCTGTCGAGATAATCCTGGGCCTCATAGGTCGAAGCGGTGACCAGGAACGGCAACAGGTCATGCTCTTCGGCCTCCTCGTCTTCGCGCAGCAGGACGAAGATGCGCGGTGGATTGTCCGCCAGATTTGTGCGGTAGGCTTCGGTTTCCGAGCGGTGCAGCTCAAGGGTCAGAGTGGCTGCGTGATACTGCGCCCAGCCTTCTTCACTGGCCAGCAATAGCCATTCATCCACTTCGGCGGCGCCCGGAATGACGGCGACGGCGCGCCAGATATAATCCTGCCAGGGATTGTCGATCACGCGCCGTTCCAGGACGATGCCGAGAGGCATGGTTTCAATCTTTTTCATGGGCCGATTATAGCGGGATAACCACTGTCGCGACAAACCCCCTTTGATTAGCGGCGGGCATTGCTATGATCCCGCCCTATATAAATTCTCGCGCCCTCTCAACTCAGGCCCCGTAAATATGAAACTTAATGGTAAGACCGTCCTTGTGTGTAATTGCGAAGGGACCATGTCCCTCGATGGCAAAGCCCTGGCCAAGGCCTGTGGTGGGGACGGTGATCTAACAATCCACAACCATCTCTGCCGCACCCAGATAGACCGCTTCACGACCGCCCTGCAAAGCGGTGAGCCGCTGATCGTCGCCTGCACCCAGGAAGCGCCGCTGTTTTCCGAGGTCGCCGCCGAGGCCGCGCCGGACACCGCCCTGGGCTTCGTCAATATCCGCGAGCGCGCCGGATGGTCCGAGGACGTCGCCGCCACAGCCACCATCACCGCCAAGATCGCCGCCTTTCTCGTCGAGAGCGCCATGGACCTCAAGCCGTCGACGACGGTCAGCCTGACGTCGAACGGCGAATGTCTGATCTACGGCCCCGGCGAGATCGCCATCCCCTTGGCCGAGCAAGTGGCGGACCGCCTCGCGGTTACCCTGCTGCTGAGCGATGATGGGGCCGTGACGCCGCCGGTGGTCAGCCGGGTGCCGATGTTTAGGGGGTCGATCATTCGGGCCGCCGGCCATCTCGGCGCCTTCACCGTCACCATCGCCAACCAGGCAAGCGCCTCGGCCTCTTCCCGCGATCGCCTGGCTTTTACTGATGGCGAGCCGGAGACGGAACTCACCTGCGACCTGATTCTCGATCTGACCGGCCAAGCCCCGCTGTTTCCCGGGGCCGAGAAACGCGACGGCTACGCCCGCCCCGATCCGGGCAATCCGGCGGCGCTGCAAAAAGCCCTGTTCGAGCTGACCGCCCTGGTCGGCGAATTCGAGAAGCCCCGCTATGTCGCCTATGACATCGATCTCTGCGCCCATTCGCGCAGCGCCATCACCGGCTGCAGCCTGTGTCTCGACATCTGCCCGACATCGGCGATCCAGTCTTCCGGCGATGGGGTGGTGTTCGACCCGTTCATCTGCGCCGGCTGCGGACAATGCGCCAGCGTCTGCCCGAGCGGCGCCGTGCGCTATGCCATGCCGTCCGCCGAGGACACCCTGCTCCGGCTGCGCGGACTGCTGACAGCCTATTTCAAGGCGGGCGGCGAGAAGCCCACGCTGCTGCTCCACGACATCCGCCACGGCGAGCCGATGATTGCCGCCATGGCGCGCCATGGCCGCGGCCTGCCGGCCCCTGTGCTGCCCTTCGCGTTCAACGAAATCACCCAGATCGGCCTCGATTTCCTAGCCGCCGCCCTGGCCTACGGCGCCGGCCGCATTTACATCATGCTGCCCCCGGGCAAGCGCGACGAGAGGGCCGGCCTCGATCAGCAGATCGCCCTGGCGGACGCCTTGCTCGGCGGCCTCGACCTGGGCGAAGGACGCATAGCCGTGATCGACGAAGACGACCCGGCCAAGATTGAAGCCCTGCTCTATGATGCGAGCCCAAGAGACAGCGCCGCCCGCGCCAGCTTCCTGCCGCTCGGCGGCAAGCGCACCGTGTTGACCCTGGCGCTTGGCGAACTCCACGCCGCCGCCGAGGCGCCCCCCGAGGTGGTGAGCCTGCCGGCGGGCGCGCCGTTCGGCCGCATAGCCGTGGATACGGAAGGCTGCACCCTGTGTCTGGCCTGTGTCAGCGCCTGCCCGGTCAGCGCCATTCGTGACAACCCGGAAAGCCCTGAGCTGAGCTTCATCGAACAGCTCTGCGTGCAATGCGGCCTGTGCCAGAAGACCTGCCCCGAGAAGGTGATCTCTCTCGAGCCGCGCTATAATTTTGCCAGCGAGGCGCGCGACGCGGTGGTGCTGCACAGCGAGGAGCCTTTCGAATGCATCCGTTGCGGCACCCCGTTCGGGGTGAAAAGCGCCATCGAGCGCATCGTCGACCAGCTCGCCGGCAAGCATTCCATGTTCCAGGGCGAGAACAGCGCCGACATCATCAGGATGTGCGACAATTGCCGGGTCAATGTTCAGTTCGAGGACGGCGCCTTCAACCAGGGCGTCCAGCGCCGCCCCATGCGCACCACCGATGACGATCTGAGAGAGCGCGACGAGCGCCGGGCCCGGGGCGAGCCGGATGAAGACTTATAGATACCCGTTTTCGCGGAACCAGGTGACCGC
>Ga0066376_10000234_pt1 | contig 50194 bp, 36 predicted proteins | sample Knorr_S15_td_Bot_FD_77009 | JGI IMG/M metagenome (GOLD analysis project Ga0066376, IMG submission 77009) | Marine microbial communities from Southern Atlantic Ocean transect - Knorr_S15_td_Bottom_ad_5009_LV_A | ecosystem: Environmental > Aquatic > Marine > Oceanic | place: Southern Atlantic... | reverse complement strand
GGACGAGATGGATATCTGCGCAGGGTTTGATGATTCCATCGATGTCGATGCGGACGGAATTGCCGACGGTTGTGATTCACTGATTGATTCGGATGCGGATGGGATATCTGATACCGACGACCAGTGTGCTGGCTACAATGACTTACTCGACCAAGATGGTGATGGAATTCCTGACAATTGTGATCAGACGCCGATGCCTGTAGATAACCAAACCAATGTTGTCGATACAACTCCTGTAGAAGATGGCGATGCAACAAGTATCCCCGGCTTCGGTCTCCTCCTCAGCATCAGCGCAGCACTTGGAGCCGCTCTTATTGCGACCCGCCGCAAGTGAACCTCGATTCCAAGCAGTTGCAACCATCAACAAACCGATTCGGATAGGTTGTAAGGGTCTATCCGAAGACCCTTCCAACAGTTCAAAAAAATACGGAGGGTTCCCTCGTTATTGACGGGTGTACGAAGGGTACCCTTTAGTTCATACATACATTAAACCAGATGGATTGTCGAACCCTTTTCCAAGCCGATTCTCACGTCTATCGCCCATGCATCCAATGAACCATTGATGATTACCACCTCATCGCCAGGCTTGATGATCTCATATTGTGCTGGCCATTGATTATCCCAACCCTCGACCTTAATCGAGGAGTTACCGTCGAAGATTACCAAGCCTTTGCGTGACCAAGCCTTGCCATTACGAGAGGTACCGCTTTTACGGGTTCGATATGCGACTCGGCCAATGACATTCCATCTCGCCCTGAATCCCAAGAGGCTACTATCGCCCTCTTCGGCCTCAGTCGCTTTTTCGATGTGGGCAAAGGGGTCGAGTTTCAATTCGATCTCCCCTTTGTAATTAGTTCCTGGTATCACGTCTACCAGACGAATTAAATCGCCTTTTGCCAAATCTTCGGGATAGGTGCCATCACTCAATATTTTGATCGTTGCATAATCTGTTCCCTGCATTATTGAAATCCGTGGGCGCGCATCCTCGACCTGAGAATAGCTGAAAACCTCAGCGTGGATCGAGATACGGGGTTCTAAGTCCTGTAAAGGAGTCAAATCATGCTCGACCATCTGTCCTGACCTTGTATAACCCCCACCATTTGGCAAATCGTCATTTCCAGAACCACCTGGACAAATAGCGGCCCAATCACAGTGGTCACAGCGGCTGCCTCCGCTTGATTCAATCGCCACCCCGCCATCGGAAAATCCACGTAATGCTAGAGGCTCAGGCCGGCATTCCTTCATGCTGATCTCATTATTGCGCAACTTATCCCACATCTGTTGACAATGGCTTTCAAGTTGTTCCATCTCCACTATAGAAGGGGTTGCTATAGACTTACGAACCCCAGCGCCAAGATACCAAACCTCGAGTGAATCAACCTGTTCTTTGCGCTCGTGTGTAGTCCACCAAAGCATGGCGTACAAACGTAATTGTTCGATATAATCGCCTGACCGGTCTCCACTGCCCATACTGGCTTTGAGGTCCATCACTCGGATTTTTTTCCCCCAACGATAGACGAGGTCATACTCGCCTTGGAAAAAGAATTCAGGGTGTACAGCATTCATGCTAAAAGAAGCAGCGTCTGGGTCGACAAACCATGGTCTGGCGAGTTCCCATGCCTCGACCAGAGTACAGGTTCCAGTTGTTGCCAGAGGGTGAACCCCTGTTAATCCATCACGGCCATCTGGTGCTGGAATCGTTTCACGATGGCCCGACCTCCAATCCTGTAGAGTCGAATTATCCATCGATGCAAGACAGTCGGAAACTTCAGAAATATGCATTTTTAAGGCGGTATCACACATTTCCAGATACCACTGCTCGTTCACCTCTAGCCAATCCCCACCCTTACGCTCATTGGTTGACCATTCTTCTTTTATCGCTGAGAAGACCACCGGCCAATGTATTCGTATTCTGGCACTAGCCCATTTCTCAAGTTCGAGTGGATCGGTTGGGTGCAGGTTTTCAGGCAAGGCTAGCAATCCTTGGGCGCCGTTGACATAGACATCTGACGGCGCTGCTACCACTACCAATCCCGGTGATTCTCTGAGCACACGGCAAACCACGTCCTCCACTGCTCGGCCCATGAATAACTTGGGGACTTGGGCGATTTTTAGACGCAAGCGCTTTTCATAATACCACATACGAGGACAGGAAGTCCAGGTATTCAATTGCGAGGCCGAAAGACGATTAAATGGTCCAATCTCATCGGCCCGCTCGTCGACTATGGTCATCGGCATGGCAGCGGAGGTTATTGCCCAAGTCAATCAATCCTTCCCTATGATCTCGATTCTCGTGGTGCGAGGATCGATGCGCAATTGCACCAAACCATCACGCCAGCCGAGATCAGCTGAATGCAATTTAATGTGATCACCGGGGCGTAATGTAAGTGTGATCTGATTGATCGACGAACCGAATGCTACACACTCGACCGCATCGGTTCCGTCCCATATGTGGAAACCGAGCATCATCCATGGTCTACCATCCATCCGCTTTCCAGTTCTGCTACCGCAACTGATGATGATCCCTTCGACATTGGCTTTGGTTCTGAGCATGCCCATCCGGGTTATCTCCAAGTCTGATTTTTCGACTATTCTCGATTCCGAATCGAGATAGAGCCGAGGTTGGCGCCGCCAAACACCAGGCAAGGCAGATTCGATGATCACCTCGCCATTTGGATGGTTATGCATATCGGGATAATCATCTGGAGAAGACTCTTCCAAAGTGATTCGCTTCTCACCTGCTTGAATCATCGCACCCAATACCATCTCGCCAAAATGATTGGGTAACGGCCCCCACGCTCCTTGTATCGTCCCTCGCACATTTACCCGGTTCGGTATCGAAGAGATGGGCTCGCATGGGCTTTCAATCGCTACCGAGGAATATTCCATCTCGGTCAGTGAACACCAATAGCAACCGGCTTCGGCTACGCACGGTTCGGAAATTGGTAAGACGGTCGATGAGGGATACGATTTCATCTGCTTGTGTATCTCTTGTAACTCGACGGTGGAAATGCCTGTAAGGTCAACTATTTTTCTCTCAGACTTAGTGAGGAACCAACCTTCTAAGCCCGAACATTTTTCTTCATGGGTTTCATTCCACAACCACGAATAAAAGTTCAATTGATGATCTATTGAAGAAGAAAATGGTGAATCGCTCGTACCTATTTTGATATCGATAATTCTAATTTTGCCGTCCCATCTCAATACTAGATCGCATTCACCAGCAGCCCAACGATCACCGTGATACATTCTCTGAGGCTGGAAACAGCGTGGGTCTTTTACCCAAGGTCGCGCTACTTCCCAAGCATCTGCCCAAGTCATCTCATCATTCATCGCATAGGGGTTCTCCGGCCAGGTCAATCGGCTGTTAACCTTGTTTGGCAAGGGAAAATGAGGGGGCGACTGCCAACATGGCGCTGGTATTGAAAAGCCATGCTGACCTTTACCAACTGCATGACAATTACTTACCTCTTCAAGAATGAATTCACAGCCATTTCTGAGCATCTGTTCGATTTCTTCGACCAGCACCTCATCCCAGTCACCTTCCTTCCACATCGATTTGGCGAATTCATCTGCACCCAATTTCACTACCAAGGCAGCCGATGCTGGGATTTTTCCAATTATCCAACCCCTGAGGTCGTCCAAACTCTCAATCTTGCAAGCCATGGTTGTATCCTCGAGGTCATGGAAATTGAGAAAACCATTACCGGCCGAGCCAACCCTTTCCATTATCAGACCACATAGGGCGTCTTCAACTAATATCCCCAATACTTGTCTCGGCTTGAGGGGAGAACGCAATCCGAGTTTATAGCGCGTGAACCACTGTTTTTGACAACGCAACCAGCTGGTTAGAGATGATGCTGACAGACGGGCACGAGCACTGCCGATGCTGACAGCTTCGGGTGGGGTCTGTACCGGCATCTTGCTCACTAGGCCTCAAATGAATAATAATCGCCGGCAATTCTCTGTTCACGATCTTTCCTCGATGATGATTTATTGATTCGCGGGCGTTTGGAATCATGGTCTCTCCTGAAGGTTATATCTACTCCTTTGAGGAAACGATTCATTCCTTCTTTGAGAGAATATGGACCCGTTGCTAACCCCGACTTACCACCCTCACCTTCGAAAACCAAGAGGGAGTCGGATATGATATCGATGAAGTAAACGTCGTGGTCGATTACGAATGCACTCTTTTCATTGGCTTCCATGGTCCTGCGTATCGCTTTAGCGGTCTCCATTCTCGCATTAGCATCAAGATGGGCACTAGGCTCATCGAAGAGATAGAGGTCGGCTTCGCGCCCAAGACAGATAGCTATCGAAAGAGATTGTAATTCACCGCCGGAAAGCATTTGCACTTCCTTGGCCAATAATTCGTCGATTCCAAGCGCTCTGATCACCGTGGTATTGAACTCACCACTGCGCCACTTTGGCCCCAATTCACTATCGAGCCAAGTTTGCACGGTGCAATCCATCTCGGTATCGACGTGTTGAGGTTTGTAGGAGATGGTAGCATCGGCGGTAACCCAGCCTTCGTCATACTCATATTCACCAGCGAGGATCTTCACCAGAGTGGTTTTTCCAGTGCCATTTGCACCCACTACGCCCACGACCTCGGATCGATGGACTTGGCCTTGCCCGGTGGTCAATTTGAAATCGCCTAAGGTCTTCTCGACATCGCCCCACTGAATTATCGGATCTCCTCTTACCTTATTGCGCTCGGTATGGGTTAGGAATTTGATGGGTTTATCTCTGATACGCACATTTTGCTCAGGTAGGAATCCGTCGAGATAGACATTGATGGCCTGACGGGTCGAGCGGGCCGGCGTGAATATGCCATATGCCCCTTTTACCCCATATACGATGTGAATCAAATCAGCGAGTACATCGAGCACTGCGAGATCGTGCTCGATGACGATTACCCGAGCCCTTTGTGAAAGTTCTTGGATTATTTTTACCATCCTCATCCGCTCGTGGATATCGAGATAAGATGAGGGCTCGTCAAAGAAGTAAACATCCGCTTCGCGCAATAAGGTCGCACATATAGCGACCCTCTGTAATTCACCACCGCTCAATTGATCCAATTTTCGATTTAGGAGATGAGATAGGCCCATTTGCTCGACCAAGTCCTCGTATTGTCCTCGCTCATCGACAGAAGAAAGCAATTTGCTGACCTTACCTGAAACCACTTTGGGCAAGTGGTCGATATATTGTGGTTTAATCGCGATTTTGATGCCACCAACCCTGACCTCCTCAAAGAAATCACGCAATTCACCTCGCTGCAGACTGGAAATCACTTCTTCCCACTGGGGGTCAAGGTCTTCCCAATCACCAAGATTAGGCACCAATTGTCCGCTCAAAACATTGATGGCGGTGGATTTACCCATGCCGTTGGGCCCAAGGATTCCGACAACCGATTCCTTTGAGGGGGTCGGTAAGCGGAAGAGCCTGAAACCGTTTAGCGAATATTTGTGAATCATATCGCTTTCGAGTTCACTCGGTAATTGAGTGATTATCAAGGCGTCATGAGGGCATTTATTGACACAGATTCCGCAGCCGATACACAGGGATTCAGAGATGTGAGGTTTGCCGGTTTTATCGTCGAGAATAATGCATTCTTGGCCATTGCGAACCGGCGGGCAAAATGCATGGCACTCAGACATGCACTTCTTTGGCTGACAATTATCGACCTTGAGAACAGCTACTCGCACGCTTCCACCTAACCATTGCCACAGCCTATGTCTCATCAATCCGACGGCTTGACAACACAGGCATCCTGCCGTTTACTATCGATGAGAACATGCAGCGGATAACGCAAGCGCACATGGCGCAATGGCCCATATGACTCTATTTTCCTCTGCCCATCCAACCATGAAAAATCAACATCTCCGTCTCTTTCTCTCACCGTTAAGTAGCCGACGCCAAACGATACGATATTCTGGAAGAAATGGGTTCCTTGACTGGGTTCCACTTTGATGTCTACCATCTCACATTCGACGATTGAAGCCGCGCCAGAGATTTGACTCCACGACACCGGTATTCCCAACGAGGAGTCGCTTGAACCCCAGCGGCCAGGGCCGATTAGGAGATAAGGCCGCTTTTGACGCACCAATCGCAGGTTGATTCGCTCGATACGATTGACGAGATTCATCGAGCGCAAGCGGTCGAGTCGGGTTGGATTTACATAGACGATATCGCGGATATCCTTGACAACCCCGTTGCCCAATGCTTGGCTACTTCGCAATAATAACCGCTCTTGGTCGACCATGTCTAAATCGACTTCGACATCGACCGAATCTGCGACTAGTGGCCGCAACTGGACTAAGGCAAAGCGGTGGATGTCCTGTTTTTCATCAAATACGTAGGCGAACTCTATTTCAACTGGGCACGCTAATTCATTTTCGAGTTGTGAAAGGACATCTCTGAGGATTTTCATCAACGGTAATTTATCGCTTTTTAGAGCACCATGCATCGTCACTAGCTTTGGTCCCTCATGCATTATCGAATCGACAATCCGATCATCAGCAGCGATGTATGTACTACCTATATGGTCTAGCTGGCCATCCTTCTGAGCCCGGTTTAGGCCTTCTCGCATCATGGTCTGATCTGGATTCATTCCCAAATCCCCGTCGAATCGATTCATTCTTATCGACCAAAATGCTCGCTGGGTAGTCTTCAACGTCTCTTCGACATTGGCAAATTGGTGGATGCGTTTGGGATGGGCTGGAGAGACTCTGATACATTTCTCACCTTCGGCTACCGAACGCCCCAAACCGAGAGCGATTGCCGCCAATCCATCTTCAGGCTCGATACTACCCACTGGGTAGTGATTATGAGAACGTGCTACACCTGCTATAGTCGGATAGAATGACTCGCCGTGGTGAGCACCGACTACCTCTTGGATAACAACCGCCATCCTCTCTTCCTCAATCGAGTTTGGCGTTGCGGCAACATAGGCCTTGGCTTTGCTATAGAACGTTGAAGCATAGACTAATTTTATCGCTTGTGCCAATTGCTTGACCCGCACCTCGATATCGGGGTGGTCATTGGGGAGCATGAAGGTCGAATATACGCCAGCGAATGGTTGGTGGAGTGCATCTTCGAGCAGTGATGATGACCTCACCGCCAATGGCCAATCGACCAAATCGAGCATTTGCCGCATTACCGTCAATTCTTCATCTGCGAATTCACCAGCCAAGAAGGCCTCGGCTAATTCCTCGTCACTTACATCTGAAAGAGCGATTTCAGCCAATTTATTACTCTCGATAAAGTTGGTGAACTTCTCTGTAGCCAATACCAGAGTTCGAGGGACGCCGATCTCAACCCCAGGGTATTCATCCTGTAATCCCAGTTCGCTTATCCTAGTGAAGAAAAAGGCTAACCCTCTCCCTTTGCCCCCTAAAGAACCACCACCCAATCGCTGGAATGGGCTGATTTTCGCTGCTTCGGGAGTGAAATCAAAGACCTCTTGTTCACGCTGGCTACGAAGGAATTGATCTATTTGTTCGGTGATGAATTTTCGAATGTCATCCGTCGAAGAAAAATCCTCGGCGATTGCAGGCCTTAGTCGCGCTGCTAAATCAAATTCGGTTCTGGTCCGAAGCCAATGGGAAAAGTGGTTTCTTTGCGCGTGATAGACCAAGACCTCATCATCGATTTTACCGATGCAGTGTTTCAACTCGACCAAAGTGTTGGCCCTAGCAACTTCCTCGCCCGATTTATTGCGAAATACAAAGTCGCCAAAGCCCATATGCGACTCCATATATTTGCGGATTTTTGCATGGAGTTTTCCATCGTCCTTATTGATGAATTTAGCGCCCAATTCTTCGGCAGCTTCCATATTACTATCTTCTGTGGAAAGAAAAAGCACAGGTAGGTTTGAATGATCCTCACGTATCTGTTTCACCAATCTAAGGCCAGAATCACCTCTAAGTTTACCGTTTCTGGGAAATCTACCATCGGTAAAAAGCCCGATGATATTCTGATCATAACGTTTGATTATCGATAATGCCTCTTCATAATTTGTCGCCAGTAATACTTTGGCCCGAGCTCGTAATCTAAGCATGCGGTCGTGGATATTGAAACCCTCATACATCAGACGAGAGGTTTGTTTGAATAGGGTTTTATAAAATCGCGGTAGGTACTTAGAATAGAAACGCGGTGAGTCCTCGACCATCAATAATACCTGTACGTCACCGTGCTCGATATCGTGATCGACATTGCGTTTATCCTCGACCATTTTTGTGATGGCTAAAAGAATGGTAGAATCACCCGACCAGACGAAGATGTAATCCACTCCTTTGCCAGAATGGATTGTAGACAATTCGCGGGTATTGTAGGCGAGCAGAACCACTGGCAAATCTGCTGAAATTCGTTTGACCTTCATTCCGAATTCATGCACTTTCATCGAGCCGACTCTAGCCATGGTGATGACGAGATCGAATCGCCTCTCCCTTAGCAAAATCAAGGCTTGTTTAGCATCGGTAGCATGGACGATACGCGGTGCTTGTGAAAAATTCAGGCGTTCGTATTCCTCGGCCATCGCCCCCGAGAGAAGACCCTCTTCCTCCAAGACGAATTGGTCATATGGGCTACAGACTAGAAGCACGTCCCTAACACGATATGGGATTAGCCGATCAAAACGATGCGAGCCAACGCGTGCCATATGTTAGGCAGAGTGTCACATCTAGATGAATGCGCGCCTCAGACCAAACCCTTGACGTGCTCAGCACCACGAACCAATTTGGTAGTACAAGGGGTTGGAACCTTCATTCCCGCCTTGCGTAGAGCATCTTTTGCTACGAGGTAATCCTTGCGGTTACATTGAATCGAAAGGAATCTCTGACCGCTTTTTACACGTGCAGCTGTTCCGACATTCTTGCCGAAAGCGCAACGCATACCCTGTGAAACACGGTCGGCACCAGCTCCGGTAGCCTGCTTGTTCTCCCTCAATATCTGATGGGGATAGGTATGGATTCTCAAGGCATATCCGAGGGAACCTGCAGCGGTTCTGATGGTTGAATTTGAAACCACACGGGCTGCTTCAAGCGCGGTGTGACGGATTTGGCAAGATTCGTCAGCAAGCAATTCGAGTTCCATTTCAAAGCCTCCGGTCTCTGCAGCCTTGCGGTTACCGACGTGATACTGGTGAATCCGATTATTGGGAACTCCACCGGTATACTTGCGACGAGTATATGCGGGTCCCTTGATTCGACGATACATCTTGGCTGGTTTTCGTGCCATAGCATCCTCCTCCGGTCGATTGCGACCGTCATACCGTATTTGACCCTACCGCCCGAGAAAAGAGGTCTATCAAAGGGAAGTGTTCTTGCACTCGCAACTCCTCGACATGTTCGATGGGCGGCTGGAAAAAGTGGACTGAGGAAGAATCAGAATACCAGTGGTTATCCTTTGCAGCCTTTACCATATTCATTATCGGTGGCGGGATTTTAGTCAATTTAGCTGGAAATCTGCCAGGTGTCAGCCCAGGATCTACCCTTGGCACTCAAGGGCGCCTACTGGATTCTTCCGAAAGTCTCAGTCTTTGGGATGGAGACGAGGGCAGATATATCCTCGATGACGGTAGTAAAACCAGTATGTTATTCGCAACTTGTGTCGAGGAGACCTCGGCGATTCGCGTGGTTTGTAATGGCATTCAAAGTCAGGTGATGATCGACTCAGGCAATGGCTTAGAAATAATTACCAATTCAACTAGTAGGACCATCATCAATGCTGGGATTTCTGGAACCGACGTTATGATGATAAGTAGCAATGGAATTTCTTCAGGTGTAATCGGCATGAATGCCCTTTCTCCTTCGACCTTTTCCCCTGAAGCGGTTGGTGAAGGTGGCGATTTCAAATTGGAGACAATCGTTGCCACAAGTACAGGTAAGTGGATGGCTGGCGGTGGCTGGAATCTGCCTGGTGCAAGCCAATCTGCAAGTGCGGCATCGCCCCTAGCATACGAGGTAGTAGTGGAGATCTCTTGGAGCGATGTCGCGGTCGCACCGATTATCCAAGTTGTTTACGTCGGTGGACAAGGCACGATTCACTACCTCGGTATTCTCGCCGATGGCAACGTATTAGCCGCCGGGACAACCGGTGCGATAATAATCGATGGCATGAGCACTTCCGAACTCGATGTCCGTAGTACTGCAGCTGTTATCGACAAGGATGGTGGCGCATGGTTCTTCGGCACTTCCGGTGAGGAAAACATCGGCCATTATGTCGATGGCGAACTTGTGGTTGAGAAATTAGCAAGCCCTTTGCCACTCGATCCCGACCATGCATTTATCGACGAGGATTCGGTTTCGGTTCACGGCATCTCCTCCGATAATAGCTATGAAGCGATGACCATCGACACCAATGCAAAGAGCTCCCTGCTTTCTCTTAGAGGGGTTATCGATTTCCTATTCATCATCGCATCATTAGTGATAATTGGATTGATGACTTGGAACATTGCCGAAGCCATTTCAAAAGGCGAGGTATTCTGAATCATTACCTACTCCAACCCGTGATTTGGACACAACCTTGATTCACCCTGCTCTTAGTCGCTGGTCTCCTGCATAGGGAGGCTGGTGCCGATGTCGAGCAAAAGAGGGATGATGGACCAATTCTGGGATATCAAGAATTCGCATCCGGGAACCGTGCTATTCTTCCGCATGGGCGACTTCTATGAGATGTTCCACGAGGATGCAGTCGTCGGCTCTCAAGCGCTTGGCCTCACCCTTACGAGCAGAGATAAAAAATCAGCGGAACCCATCCAAATGGCTGGTTTTCCTTGGCACTCCCTCGAAGACCATCTCAAGACAATGCTCAACGCCGGCCATAAGGTCACGGTTTGTGAGCAAGAAGATGAATTGAGAGAGGGAGCCAAATTATTAGAAAGGGTGGTAACAAGGGTTTACACCCCCGGATCTCTTTACGAAGAGAGTCTAATCGGTTTGGATAACTCAGCGGTATTGGCTGCGATTTCGATAGGCAAAGACGCTATTGGTATCGCCATTATCGATGCCTCGACCGGGCAGGCACATTCCTCACAATACTCTGGACCAAATTCATGGTCATCGGTGCACGAAGAGATGATTAGAAGCCAACCGAGCGAACTCGTTTTCACCACCAAAGCTGCTGAGGATGAAAATCTGCACCTATTGGCGCGCAAATTGGATAGGATTACGCTAAGTCAACACGATGCTTCGAAAAATCGTTCACAAAAAACCCTCAAGCAAATGCTCGAAGTCTCCGACCTCGGCCATCTCGACCTCGATTCTGCGCCACAGGCGATTTCCGCAGTAGCACTAGCAGCGGATTATCTCGCACAGATGCATCGAATCGATGAGATTCCATTGCGCACTGTGCAAATCCTCAACGAGGGAGAGTGGATGGTAATAGATCAGACTACATTACGCAATCTGGAGTTATTACAAACCCTATCCGGAGAAAAGGAAGGGAGTTTATTGGGCTCGATAGATAGGTGTAGAACCGCGATGGGAAGGCGCACTTTGAAGCGCTGGCTATTACAGCCATTACTCGACCTCGATGCCATTTCATTGCGCCATGAGGCGGTTGCGGTTCTATCGCGTTCGTCAAAACGTCTTTCCTATCTTCGAACCCTTCTCTTAGGACTAAGAGACATGGAGAGATTGGCCACACAATTAGCCTATGACCGCTCGGGTAGTAGAGAATTGGTCGCAATCGCAAATGCGCTGGAGAGAATGCCAGCGATAAAGGCGCTTTGTCAAGAGAGTGATAATCCACTATTGCTGTCATTGACAGAGAGGATTACCTCTCTGGAATTGATGCGGGCTGATATCGAGTCGATTCTTTGCGATGAGCAGCCACTGACCTTGCGCGACGGGGGGATGATAAGACCGGGGGTCGATTCGGTTCTCGACGATTTGCGAGAGAAGGCTGCTGTAGGCCATAATTGGTTCAAGGAATTGGAGATCAAAGAAAGAGCTAATTTGCAAATACCCTCACTAAAAGTTCGACACAATCGCCAGATTGGTTGGTATATCGAAGTTACAAAAACCCATCTAGCCAAGGTGCCTGATGAATGGCAACGCAAGCAGGAGATGACCAATGGTAACCGCTATATTACCGATGAGTTAAGAAAATGGGAGGACCTTCTACTCACGGCGGATACCAAAGCCAATAATATGGAATATGATATGTTCAAAGTATTGCGATTAAGATGCAAAAATCATGCCGAGATGTTGACAAATATCTCCAGTAATATTGCGGCGATAGATGTCTTGCAATGCTTTGCCGAAGTCGCAAGAAGCAGATCGTGGAATCGTCCTGAGATGTTCGACGATATGCGCTTCGATGCCAAAGCCACTCGTCACCCTGTTCTTGAACTGGAAGCGGATTATGTGCCAAATGATATTAAATTCGGCAAAAAAAGGTCATTTCTACTGATTACTGGACCGAATATGGGCGGTAAATCGACTTATCTTCGCTGCGCAGCCTTAACTGTGATTCTCGCACAAGCGGGTTCATTCACACCGACTAGTAAGGCAAAACTCGGATTGGTAGACCGAGTCTTCACCAGGGTCGGAGCAAGTGATGACATCCGCCGCGGCCGCTCGACCTTCATGGTCGAAATGATGGAGGTTGCTCACATTCTTCGCTCAGCGACCGCGCGCTCATTGATTCTTCTCGACGAGGTAGGCCGCGGCACCTCGACTTTTGACGGGCTTTCAATCGCCTGGTCGGTGACCGAAGATATCTGCAACAGATTGCAAGCGAGAACCCTTTTTGCCACACATTATCACCAATTGATTGGACTTGAAGGTGATGTGGCAGGTCTGGTAAATATCTCGGTACAGGTCGCGACAATAGATGGAGAATTGCGCTTCTTGCACACGGTTACAGAAGGGCCGTGTGATGATTCCTACGGGATTCAGGTGGCGTCTCTTGCTGGATTGCCACGCCCAATCATCGAAAGAGCCGGTGATTTACTCGCGTTTTTAGAAGGAAAAGCCGCGGGTGCAAAAGCCGGTGAAAGAGGAACTCCGCAGACTCGATCCTCTGGCCAATCCTCGATAATGGGCTTCATGGGTAACGGGGTTGCAAAACAGGATAAGGTGGCTCAATCACTTAAGCAAGCGGTTATTGACTTAGATTTGGATTCGCTTAGTCCTCGTCAAGCCCAAGACGCTCTTTACCAATTGCGTAAGATATTGGAGGAATGAATATGGCTGAGCCATTGCGCATTCAACAACTCGATGACAGAACCATCGGCTATATCGCAGCTGGTGAGGTGGTGGAAAGACCGGCCCAAGTGGTCAAGGAGTTGATAGAGAATAGTATCGATGCCGGTTCAAACCGTATTATCATCGAAATCGAGCGCGGTGGATTCGATTTGATCTCGGTTGGTGATGACGGTTCAGGCATACATTCGGATGACCTACCACTGGCCCTCAACCGTCATGCGACCAGCAAACTCACCAATGAAAATGATTTGGCCAAGATTTCGACCTTGGGATTTCGCGGCGAGGCTCTGGCTAGCATCGGTATGGTTAGTCAAATGGTAATCTCGAGCAGACCCAAAGACCAAGCCGGCAATTCGATTGCGATGAAAGATGGTCACCGCGGCGAATTGGAGGCCTGCGGTATGGCCGAAGGCACACGAATCGAGGTCTCTTATCTCTTTAAGAATCAGCCGGCGAGATTGGCATTCCAACGTCGGCCAGCGACCGAGGCTAGCAAGATTGTCGACATCGTCGTCGAACATGCGATGGCAAATGCAAACATCGGCTTCAAACTCAGCAACGATGGCCGTATCGTGCTCGATATTCCTGCTGTAGAGGATGCAAGTGACCGTTTATTCGACCTTTTAGGGGGGCAGGCGTCTAATTTGGTAACCCTAGAGAAGCCCGATGATGACGAACAAGCACCGGGTGATGAAAGGTGGAGCGGATGGATTAGCACCCCTGATATTTCGCGGGGACGCGGCGATGATATCCACATATTGATCAACTCAAGACCGGTGGCAGCCCAACCATTTCTCAAGGCTATTCGTCGCGGATACAAGACCAGATTGATGCAGGGCAGGCACCCGGTAGCAATTCTGAATCTACGATTGCCAAACGATGAGGTCGATGTCAATGTTCATCCGACGAAAAGAGAGGTGCGTTTCAAGCATTCTTGGCGGGTTTTAGAACGTCTAGAAAGGGCGATTGCGCATACCCTTGCCAATATCCCTACCCAACCAGAAGCCAGTGGCGGAATCGCACCTATCACCGGATTAGCACCAGCCACAGCATCACAAACTCACAATAACGAAAACCGTCCTTCATGGGCGATAAATGCCTCATCACAACTCTCACTAGAAGGGGCAAAAGCGGAAACACACGCGCCGGTTGCCAGGGTAAATAGACCGGTTTCTACCTCACCCATCAACCAACAAACCCTGACCGGAGAAAGCCCAATCGCTCCGGCCTTATCCTCTGCGGAGAGGGAATTACACCGGCACGCAGGACAGGATACCGAGAGGCCTGACCAAGAGGACCCACTCGGTGCTATCATCAATGATCTACCGGAGATGGAACCACTTTCCCAATTCGCAGACTCGTATATCATGGTCCAATCCGAGAATGAATTGCTGATTGTTGACCAGCATGCTCTACACGAAAGAATCCGCTATGAGAGATTGAGAAACGATGACTCATTGTGGACTTCACAACCACGTATCACACCTATTCCTATCGAATTGAATGCTCGGCAATTGGCCAAAATGGCTGCGGCGGAAGACGTGTTATCCGAACTCGGTTTTATCTTTGCTAATAATTCTCAAAAATGGTGTATTACCGCGGCTCCAAACCTCCTAACCAGCGCTAGCGTCGGACCATTCGTCCACGATTTACTCTTGGATCTTTCACAGGATGGTGGGGTCCTAGAATCGGTTGAAAAGGTGAAGGATGAATTGGCCTTCATGCGCTCTTGCCGTGGCGCGGTAAAGGCAAATGAAAAACTAAGCCTAGCCGAAATGCGCCGCTTGCTGGAAGATATGCGACGTATTCCCAATCCGTGGGCATGTGTTCATGGTCGGCCGACCGCTATGCGGATTCCGCTCGATGCCCTCGACCACCACTTTGGTCGTCATGGCTGAATCTTGGCGCCGAGGGAAGATAATTGCTCGATGAATGACGGCCAAGCTACTCGGTGAAGTTCGGCCCCCTCGATTTGGGCGCCTACCCGCAAACCAAGAATCACCGCAGTCATCTGTAAACGGTGATCGCCATGAGTCCTGACCACCCCTGTTGGCTGGAGCGGTTTTTGATTGCCCCGCATGGTAAAACCATCAGCGCTTTGCTCGACCTCAAGGCCAAAAGAATGCAATAATTCCACAGTTCTCAACAAGCGATTCGATTCCTTCAAAGAAGCATGTGCAGCGCCTCTGATCACGCCGCCGCTGGTCAAACATAGATGAGCAGCAAGCGGCGGAACCAAATCGTTAGCATCACGCAAATCGTAGATATCATCGCCTTGAAACAAGACCTCATGCCCGAGGGAATCGCTTTCACTAGGAGGATTTGACACCTCTATCCCAGCCAATATTGCAAAAGCCATCATTGAAGCATCGGCTGGGAGGAACACCTCATCAGGACAATTGACCAACCACGGTTGGCCCCACTGCTTTGCACCGGTCTCTTGACACAAGCGCCAGGTTAGGTCGGAGTGTCGCCTTGAGACCGCCCGGCCGATTGTGCTTATTCGGCGCGGGGCATCCATCCTCGGTGTGGCCAATAATAATGCAGATAGGAATTGAGAGGATTCGCCAACATCTATTTCGAGATTCTGCCCGATAGTAGTTGAACCGGAAAAAAGCGGGATTCTCTCGGCCTCAAGCGATAATGCCCGGCACAAGTCCCTCGATGAACGACGGCGAAGAGAATCATCACCATCCAATTGCACCTTGAAATCACAAGTAGCACACTGCGCTATCAAGAAACGTAAGGCTGAACCGCTATTTCCTACATTTAATACCGTGCTGGGTTCGACCAATTCACTGCCATAAACCGTTCCGGATTCGTAGCGAATACCCAATTGTTCCAAGCATCCGATCAAAGATGACACGTCCTCACCGATTTCGGACATGATGATACGTGTTGGGCTGGGGTCGGTTGCTGCTAAGATCAACCATCGCATTGCGTGACTTTTTGAGCAAGGTAATTCCAATTTCCCCCTTAATTCGGAAGGAAAGATGGCGAGGATATCGCTACTCATACCTCTCCACCTAGTCCTTCCTTGAAGAAAGAGCACATGAACCCATCCGGAATGATTCATTACATCGCTACCAATGGCCAATCATGCTTCGGGATAGGCGAGAGCGCCCATTGCAATATTTACGCATCTCGCTAACCGACCGTTGCAATCTTCGTTGCACCTATTGTATGCCGAAGGAACACTTCGCATCCGACTATGTATTCCTACCAAAATCAGAGATTCTCAGTTATGAGGAAATCACTAGATTGACTACGGCCCTGATTCCACTCGGGCTTGAAAAAATAAGGTTGACCGGTGGGGAGCCGCTATTACGCAAAAATATAGAACGCTTGATTGAGATGATGCCGAAGGATATCGACTTGGCGATGACCACCAATGGAATTCTATTGGGAAAGATGGCGCAGAAATTATGGGATGCAGGTCTAAAGAGAGTGACTGTATCACTTGATGCCATTGACGAAGAGACCTTTCGCAAAATGGCTGATAGCGATGTTGCGTCGGCACAGGTGCTCGAGAGCATCGATATTGCACTGGAGGTTGGAATGAAGGTAAAAGTGAATGTAGTGGTCAAGCGCGGTGTAAACGAGCACTCTGTTAAAAAGATGGTTGATCACTTTGCAAATACCGGGGTCATCGTCCGTTTCATCGAATTCATGGACGTAGGCGAGACCAATCACTGGCGCCTTGATGATGTGGTTACCGGAGACCAAATGCGCAAAATGCTAGATGGGTTAGAAGAGATCCCCCCGCAATATATCGGTGAAGTCGCACGTCGATTCCGCATTGGAGACCAAGAAATTGGCTTCATCGAATCGGTGTCGCGTCCTTTTTGCGGTAATTGTAACCGAGCACGTATTTCTGCAGATGGCAGCCTATACACCTGTTTATTCGCTAGCAAAGGTCATGATTTACGTAGCCTTATCCGTCTTGGCGCCAGTGATGAACAAATCGCCGAAGCGGTGAAAAGCATCTGGGAGGGTCGTGATGATGCCTATTCGGAATTGCGTGGACAAATCGAGACACCACGGGTTGAAATGTCCTTTATCGGCGGCTAACTTTGCATCGCTGGCAAAGTGAAATCCACCATTACATTGTCCGAGCCGCGGTCTATCAATCTAAAACGCCAAGTCCCATCAGAACAACCGATATTAGCACAATCTATCACATAATAATCACCGCTAGACACCGACCAACCAGCGTCGCGGTCATGGAATGAGATATCGGTACCTATCTTGCCATAAACATCGGCATCATTGGTCCAGCCACTCATGGTGATCGAAGCATTGGTAGAAATCAAACTCCACTCGACTTTGGCTGGATCTAATTGTTGATTGAGATGGGTGATCTTGACCACGTGATAACCATTGGAAAGCGCTCTAACCGAAACCTTGGTCACCGGCGGTTGCTTCTCTACCGCGGAAAGCGAGGAGGTCATCAATATGAACACCATACTGCTAAGCATCACCGTAATCGCAAGAAGAAGAACCGTGGCGATAACCGGGCTGACAGCCTCATCATCGTCTTGCATGTAACCCTCTGGGTGGTGATGTGACTTCAATCAACCGCTTTGCCATCAACCATCACCGCTAAATCAACACTCGATGGTCAGCGTCAAGAACAGAAGCCGACACCACCATACATGCCTGATGCCGTGGCTGAGTTGCCCTCCAATTGGGATGTAATCATTATCGGCGGAGGACCAGCCGGTAGTACCACCGCCCGTTATATCGCTCAAGATGGAGTGGATGTACTGGTAATCGATGGTCGCGACCCAATCGGCTCTCCACTTCAATGCGGAGAACTGGTACCAAGCAATGCCGAGATGAAGCGCCTCTGTCCTGCTGTGCCTGATATCGATGACCTCTTTCAGATTCCGGACGATGCTATATCTCGAACCATCGATGAAATGCGATTGGTTCCACCGTCAAAGAAACCCTTGAAATTTCGATTTGAAGGGATTATCCTCAACCGGGTCAGGCATGATGAAGCGCTGGTTGAATTAGCTGAATCAAAAGGAGCCAAATATCTTCTGGGCTCGAGGGTAGTTGCGGTAAAGGGCAATGAAGTGACCCTCAAAGACGGTCGTGAATTAACAGCAAAAATAATCGTCGGTGCTGGCGGCCATAACGACGTGCTGCGTACAACTTATTGGCCGGATAAATCACTGAATATCCCGGTGAAATTCTGCTTGATGAACGGGGATTTTTCCGATGCGGTAGAATTACACTTCGGTTCGTGCGCACCCGGGGGCTACGCCTGGATGATTCCAAAAAAAGATGGCGCAAATATCGGGGTCGGAATCCAGACGAGGTTTGCCAAAGGTCGCTCACTAAATCAATTCACCGAGGAATTCATCACTCGATATCAGGGCGATGTCACCTTTAGAGGTGCAGGGTCTTTACCGATGTCTGGTACGATTCGTAGTTTTGTCAAAGGGAATCACCTCTTGGTAGGAGATTCAGCCGGCATGGTTCTCCCTTCGAACGGCGCTGGAATAACCATCGCGATGATCGGCGGAAGAATCGCGGGGCAGGTCATCGGCGAACACCTATCGACGGGGATCTCATTACATGAATATGAGAAACGCTGGCGCAAACAGATGGGTCGGGTGATGAAAAACTCACAACGCTCATTCAAGATGGGCGGCATTATTCTCCGATTTCCGGATTGGGTTATCAATCTCGGTTTCAACCGCTTCACCCGCTTTTTCGTCTGGCGAGCTATTAGTTGCAAACGAATGTTGCTGATATTATAGTCAGGCAAAGCGTTCGACAACCAAGTCACTAATCGCTCGCAGTGCCCCTTTTGCCTTGCTATCTGCAAAGATATCAAGCGCTGACCTCGCTCTTTCGATATGAGTTTTTATCAGAATCTCGGTATAAGAAATGCTATCTGCCCAGATCAATAATTCGATCAATTCTTCGAACATCGAATCATTGAATCCAAGTATAATCTCGGTTAATCTTTGCCGCTTTGGCCCGTGTAGAATCGTCAGAGCATGAATAAGTGGAAGGGTCATCTTGCCCTCATAGACATCGGAACCACGTGGTTTGCCCATCCTTTCATCGCCGCGGATATCTAGTAAATCATCGACCAGTTGAAAGGAGATTCCCATCTCCATTCCAAAACGAAGCAGTGCTTCTCTCTGCTCTGGTGATGCCCCAGCGATTAGAGCAGCCCCTTCACACCCAGCCGAAAAAGGACCTGCGGTTTTTCCCTTGACTATCGCTAGATAATCGTCAGGTGAAGTCGCTAAGTCCATCACGTGATCTATCTGTTTAAACTCTGCACTTGCGATTAACGCACAACAATCAGCCATGATGGTCACAACTCTCTCCTCGTATATTCCCCCTAAGGAAAATCCCTGAACGAATAGCCAATCACCGGCTATCAAAGCCTTTTCTTGGCTGATACGCTCATGCAAGGTCGGTATTCCGCGTCGGGTTTTAGCATTATCATTGATGTCGTCGTGAACTAGGGTAGCGGTGTGAATCATCTCAAATGCTAGAGCGAGGGGTAAGATTTCCTCCATTTCACAACCCCCGACCAATTCATAGGCAAGAATCACCAATAATGGGCGTAAGCGTTTTCCTCCTGCGAGAAGAACATCGCCTGCTAATTCAGCAACCTGGCCATGGCTTGGAATCGCCTGTTCAATACAACTCTCCAGCCTCGAATCAACTAAATCTTTCAGGTCGAGCAAACACTCCTGTAGAGCCGACTCATCCATCACTCACCCACAGGGGTGCCCTTCTTAACGAGTAGTCATCAGGATGCTCAGCGGGCTGGTCCCGCCGAGGTGTTCGCGTGAGCGAAGTTGAGAGGATAGAGTTACTAATCCCAGCCCAAGGAGGCGACGGTGTTAGGGCTGCAGCACTTCGGTTTTCACAAAAAAACCACCCCGGTTTTGAATTCGTCATCAAGGAATCTCTCGATTATTCAACCCTGGTAACATTGCTGAAGTCCGGCAATGCAGACCTCGCGGCGGTCTCGGGAAAGTGGTGGTATCAAAATCGAGATAACAACTTATTTCCGGCATTACTCCTACCGAGGAAAGAGCCGACTCAGGTTCTGATCAGTGAGGACAAGCCGGATTATTTACCGCGTAAAGCAATTGTCGTCACCGATTCGGAATTAATTCGCCGCCAAATGCTACGAACAAGGCCTGACCTGAAGATAAAGACGACAAAGGAACTTGAAATCAAGGCTGAAGATGATATCGAAACCACTTGTCTCTTAGAGGACATGCGAATCAAGGGCGATATCAACGGCTATATCATCGGTCGCTCATTACACGAGGTCTTGCCCTTTAGGTCGAGGCGTCACACCCTAGGTATCCAAAGAGGAAAACCCGAACGTGACCACTTTATTCCCCCACCGCTGGAAGGAATCACGGTATTCCTAGCCCGAAAAGGATTTCCTGAAACCACATTCTCTGAGATAAATGATGGTGGAACCGTCGTTGCACTCAGATTGGAGATGGCTGCTCTAGATGCCATCGAAAAGAGTTTGCACCCATTGGTTGGCATGGTCATAGAACAGAGAAAAATCAGTACTTTTCTCAAGGAAGCCGAAAAATATGGCGATGAGAAGATGATTGAAAGTCTGATCGATGCAGACGGTAAGTTGAAACAAAGCGGTACTCGAATCGAGATGATTATTGAATTATTGAATCCAAATGGTAAGATTACCGCACGCGTAGAACGGTTATTCAAGTCCGATAAGGCATTCACTTCGATGGCTAGGGTGATAGAAGAATGGAAAACACTACTCGAAATAATGACCATGGAACACGAAGAGGATGTTCGGCTCGGACTAAGTGCTAGCGGAGCGATGATGAAAATCGATTAATCGCCACCGATTAATCTACGTAGACGCTCGCGGTTTTCTGCGATTGTCTGCTCGTCGCGATTTTCACCAGAAAGTAATACGTCGTAGCCATTGTCGAGTAATTCTCTCTGTAATTCAATCATCTCGACCGGTGGGTTGACATCGACGATTTCTCCGACCGAATCATCTACTTTCCTTGCTGTCGCTTCCCATGAACCAGTCATTCGCTGTAATTCTTGGGCGGCATCTTCGATTACATCAACCGCTGAGGGCTGTGAGGTAATCGCTTCTTGGAGATCAGCAACCGATTCGTTTAGCAATTTCCTTATGCTACCTAATCTCTCGGCAGAAGAGATAATCTCGGTGCGCAATTGTTCAGCATCTCCACTTTTGGTATAGCGTTTGCAGACTCGTTCCAATTGCTTACGCGCTTCGATTGAACCTGCGATAATCGCATCTTGAATGGTGGCGGCTTCACCGATTGCTGGATCTATTATCGATAACCGCTCTCTGATTCGACGCTCTATTCCCAACTCGATTTTTCGCATGTCCTCGCTAATCTCAACCATCATTTCTGCGATCAGTTCGTTGGACTTTTTTGTCCGCGATCTCGCTGACTTTTCGTATCTACCCATACCAATCCCTCATTTCCCTCTCGGCTACGGTGCTTAGATATGTCGGGGGTGAACCTTGGGCGTCGGTAAGGACGATTGGCCTCATAGAATGCCCATCTCAGCCATTGAGTATAGCAAATGAACAAATACTCTATTTATCGCAACAGTAAGCGGTGACTGAGCATGGATACCAAGAGTGAACTCCTTTTGCAACTCTATCAGGCCCGACTCGATCGCCTGAAGGAGATAAGTGCAGAGCATTCCATGGTGCGCACCGGGTCGGTAGAAACCATACGCGCACGCCTGATTAAAGACTTGATTCTCGAGCAATGGGATTTGGATTATAGAGGCATCAAAGCATTGCGCAATGAAGAGATAGGGGGCATACTCGCGGTCTTTGGTATCAAAAAGTCGGGTTCGATTCGCGAAAGAAAGCAACGCCTGTGGTTGCACCTAAATCACGATAGCAAACAACTCATACCCGAAAAATTAGATGTTCTTTCACGTGATGACCTACATGAATTATGCATCGCTCTCGACCTACCGCGCTCGGGCAGCAAACAAGCCTTGCTGATGAGAGTAGCCGGGGTCCTCACCTCCCAATCGGGGGCATGGGGTTCGATAAAGAAGAGCTTGCGCCGCCCTCGTGGTAAAGCAAAATCACCGATTATTCCCTCTCCATCCAGTGATGAGGAGGAGATTGTGGCAACACCTAGTTCGGAAATGTCCGCTCCAGAACCGGATATCATTGACCAAGATGAATTCGTAGAAATCGAAGTCGAGGAAGTTACTCCAATAAAAGACGAAGCGATTACAACTCCCAAACCGATAGACCCGGTTGCACTGGTAGCACTCGAGAGTCGTATGCCGGAGATTGAAGCCGCGTGTCGCGAATTTTTAGCGTTGGGCAATCTCGAGGATTCAACCGATGTGACATCCTTTGTCGATAGCCTGTCGGCGCAGGGATTCAATGTCGACGATACAAATCTCAGAGATGGTATCACTCAAGTTCTGCACGCTTTAGCATCGCGGGCCAAAGAAGAGGATGTCGCTATGCATAGTGGCCCGGATTCCTGGCGTGAACGAGAGGAGATCAGGCGCTTTGAGGATTCACGCCAGATTCTCAGAGAGGCCCTATCTGGTATTATCGAAGCTGCAGAAGGCGATATGATCAAAGCGCGCATGGGCTTTGAGGAATTGGCGCGAGAGCAGAATCTCGATCTCAGAATGCCCTCTATTTCAGGGAGAATTCACGCCTTATTTGATTTGCATATAAGTATAGACGAAGCGCATGCCGCTTCGGATCCGCGCACCGCTCGCAGAACAAGAGTCGCACGACTACTGCAGCATGGCGCGGTCCATCTCGACCACCGTCAACGCCGAACCCTCGACCGCTTAGAGAAGAATATCGCTGGCTTTGAGCAATTGGTCGAGACCATTCTCGACCGAGCAGAAGGGGTTTATGGCGATACCGAACAGGCATTGGTCATCCGCTTCTTGGAAAATAAAGGCTACGAGGTCAACGATGCCGAATTACGGCCTAGGGTCTTGGCTGCAGCAGGGGTAATCGGTGCTGAATTAGGCCACATCTCACCGGCTGATATTCCCCGCCTCGCCCCGGGTATTCTAGTAGATGATACGCAGATGGACTCGATTATCACCGATCTAAAAAGATTGGCAAATCAATTCAGAGGACCACAGGCCGAAACGATAATCTCTCCTGAGACCGAAGTGGGTGAAGCTGTAGCTGATGCCAATGACCGAATCGGAAAAATGAGGGCAAAAATCGATGGAATCGACGAATTGCTTGCACGACTAGACCTAAGTTGAACTGTGCTCAACGAGTCGCATAGAAACCCTGAATGACTTGGGTCACGGTTTGGATATCGCTGAGATCCCTCTCTACTAGATCTTTTAGAATCTGCATTCTTTGGTTGACATGTTGCTCGAATACAGCCGGGGTAACACCCGATGCTGTGCAAATAGTCTCTCTGAGTTTCGATGGGATTCCGGTCTCTTCTATCTTATCTGTTACTGGGTTGTACTTCCAAATTACATTGAGACGAGGTTTATCACCTTCCATTCCCGCTACCTCGGCAACCTCGATGATTTTTCTCGCGGTTTTGCCATTGACGTTTAAGCGTGCTTGAATGATAATCAAATCGAGACCGGTCAGCATTATCGGAGGAACATTCATCGGTGGATTGATCATTCTGGTAATCGTCTCTTGGCCTGAATTTGCGTGCAGGCTGCCGAAACTACCATCGTGACCGGTATTCATTGCCGTCAATAGAGTCGCTGCTTCACTACCACGTACCTCTCCAACAATAATACGGTCAGGGCGCATACGTAGACTTGATTTCAAACAATCATTCATGTCGACCTCTGGAGTACCATCGGGGCGCTCACGCCTGGTTTCCATTCGCAACCAATGGTCGTGATAAACCTGCAACTCAGCCGTATCTTCGACCGTTAACAATCTCTTGTCCCAAGGGATGAACATACCCATACAATTGAGAGTGGTGGTCTTACCACAACCGGTGCCACCAGCGATGACGAAATTTGCCGGTCTGCTGTCCAAACCTTCAATCCAAACCCACATCATCGCGGCTAGTCTGAGGTTAACCGTTCCCCATTGAATCAAATTTATCATGGTCAATGGATCTTCTTGGAATTTTCTGATGGTAAGCGTAGGCCCATCAGGTGTGATGGGGGGGATGGTTCCATTTACACGAGATCCATCAGGTAGACGTCCGTCAAAAATCGGCACCAGTCCGGGACCATCGCCGAGGGGGACTGCGGTAAATGCCGCTATATTCTTAGCGATTTGCAAACCCTGTTCATCATCTACCCAGATATTGGTTCGGCACATCCCATGCTTACGGTGAGCGATTTTGACGCATTGCTGCCCACCATTGTACATCACCTCTTCAAGATCATCATCTTCCAATAATACCTGGAGGTTACCATAGGGATTAGCGGGGATATCTCCGTCGACATGGTAGACCGGTGAAGGATGTGAATCCTCGATGTAAATCGTCACTTTGCCATATTGATCTATCACTTCTTCTGTCATATTTTCAACTCCCTGCGACTTGATAACCACCTAGATAGATGAACATCGCCGTTGCCATCCAGATTGGAACGAACCACAACATTGAACCAAGCCTACCTAGCATTCTCCCACTGATAGCGACTGCCATTCCAGCACATGCTCCAAAGAATAGCGAAAAACTGCTGTGGAAACCATCGAGTTGGAAGCCTTTTGACTCCGGAGCGAATAAACCGACGATGAAAGCGATTAGGATCGGCAATCCCAAACAAAGGAAGAGGATGATAAGAATCGCTCGTCCCATCAATTCTTCCTCACGCTGATTCATCAAATCGTTGAGACGCTCATAATCCATCGACAGATTGGCGAGGATATCGCCGAGGGGAGAATCCTGTTCGATCGCGGTCGAAAGAAGGTGCATCACTCGTTGCACTTGACTCGACCTCGTCTTTGAAGCGAAATTCGCGAGAGCTGAATCGAAGGAGGAGGTATGGCTTTCTTCAAGTGTCGCACGCAATAGTGAGCCGAGGACACCGGCATTTCGCTCCGCCTCGGATTGCATCGCTTGTTGAAGACCTAGACCTGCCTTCAAAGAATCTGAAAGTGCTTCGAGCATTGCTGGCAGGTCATTCTCGATATTCCTTCGTCGCGATCTCTCGATCATCGGTGGAATGCCACCCATAACCCCGGCGACTCCAAAAGTGAATATGATGAGCACGAGGGGTTCGCTTCTGAGCATCTCCATCAAATCGAAAATCATCATCTCACCTCAAAGTCCCGGGTCCTTTGTGTGGGCTTTTAGCCCGATCATTATCATGAATAATAATGTGAAGAATAAGCCACCGGATACCACTAAATTCATCATCGGAGCATATTCGGTCACACCGGTGATATCTGCGTCTTTATCTATCAATTGTGGGATTATTCCGACGATTGCGAGGATGATTGGACCTATCATTCCGATGGAAAGCAGGGTTTCGGGCAATCCACCGAGTTCTTCGATATACTTCTTGACCGCCTTGCTTCTCTCCTCTTCCATCCTTCCACCTTGCTTGCGCAAGGTCTCGATGATATCGGTGTTCTGAGTGACGTTGTTGAGCATGGTATTTATCAAGCGCTTATAGCCATCGGTTTCGCAATCACGTAACATATTGCGCAACTCTTTTTCCAGAGGAGTACCCCCCTGAATATTACCCATCAACTTGTTGAAATCATCTGAAATGATACCATAACCACCCTGGGCAATACTGTGGATGGTCGCCTCAAGGCCAACCCCTGACCCAAGTAATACGTCCATGGTCCGAATGACATAGAGGATTTCTCTAGATTCATCCAAAGCCCGCAGATCGATTCCTCCTCAACGTATATCCTCGATCAATTCAAATGTGAATCTGCCTGAGTTTCCTTCGAAACCAAACCTGCTGAAAATAACTTTTACATCACGTTCGGAAAATGGATCGTGGATATATGGCTGACCACCTCTGAACATGTCCATGACCTTCTTGTACATCTCCAAATCCATTTCCCCTTCGATGGTATATACCGCTGATTCAGCACCTTCATCGATTAAATCATCGCCTTCGCCACCGTGGGTTACCGTACGGGTCATTCGCCGAGTAACCATCACGCTGATATCCGCTTCCGGTATCCTAAGCCAATCGCCACTCGATGTCCCAGAGGCGGGACGGATGAAGAAGTCCATTCCAGTCATGCATCTACCCTGACCTCTACACGCGAGGTCAAGGACTTGAATGTGTTGGAGAGTATTGGCTCAGGTACGCTTGAACCAACCAAATCTCGGTTCGTGGATTTCACCGCCATCGGATAATTCATCGAGCATGGCTTCAGCAGCATCTCGCTCATGACCACGTGCCGCTGCATTGGAGAGCAAGGTGTCAAAATCAACTCCTTCGCTTTGGTCGAGTGCATCGATTAGTGAGAGTAGTGTTTGCTTGAGGTCTGATTCAGACGCTGGTTCCTCATTAGCCTCTGAACTATCCCCTACCTCAACCTTTTCTTCTGAAACAAGCGGCTTTTCCCTACTGATATCCTTATTTTCAATGATATCCAATGCTTGCATGATATTGAAACGAAACATCTCTGAATCGAACTCGCCATAATGTGGTTTGGCTAAGATTAGACCATCGATTAGATGATCGGCGATACCCGCTTCGCTCAACGATGCTCGATTCGCTTCCAGTGAAACGGTTTTTTGTTGTGCGTCGAGACGGATCAAGGTCTGCTCGCAAGCCTTGGCTAACCATTCACGGTAGACGGATGGTGAAATGATGCAGGCCTCCTCTGGCCGTAAGCTGGTGTAGACCGCACCCTCTTCGTTTTGGAACCAGCGCGCTTTGGCGACCATCAACAGCATCAAAGATTCACCCGATTCGACGCGTGTAGCCAATTCAATGGCCATTTCACGCATCGCCTCAGTAGCGTAATCCCCGACCGAGAAATAGTGTAATCCCGATGGATCACGCAATTGTCCTTGGTAAAGAGTGCTACCATTTGCAGTCTCTCGTGGCTCGAGTCTCTCGATTAAGCCAGCAACTATCAAACGATTGACCTTGGCTCCCAATTTGGTGATTACAAAGGAAGGATCGAATTCGCCTGAGCCCTTTTCATGCAGCGATGACTCGCCGAATTCAGAAGCGAGCATATGCCATGCAGGCTGTCGTGGAGAGCGGCGACTGAGAACCATCTAAGCCACCCCCCAATGTTGACGTAATTCAGCGGCTAGAAGAACTGTGTCCACCACTTCAAGCGTGCAGGATTCAGCCAATAACATCGCACCTTGTTCGTCGACGATGGTTCGTCCAATCGCGGTCAATTTCCGCCCTAACATCCGCTCGCGTAATGACTGAACGAAAACCGTCTGGCCATCGGCCATGATACGATCCTTGATCTCATCTTCAGTCGAACTGAGTAGTGCTAAGCAAGCATCTCGATTAACTATCAATGAAAGGGTAGCGCTACCATCGTCGAGCACCATGCGCAAGCGGACATCCTCAACACCCTCTTGTTCACCATGGGTTGCACATGCACCTTCTCTCAGCACCCGCTTACAATCGCTACAGCGCCTGATGATGCCGGAATCCTCACGGACTGAGACGATGGTTCCAGCGGTCGAAATCCCAACTCTACTCGCACCAGAGGTCAATGTATTCAATTCGACTTCAACCACGTTTTCCGACAGGTCAAGGTCCTTTCCCCACGGCGGACTGTCGAGCAATTCCATTTGCTCGGCACTGTCGACAGTGATGTCGGGTATTCCTTGCCAGGCCCGAACTCTCGCAGCGGTTATCTTGACTACGACTGGCAAATCAGCCTCGGTGAAAGGTGGTTCTTGCCAGCAACTCATCCGACAACGCCCGGTGGGGTCTGCGACTTCACCCGACCAGACCTTACCCTCTTCACCGCCTTCTTTACTAAAGGTTCTAACCAAGATATTTTGCACTTCTACCACGCATTCAACATCGCGATTACCATCGGTTAAATCCTCTATTCTAGAGACGGTTAGTAACGATAAATCATCGAGGCTCGCAAAGTTTGTATCCCTATAGACCTCTACCTTGGTCGAATGTCCAAGGTTTAGTTCAGGGGTATTTCTGAAACTGCGAACCTGGGCATGCTGAATTTTTATCAGACTGCCAACCTCATGGGTAAAGGGCTCCCATGATAGGAAACCAATCACGCCTGAATCATCGCCGATTCTGCCGCGAACCACATCGATACTACCGCTGCCATCCTTACGGTGAATGACATCTTCTCGACTGGCCAATACCCGGCCAACCACCGTGACCATCCCTTCGCCTTTGATGGTAGATATTTCAACGGGCTCACTGGGGTTGACCACATCACGGGTGCCTTCTTGTAAGACCACGATTCGACTGCTCTGATTGATATTGAGGCTCATCTTACCTTGGTATTCGTTAACCGAAACCCCCTCCAAGCGGACGATTGCCCCCGGTGAGAGATTCTGATTCTGCCCCCAGTCCTTGTAATCCCAGATATCGCCCTCTCCCTCTGACCATGGCATATCTTCGATTGTACCAAAGGCGATTTGCTTCTCCTCGCCTCTAATCATCTGTATGCGGGGGTTATGAGTGGTGATTTTCACTTCGATTTCGATATTGCGATCATCGCCCTTCAACTCTGAAAAACGACTTACCTTGCGATTTGGCAAGGCTGCTGAAGATGATGCACCACCAGTTGCTGGTTTCACCTCACCCAAATCGCTTTGGAAGCGTCGCAATACCGAGCGGAATGCGTCTTCGGGTGGAACTAGGAAATCCTTCTCATAGCGAATGAAGGCTTCTTCTACTTTGTTTGGATCAGCGCCAGGGACCTGTGCGACCACCTGCTGAACATGGACATCCATGCCGGATGTCACGAATGACACCTCTGCGCAATCCTTCTTCTTTGAAGCCTGCGCAATGGCAAGGCATCGGGCTCTCGTGCTGGTTGGGTTAGACAATACACTCCCTTTCACCTCCGTGGACCTAGACGGTTTGGTCGACGGTTCATGAAGTATACCCAGACCTAGCTGAATCATTCAGGCGGGATTTATCCGCAGTCCTCGCTTGAGCAATACATCGGGTAAGTACATCGATCCACTCGAGTAAGAGCCGTGGCAGCGAACCTCGTCGCCGAGCAGTAACTCACCGACCAATGCCTTACCGATATTACCGCTTAGACCAGCCTGTTTGAGAGCACCGATTATCTCGCCCTGTTCGACTCTGAGAACCATCGACGTCGTAACCGAAAAATCACCACTGGTTGGATTGGCGGTATGTGCGCCCATCACGCTGTGTACGATATAGCCCTCATCCATCTCCTCGATTAGGGAATCACGTGAATGGGTTTTTTGTGAGGTTTGCAATAATAGGTTACCACAGCCGACTCCGGGTGGTGATTGGTAACCGCCGCGCGATGCCGAACCGGTGGTCTGTGCATGCTCGATCTTACCTTCAGCCATCATCCGACAAGCATCTCGAGTCGACCAGAGCGAGGACTGTAAGCGTCCGCAATCAACCAGGGTTTGACGCCGTGTCATCGCTCCCTCGCCATCTCGAGATGAAGAGGACATTCCACCCGCCATGATTCTATCATCGACGATACTGAGATGGTCAGCGATGACCTTCTCACCCATGCGGTTCGACCAAAACGATTCTCCTTGCGCCATTCTCTCACCTATCAAAGCGCTGGGGACAACCATCGAAAAGAGCGGGGAGAAACCCTCTGCGGTCATCAATACCGGGCAATCACTAACCTCTCCGCTATCGATGGTATTTCTGGTGATTTGAGCCCAATGAACCGCCCTTTCTACCACCTGTTCGATATCACTCAACCGGCTGCGTGAGGATGAACCTTCATAGGCGCTGGTCAATTGATCATCTTCATCGATACCGACCTGAATGCCAAAGCCATGTGAGGTGTGAATACCGCCATCCTCGATGCCATTACTGTTGATTATCACCTCTGCTCCAGCTCCTGCACCAAGACCACCTCCAGTGACTACCGCCCGCGAGTCGAGTGCGGTGACCGAACTCAATATCTCGTCGGCTTGTTCAAGGATATCCTCGCTACTCATATCGATAATCCTCCGATCTATCAGGCCTGAAGTCGTAGCTGAACCGGTATCCACAGGTAATTCAAAACCTGCTATAGAAGGTGACTTTCGGGCAATGGATAGTGCTTCTTTGACCGCTCTTTGTGCGCCGCTTGCATCGGCGAGATGCGCATAGCCATAGCGCCCATCCTCTACCACTCTCAAGCCTAATCCACCCGAGCCACCGCCGGCGGCAAGGGCGATACGTCCGGCTTCTAAATCGATTGAGTGACCGTAATCTTGCTCGCCGACGACCTCCCATTGTTGAAGCGAATTGCTTTCGCAGACCTTAGCCACCGCTCTCGCAGACTCCATTAAACGCTCTAGCGCATCATCTGGTAGCATCTTCAGCCCACCAATGCGTCTCTGATTCGCATCAATGGACCACCGTCACCAACAGGCACAGTCTGCCCTTTTCCACAAAACCCCGGGGCAGCAAGTGCAGCATCACGAGTCAAACCATCGACTTGCTTGAGAATCTGTAGAGTCATCCCACTAACACTAACATCTTTCAATGGCTTTGTGAGTTCACCATTTTCAATTAACCAGGCTTCCTGTGCAGCGAATTGGAATGATCCTCTGCCGGTATCAACCTGCCCTCCACGTGAACCACAAGCGAAGACCCCGTAATCGATATCCTCAATCAACTCATCGAGATCACGATGATTTCCGCCCATTATCATCGTATTAGACATCCGCACCAATGGATGGTGTAGCCCATCTTGGGACCTCGCGCCACCGTTTGGAATCAGATTGAATTTGTGTGCGGTTTCACGATGGTTGAGATAATCCATCAGTACACCGTTTACGATCAAGGTTTTGGTCCGGGTATCGACCCCTTCATCGTCGATTGGGTAAGCACCATAACCACCTCTGATCAATGGGTCATCGATTACAGTGACAAGCTCTGAGCCTATCTTCTCACCTAATTTCCCTTCCAAACAAGAATCTCCGGCTGCTACTAGGTCTGCTTCACAGGGGTGACCTAGTGCTTCGTGAATGTAGACCCCGGTCAAATCTCTATCTGCAACCAAGGTCATCTTGCCCGAAGGTGCACGTTCTGCGCTAAGCAAGCGCAAGGCGGATTCCCTACAAGTTCGACCCATCTTACCTAAATCGGTAGCATCGAGTAATTCCAATCCTCCTTCGCCGCCGGTGCGGGAACGATAGGAGACCACATCATCGCCATCTCGGGCCGTGACCATGGTATTGGTCATTATTCTCTGAAATGACCAAGTTCTATCCATGCCCTCGCTGGTGAGCAACTCGTGGTGAAGATGTTCATCGGACCAGCCGCAACGAACCGAGATAATCCTCTCATCATCATTGGCTTCGGCGTGAATCTGCCCCATCATCTCCAGACGGGTTTCGAGGTCGATCTCACGGACATCCTTACGGGTATGCCAGTGCAATTCATCTTTGATGATGGGCACCTCAGCCAAGCAGACACCGGCGTCTGCACTATTGCGACGCGATGCGACGGCCTTGGCCAAGCGTACCGTCGACTCGATTTGGCTAGGTATTGAAGCGATGTCAGTGCTTGAGTGTACCCCCCACGCACCGTCGGCGAGAATGCGTAACGTGGCGCCGACCTCTTGACCTGGAATAGCGCTGTGCAATTTACCATCACGGAGACTGGCTGAATTAGTGGTCTCACATACCAAACGTAATTCAGCATATTGTGCACCTTCAGCTAATGCTAATTCAAGAGCTGGGATAATTTTATCGCGATCTAGTAAATGCCCCCTACCATGACTGGGGTCTTCTTGGGCACGGGTAGCAATGACCATGCGAGGCGGTTATCTAGGCGGGTATTCAACCCTTGTGTGTCTCATTCGAATTGGCCAAGGTGAATATGACCGATACAAACCGCTTCACCGCGACCGATTTCTATTCCCAACATTCGTTCATCGACCAATTCTGGCACCGGCCTCGTGGTCAAAATTTCGAGATTCATGCTCCTGGCGACTGCGCCGAAATTTGAGTTCTCATCACCACCGAGATGGGCGAGCCAAGCCTCGGAATCACCTTTTGAGACCCCAGCACGTGAAAAACCATAGGAGACATGACTGGTTCCAGATAGCAGACGTAAATATTCGCCATCGACCGATTGACTTAGCATTTCATCTCGTGCTTTACCCCGAGATAACACATCCCAAGCCGCCCAAGCATGGGTCTCACTAGCCAGTGCCGATTGTGAGATCAATACCCAATATTCATCAGGACGTAGCGCGATCCATTCACTGATCAATTTCCGCTCATCGACTATCGCTTGCGAAAATTTCACCCTAACACAGGGGAATGGAATGATGCTCATGTCACTGGCGAAGCTGCATCACTTCATCAATCTAGACGCTCACCAGGCAAGGGCTCGTCGTCTGATCTCTTTTGAGAAACCGTAATTTTTTCCGCTGAGAGTTTTGCTATTTGCAGTAGAAGATTATCGACCAATTTCGGCCCCCAACCTCGTAATGACTTCAGACGCGATAAATCCTTGGCCCCTAATTGTAGTAATTCCTTTGGACTTCTAACCCCAAAGCCAGCAAGTGTTCTCGCCCGAGCCCGACCGATTCCTTTTACCGCCACTAAATCGAGAAGATCCTCCCGACAACCAGCGGATATTCTCAGACGCAAAGTGTCGAGGGTTTTTGCTAATGCCCCTATGGTTTCATCGTGTTGGTCAGCGAATACATCATCTGTAAGCAGTAACTCACGTGCTGCATACATTAGCCATCGCAATAATTCTACTCGATGATGTACATCGCCAGGAGTGATCCCAATCAACTTCTCGATATCTCGTAAATCACATTCGTCATACCATTTCTCGATACACCAAGCACTCTTCACCAAACCCAGATGCCCTTCGTCGAGAGCCGTCTCGTGAAGGATCTCTTCGGCGACCAACGCCGCCTTGAGTCTCAGGTCACTTCCATGGGCCAACTCCGAGGTCTTTGCCCAAAAAGAGGGGAAATCGGGGGTTGCTGCGGCGAGGTGAACCAAACCGAATTCACTTACTGGAGCATGTCCTCGCACCTTTCTGCGAATAGAGCGACGTAAGCCCTTGAGAAGAATTGCCGCAGAGAGTGGATCCAAGTATAATTGAGCGACCATTCTACCCATTTGCGTGGCCTCATAGGTCGAAGCCAAAACATGTTGATGCTCGTAAGATTGTGACCCCATCGTCCTACTACTGGCTTTGGTAAAGCCAAAAGTCACCGGTAAGGTGGAGTTCTCCACCAGATTAACCCCGGTTGCCGAGGAAGCAACATCGGCCCAAATCGGCATTTCATCGGACTGATTTTCGGCTGATTGCGGAAAGGAATCAGCTAATTCCTCGTCGAGACCAGTAGCGCGAATAAAGCGCTCATCGACCAACCAAACGATGTTTTTGTCGATGATTTCCGACAACCCGACAGTTGGATAAGTCATGCCAAGAAAGGTCGAAGAGAAAAACTCCCCAATCTCATGTCTTGAGCGGAGGCCACCTGTAGCAATCATCGAAAGCAGATGGAAGCGTAATGCCGGCTCGGCAGATAGTTTTGAAACCACATCTTCTACCTCGCCGTGAATATATCGCTCAGCGATATTATCAGCGGTTTCGAGTCGGTCCACACCACGTGATAGAATCCAAGCTTGGCCTTGGTCATCATAGCCAGGTCGGCCTGCTCTACCGAGCATCTGCCTTACTTCCATTACCGATATCAAACGATTAAAACCATCTTGATACCTCTTGACATCACGAACCAAGACCCTTCTCGCCGGTAGATTAACCCCTGCTGCCAATGTTGGTGTAGCCACCAGTCCGACGAGATCTCCGCACTTGAATGATGACTCGATCTCCTTGCGCTGAGAGGTGGTCAGTCCTGCGTGATGGAAAGCGACCCCTCCCAATACCGTTTTAGCCAGAATATCACCCATCGCAGATGCTGATGAACGAGATAATTTCACCGATAATTCTTGTAGGTGTTGCTTTCGCTCATCGGTGATGAGTTTACCCATACGCTCTGCCAATTTTCTCGCTTCTGATTGCGCACTCTTGCGAGTGGAAACGAATACCAACAACTGGCCACCCTGTTCATCGACATCTTTGAGAGCAGCCCAAGTGGGCATGCTCTTTGGTCCGGATAATTTACGTGGAACGCCCAATGCCGACGGGTCGGTTATCAATGCACTCTGCTGTATTGCTCGCGGTTCTAGATCCAATTCAGCCAATGTCGAATACTCTAAACTCACCGGACGCCATGATGAAACTATCAAATCTGCATCGAGCCATTTAGCCAATTCCTCGGCATTACCAACGGTCGCAGAGAGGGCTATCAACTGGGCTTTGGGGCGAATTGATTTGAGTCGTGTCAGATTTATTTCCAACGTAGGCCCGCGGCTAATGTCGTTGAGTAAGTGGAATTCGTCAGCGACGATTACCGAAACATCGGCGACGATATCTGGTCTATTGCGCATTAGTGAATCCAGTTTCTCCGAGGTGCAGACGATGATGTCAGCATTAGCGATATTGCGAGATTCGCCAGCCGCATCACCGGTGCCAAGACCAACCGTAAGACCGACTGCACCTGCGAATTGTGAGAGTTCATCATATTTTTCGGAGGCTAGAGCTTTTAGCGGCACGATGTAAACCGCTCTGCTTCCCTTATCGATAACCAATAAGCGCTTCATTATCCCCAGAAACGCGACCAAACTTTTGCCACTGGCCGTAGGAATACATACCATGGTGTTTTTTCCTGCCAAAATCGAGTGTAAGGCTTTGGCCTGTGGGGGATATAGTTCCTGTATCCCCCATGATTTAGCCACGAAATCTACCACGTGTGGTGGTAGGTCCAGCGCAGAAATATTGCGTTCATAACCATCCATGAAAGTCCACGACCGTCAATAGTCCAAAAGGTCAACGCATGGATTGTGAAAATCTCCGTTAAAATCAATCGACATGCTCAAGGAGTCAACACCACTGTAACACCCTCATGGGCGATGAAGCATCTGCTGTTGATGACCGACTCTCGGTATTCGAAGATGAACCTGATCTGAATGATTGGTTTGAGGTGATTTGTGGGGCAGCAATGGCTGTAATCGGTATTTTTCAACTGATATCTCCCGGTGATCTAGTCGATCCAGATGTGATGCGATGGTTCGCAGCAGCAGTGATTTGTGCTGGCGCAGCATGGGCTGGTCACGGACTGAAGGACATGGCAGTCAAAGAGGTCCGTAAATCAATAGTCATGCTTGAATTGGGTAAAAAGCAAGGTAGTGTCGACCACGGCCTTATCCGCGATGTTCTATTGCACCCTGAAGCATACCAGGATTTCCTTCTCATCGAATATGAGAAAGCATTCTCTGATGGTGTGATCACCGACGAGGAATTAGATGAGCTCAAGACCTTCCAAAGAGCACTTGGTATCAGCGACCAAGAAGGAGCAGAGATGGCTCTGAACGCGGCGATTAAGTCGGCATTGGACGATGGCCATGTGACCGACTCCGAAGCCATTATGCTAGAGAAAGCCGCAAAGAATGCTGGAATCGATGATGAAGGTGTGGAGAAGTTGCACGATGCTCTCGCCGACGGTGTTCTCGATGATGAGGATAAGAAACTCCTCAAAGAATTGCTCGCCGACCAATGAATCTCAATTCCATTTGGAGAGAACTATCTCTTGGAAGAGGTTGCGTGCGGTTCGCCGCCTTCTCCTCTCCAACGCAATGGCGGCGATACTTGTCAGTACACCGATAGTGAATAATGCGCGATAGGAATCCATCAAGCCATTTACCGGTTTAACCCCTGAGGAAGATGGGGTTTCTGAAGCACTGGGTGGGTCTGCGAATATGAGATTGGTTTGCAATAGATCCAAAGTACAATCACAGAGAGAAAACACCCTTTTCAGAGGGTAGAGGGCGCGCTGGAATTGGGTCCAATCAGACTCTCGTATATCGCTAGGACGTGTTGCCCATATCGGGGCGGTGCTCGGCCCTGCCGCTTCGGTTTTCACCATTTTGAAATCGAGATGAACAATCGATGAATCCGGTAGGTCAGCAACGATAAGCAACGATTCAAGCATTATCAAATCGAGAACTAGGGTTCTTCCCGCCAAGAGGATGAAGCTGACGGTGTGTTCGTCGAGCAAACCATCTGCGGTGGTACTGGCCCCATTATCCCTAGCTGCAGAAAAAATAATCTGTTCGAGATCTAGGCCCTCAAATTCAGATGAATGCAATTGCCAACGTCCATCTTCCAGTGGATAGGCAGCATCGACTTCGATGCGCAAGCGCAAATTTTCTCCTGGCATTATCCCCCAAGTAGATCCAGTATGTAGAGCATAGGTTGACTCAGGGGTATCCGGATGTGACACATCCCATAATTGCTGTAATCTAGCAGATATTAAGTCCTCGAGGGTTGACTCATCATCCTGTTGGACCTCACCCGCTATGGACCAAAGTGGGTGAACTATGCCGCTGGCAATTATCAATAATATCCCCGGCACAAATATGCCTAATCTTATACCGAGAGAGGTCGTTTGATGGCGCAATTCAATCGCCAATCCCAATAGCAGTAATACCGCTAATAGCATTAATATCGAGTGCCCAGATGAGGACAATGTCTCGCTTTGAGACTTATCACCGATGACCACCGCACCCGCTGGATACATGGCATCACCGCTAAAGCCGCTAGGATTGGTCGGTCCAAGGCTCTCATATGCCAATAGTCCAATCCAAGAATATGGTTGAAAAGAGCCGCTTTCTCCGCCCAAGCAAAAGGTGTATGATCCCAATGGTAAGTCGCGCCATTGCAACGTCACACGCACCACACCATCCTCAGAATCGGTTATCACATCAGGTGTACGGGCGATTCGGCCATCTGGCATATAGAGATCGAATTGTCCGTGTGGTTGCGCTATTTCGACAGGCACTTCATCCCAATCGATGAGAATGCGCATCACCTCGTGCTCATCGACCGCGAACTTCCAACAATCACGATCATTTTCCAATAGAGCACCTTCGTGAAGATCTGCCAAAGTGGATTCGATTGGTGATGAATAACTCGAAGGCTCGTCGACATCACGTGAATTCATATCTTCAGACCAAGTGATGTCCAACTCAATATATGTCGAACCTCGTAATCTCAACTGCCAATCACCTGGAGACTCGACACTGAATTCAAGGATGATTCGGACATCATCACCTGGCCATAATATTCGCACATCACCCAAATTCAGTACACCATCCTCGACTCTATAGGGTTCTACGCTGGAGGATGGGGTTTGCGAGCCCGCAAAGGAAACCACTGTATTGGTGGTGCCGATGATAATAGTTACATCGAGGTCGGGGCGCCATTCACCGCCTGCGCTCGATGACATTTTCAAGTCTATTTCCAGCACTTCAAACTTCTCAGGGAGTAAAGCTACCTGTTCTTGAGGGGCCGCCATCAAGAACTCGACAATCATGATTTGCGGAGTTAGTGGAGATGCTTGGGTAATTGTTCCAGTAATCATTTCCTCACCGGTTACCACCGGGGTAAGACTGCAATCATCGTCGTCGAAACATGAGAAGATCAATCGCTGCTCATCCGCCGCTTCGGAAAGGGCAGCTCCTGCTACATCGATGACCAACGATAGCAGCAAAATAACCACCATCATCTGCAGACGCATGCTTCGTGACTTTGCACATCATTGATGAGTCCTACGTAGTATTGACCACATCTTGCAAGAGTTTGCCGCATTTTCGGCATTGGTAACGGCCATTGCTTCGCCTTTGACGATAATGTGAAAGGTCACAATTCACACAACGCCAAATCCATTGTGCGCGAACTATACGCATTTCTGTAGTAAATGACCGGCCCATCTCTTTTGCCTCTTCACTGGGCCAAAGTAATTCTAAGCGGTTGAAAACCGTATCGTGTTTGATATATCCCAAAGCGTGAAGATACTCGTGAAACAATACTTTAGCACCGTACGCCAACCATTTTTTAGTTAGTAATTGCGGATGCAAATCGATGGTGTCGACCTTTTTTGCGATTAATGGGGCAGTGCTACCGAGCATCCATCTTGTAACCCCATGTCTTCGTGTAGCCGTATTTCGCAGCACTCCGAGTGCGATTGGTTCCAATTCTGCCAGTTCGCTTGAGCTCCACTGATTCATTGTTGCCATCGCTTCAAAAACGATTGTTCTGATATCCTCGAGCCATCGACTTTGGCTCTGATTTGCTTTTACCACAGTCTCACGACCAACGATGATAGGCAGGATGACCTTCTGTTACCGCTACAAAAAGCCCCTTTCCACTGGCACATACCTTACCTTCTGCCATCAATAACATGGAGATCTCCGCCCGATCATCAGCCAAGGATTCCACTTGTGAGGTGATGTGTAGTTCACACCCGTGCGGCGTGGGTCGGCGTAATTTTATCTCATAAGAAGCGGTGACCGTACAAGGTGGCTCAGACATCCCATCCTGGTCCATAAGCGCTACTGCAGCAGTCCAATTGCCATGACAATCGAGAAGCGTACCGATTATTCCCCCATTTACCATCCCGGGGAAGGCTTGGTGTTCGTGCTCGGGAGTATAGTGTAACTCCAAACCGTTTTCGATGCGATAAGAGTCTATTTGCAAACCCTTCTCATTTGCTGGACCACAGCCAAAACAAATGGATTTTGCCGCAAATTGTCTTTGTACACCAATCGCCATAACCCCACGATTAGAAGGGGGTGCATCATCATGCCGCCATCACCTTGATTGCATACTGAATGATGGCGGGGCCGTGGCCAAGAAGAAGAAGACCGTGCGCATCGCCCACGAATTGTCGCGCGACCGGCGAATAGCCATCAAAAAAGCCCTGCAAGACCACGAGACTGAGACTCGTTCTGACTGGGATAGGGAAAATGAATGGAAGCAGATTCGCTTTTGTCGGAAAATCATCAAGCCGGGGCAATTGCGCACTGTGGAATTGCACTTACTCAATGTATCTCTTGGCGATAAATGGCCGATTTCGGTAACCATTATCCACGGTAATAGACCGGGGCCTGTCGTTACCATTCTCGGGGCGATTCACGGTGATGAGTTAACCGGAACAAGTGCTTGTACCAATCTTCTATCACCAAAATTCACCGGTTCAGAGGGTTCACTTAATCCAAATACCGTCGCTGGTACGATTCGAATCGTGCCGGTGGTCAATCTGCCGGGCTATCGAGAAAAGTCGCGCTACTTCCCCGATGGTAGGGACTTGAATCGAAATTTTCCTGGCCGATCTAAAGGCAATACCACAAGTCGTGTCGCCAGTCAGTTATGGCATAATCTGATCAAGGATAGCGATGTGATAATCGACATGCACGCTGCGGCCAAGGGCCGCTCAAACATGCCGCAGATCAGGGCAGACCTCTCCCATCCTGAATCCAATCTATTGGCCAAGGCTTTCGGAATTGAATTGATTCTCGACAGTCGACCACCAAGGGGTAGTTTGCGGCAAAAAGCCAATGCTAAAGATATCGCTTCGATAACTTACGAGGGTGGCGGTGCAGATTTACTCGACCAGCAGGCGGTAAGTGTGGCGGTACACGGCTGCCTGAATGTTCTGAGAAAATTGAAGGTGATTCCAGGCAACCCGCATCGGCCGAAATTCCGTTTGAATGCAGGTGGGTCAAAATGGCTGAGAGCAGAAGAGGGTGGATTGCTCGACATGTTTGTCAAACCCGGTAGCATCGTTGAGCGCGGTGATGTCGTAGCGATTATTTCCGACCCCAATAGCCCTGGTCTTCTCGTCGATATCGTCGCTCCTGAAGACGGTTTAATGATCTGTACTGCGACTAATCCTTTCGTAACCGCAGGAACTCCAGTAGCACATTTCCTCCCGGTTTCCAAGCATATTGAATTGATAAAAACCCAAATCGCTACCGATGGTACATTGATTGTCAGTGGTAGCCTTGGCGAACCGATTTGGCGCGAGGATGACGAGGTAGAGGAAGTCGAAGTCAAGGGTGAATGGTCGGGCGGCGGTGTCGACGCTGAATGGAATATTGAAGTTATGGCCGACACCGATGACTATGATGAGGACGTCGGTGAGACATCAACCCAGAAAAGCGCAAAGTAAAACGCTGAAATCTCAACTTAAAAAGGAGGATATCACAGCCTCTATCTCGGAATCTTCCATCAGCCGGCGTTGGCTTTTGGCTACCTCAAAAATGTGCGCAACCAGTTCATCGCTCACTTCAATGCCTTGATTTTCCAGCCACCAGACTATATTTGACCTACCAGCCATATGACCGATGCGAATCTTTTGTTGCAATCCGAATTCTCCGGCTGGGACCCCAGAATAAACCCGATCTGCGAGCCAATGATCACCTTTTTTCATCGCCTTGATAACCGCACTAGCATGAACCCCAGTTCCTGTTTCAAAGGCGTCCTTGCCAAAGACTGGATAATTTCTGGGCAGTGGGACCTCGATGTATTCATTGGCCTTTCTCATATATTCATCGAGTAAGATCAGATCATTATCGATAATCCCCATCAGGGAGAAATTCACCAGGGTCTGATCCAATGGTGCATTGCCAGCTCGTTCGCCAATGCCCAATGCAGTGCCATGAATAACATCGGCACCTGCCTCTACCGCAGCGATATTGTTGGCCACACCTAAACCTCTATCCTGATGACCGTGCCAATTGACCTCTATCTCTCGCCGTTGATAACCACCGTCCTTGATGACCTCCTCATCGATAAATGAAAGCAATTTCTTGACGCCATGTGGCGTCACATGGCCGCAGGTATCACAAATACAGAGTCTGCGCACACCCAATTCCATAGCCCGATGATAAATCGTCTTGATATCCTCTGGATTTGAACGTGTGGTATCCTCGGTGACAAACATTACCGGGACATCATTGCCAACCGCAAATGAGACTGCTTTTTCCATAGTTGAAAGCAGTTTTTCCATGGTCCAGCCCTCGGCATATTGGCGAATTGGGCTGGTGCCAAGAAATGCACTTGCTTGAATTTCCATCTCGAATTTAGCCTGTAAATCGACTAAGGGTTCGATATCGCCCATCAAGGTCCTAACCGCACATCCAGGTCGAATCGAATAATCATTCTCCTTAATGTGCGCAAGCAATGCTTCGATGTGCTCAAGATGGAATGGTCCAGCACCAGGTAGTCCAAGATCTACTTTTTGAATGCCCAATCTCTCCATATAGGAGAGCAATTCGATTTTTTCAGCGATTGTCGGATTACGCGCACTTGGACTTTGCAGTCCGTCACGAAGGGTTTCATCATCGAACCAAACACCATGAGGGTGATTTTGTGCATCACGACTAAATTCATAATCTACGAGATTCCAATCATAAATCAAGTCCTTTTCATTCATTTGTTCACCTACTAACTGCGCGGCCCAAAGGGGGAGAATAGCCTCAACGGTTTGAACCCGTCGGATTTTTCTACTCACTCTTCTTCAGATGATGCAACTTCAGATGATGCAACTTCAGCTGTCTCTTGACTTGGGTCGGCTAAATCAGCCGGTAATCGGGCAGCGGAGATAATCTCATCGACAAATCCACTGCGGTCCTTATTTCTCAATTCCATTATTCTAGTACCCTTGGTGGACTTGCCGCTGGTCTCCTTGGTTTGACCAGAGACCAGTCGAATCATCATTCCTTTTGCTGTGAGCATGAATAATTGATCCTTGAGATCCGGCACTTCCTTAACACAAACGATGAAATCACCATTATCGGTGTTGATATTCATGGTTTTGACACCACCAGCACCACGGTTGGTCTTGCGATACCCATCACGGTCTTGCTTTGGTTGGCCTTCATCATCGAGGAGAGGTAATCCTTCATCATCGACTTGATCGACCATATTTCCAGTCCCTAATACCGAACGCTTAGCCATTCCATAGCGAGTGATTGTCAAGATTGAGGTCTCAACATTAGAGGTCACGATCATACCAGCGACAGAATCTCCCTTTGCTAAGTTTATTCCTTTGACTCCTTGAGAAACCCTACCTTGCAATTTGACAGTAGTGGTGACATGTTCCTCACCACTTTCTGCATCCACACGGGTTTTTGTCTCAGCTGGTTTGAATCGGCATGCCTTACCAAACTTGGAAACTAGTACCACGTGATCATCTTCAGTTCCGGATTTCACAGCTACTAATTTATCGTCTTCGTTAGCGAATTTTAGAGCATATTTACCGTTACTGAAAATCTTACTATAGGCTTTTAGTTCAGTTCTCTTTATGCGGCCTTGGCTAGTGGAGAAAACAAGATAATGCCCTATCCATGGAGAGCAAAGTTTGCACTCACATTTTTCATGAATCTTATTCTCTTTGGATTCTATCTGTGAGCAAATCTCACAAATACATTCTTCACCATCATGTTTTTCTTTTGCTTCGACTAAGTCCTTGCTAATCGGTAGAATAGTTACGATGCTCTCGTCCTCACGAAGGCCTTCAAGCAAGTTACGAATGTGTGTTCCGCGTGCATGACGACTGGCCAGTGGCGTCTCCCATGCCTTGAGTCCGTAGACCCTTCCTTGGTCGGTAAAAATTAGCAACCGATCTTTAGAGAAGCAAGTTATTATTTTCTGAGGGGTATCTTCGGCCTTTGTAGTAACACCTTTGAGACCTTTTCCACCTCGATTCTGAATACGGAAAGCCTCGACTGGGATGTGTCGGATGTAATTATCCTCTGAGAGGGTAATGACCACCGCTCTTTCCTCGACCAGATCTTCTCTATCCATGGATAGTGGCATCGCATCGATAATGCTGCGACGTTCATCGCCATGGCGCTCGACCATCATGGCCAATTCTTCAAGAAGAATATTCAAACGCTTTTCTCTGCTTCCCAATATCGTCTTCAAATCACTGATGATAATTTGAAGCGTATCATATTCGTCCTGCACTTTTCTTACATCTATTCTGGAGAGCTGATACAATCTCCTCTCAGCGATGGCCTTTGCCTGCTCGGCTGAGAAGTCGAAATCATCTATTCCCTTGAACGACTCTTCGCCGCGAAGAATCCTCTCGAATTGTTCACGGCTTGCCGATCCCCTGCCAGCTTTGATGACGTCATCGATGCGATCTTGGGCCTTGACCAGACCTTCTAAGATGTGGGCGCGTTTCTTAGCTTTGCTCATTTCGAAATTGGTACGCCTCTCGATAACCGATTCACGGTGACAAACATAGATGTGAAGCATCTTGGAAAGGGTTAGCAATACCGGCTGGCTATCGATAATACCCATCATATTAGCAGAATAGGATTCTTGTAATCGACTGGATTTGAAAAGTTGATTCAGTACTGCATGGGGGTCAGCGTTCTGCTTAACCTCGATTACCACTCTGATCCCTTCTTTGGATGATTCATCACGTATGTCACGAATACCTTTGACGATTTCCTTGGAGACCAGATCCGCAATCCCCTCTAACATCATCCCCTTCTTGACCTGATAAGGGATTTCGGTAATGATAATCCGCTTGCCCTTATCGTCATCGAATACCTCGCATTTTGAGCGAACGTGGAATTTACCATGCCCGGTAGTATACATGTCGATGATGCCCTCGATACCGTGAATGCTTGCCCCGGTCGGGAAATCCGGACCGGCGATGTGCTCCATATATTCTGCAACCTCGATTGCAGGTGCCTTGTTGGTATCGATTGAGTCGACCCCTTCTTCAATCATCCTTTCGACATGTAATTTGACGGCAGATGCAACCTCGTTGAGGTTGTGCGGAGGGATTTTAGTCGCCATTCCCACCGCTATTCCATCACTACCGTTGAGGAGAAGATTGGGTAGGCGGGCGGGTAAGACCGTTGGCTCATTTTCTGAGTCATCGAAATTAGGCTGGAAATCTACGGTTTTCTTATCGATATCCTCAAGCATGTGCTTTGATATTCGATCGAGGCGTGATTCGGTATAACGCATGGCTGCAGGGGGGTCGCCATCGATGGAGCCAAAATTTCCCTGTCCGTCTATCAAGGGGTAACGCAATGAGAAATCCTGGGCCATTCTAACCATCGTATCATAGATCGATTGATCACCGTGGGGATGATACTTACCCATTACCTCACCGACCGACCGCGCTGATTTGGAATATTTACGTTCCGAGGTATGACCGCCCTCGTACATTCCGAAAAGGATGCGGCGATGTACCGGCTTTAGCCCATCTCGCACATCGGGAAGTGCTCTACCGATGATGACAGACATTGCATAATTGATGTAACTGATCTTCATCTCATCTTTTATCGAGCGCCGAACTTGATTATCGGTAGGATTTGCTTGTGGCTCATTCTCATCAGACGTCAAGGTTGGTCACCTCCTGTGCGTACCTCTCGATGAAAGCCCTACGTTCAGGGACATCGTCACCCATCAGGGTCGAAAAGATATGCGAGACCTCGCCATCATCGGTGAAATCCTCAGCGGTCACTTTGAGCATGGTTCTGGTTTGTGGGTCCATCGTGGTCTCCCACAATTGCTCGGGATTCATCTCGCCAAGACCCTTGTAGCGCTGGATTCCAATCTTGGCATTTTCATGACCTTCTCTCAACTCAGCGATGAAAGAATCCCTCTCTGAATCGCTGAAAGCGTAGCGGGTCTGGCGCCCTCTCGACACCTGATAAAGCGGCGGTTGGGCGATGAATATCTTGCCGTGTTCAACCGCTGGGCGCATGAAACGCCAAATAAAGGTCAAAATCAGAGTCCTGATGTGGGCTCCGTCGACATCAGCGTCGGTCATGATGATGATTTTGCCATAACGAAGTTTTTCGACGTTGAAGAACATGTCAGCGGTATCGCCGATTAACGCCTCTTCGCCCTCTTCGAGAATTATCGGGTTGCCGACACCGGCGCCTAGTGCTTTGATCATGGTTTGAATCTCTTGGTTTTGGAATACCTTGGCCTGATTCTTCAACTGCCTTTCGACATTGAGAATCTTACCTCGCAATGGCAATATCGCTTGGGTCCGGCGGTCTCTTCCGGTCTTTGCCGAACCGCCGGCAGAATCCCCTTCGACGATGTATATCTCGCATTCCTCAGGTATACGCGATTGGCAGTCGGCCAACTTACCCGGCAGACCGCCGCCCTCGAGCACACCTTTTCTCCGGGTTAGGTCACGGGCTTTTCTCGCCGCCTCCCTTGCGCTACTGGCGAGAACCGCTTTTTCAATGATAATTTTAGCGATAGCTGGATTTTCCTCAAGGAATTCTCCTAGTTTTTCATTGATTATCTTCTCGGTAATCCCCTTTACTTCACTCGAGACGAGTTTGTCTTTGGTCTGTGATGAAAAGGAGGGGTCGGGGTGTTTAATACTGATGACGGCCGCAACTCCCTCGCGGATGTCCTCGCCGGATAATTGACCGACGTTCTTGAGTAATTTGCGGTTTTGTGCATATTGGTTAATGGTTCTTGTCAATGAGGTTTTAAATCCGGAAAGATGGGTGCCACCGTCGTGATTACGGATGATATTGGTATAGCACAATACCGATTCATTATAGGCATCAGACCATTGTAAGGCCACCTCTACCTCTACCGGGCCCAATTCTATTTCCACAGAGCCGATGATGTGGACTACTTCATTGTGCAATGGATTTCTCCTCTCGTTCAATTTGCGCACGAATTCTGAAATCCCTCCGTCGTAACGATGTTCAATCGTGTCGACTTCATCATCTCTCTCATCGGCGATAGAAATACTCAATCCTGCATTCAAAAACGCGGTTTCCCTCAACCTAGTATCGAGGATGCTGAGGTCGAAATCTATGATGTTTGTGAAAATCGATAGGTCTGGTTTGAAACGGATTGTCGTCCCGGTATCATCTGCTGAACCAATATCGGCTAGGGGAGAATCGGGGACGCCTTTGGTGAATGCTTGTTGCCACTTCCGTCCATCGCGATGAATGGTCATTATCATCCATTCAGATACCGCATTGACCGCCGAAACCCCCACTCCGTGAAGGCCCCCTGATACTTTGTAGGACTCATTATCGAACTTTCCTCCTGCGTGCAATTTGGTCATGATGACCTCGGCGGCACTGACTCCGAATTCCGCGTGGATACCGACCGGAATACCGCGGCCATAATCACGAATGCTAATCGAGCCATCGAGGTGAGCGATGACGTCTATTTTGTTATTATAACCCGCGAGGTGCTCGTCGACCGCGTTGTCGACCGTCTCCCAAACGCAATGATGCAATGCCGATCCATCGTGAGGGTCTCCGAGGAACATCCCCGGTCTTTTGCGCACGGCCTCCAGGCCCTCGAGGACCTGAATACTGCTTGCACCATAATCATCCGACATCAAGTGACCTCCATATGTGATAGTGAAATGTTTACGCTCTTGATTCTAACCGCTAGAAAAAATAGTTGATTGTCGGCTGGAAATCCCTACTCGCAGCCTCGCCGTTGACGGTTTGGTCGACGCGTCTCACTCCTCGATTGGAGGTGGTTCGCCAAGGTTATTGAACATGTTGCAAAGGGGCGATTAAAAGTATGAATTTGCCGATGAAATAGCACATCTCACCGACTTGGTTATTGGTTGATGGGCCGTAATCGTTAATGAAGTAATGCGGGTCGCCGAATCATGTCGGGACCCCAGATCTGCGTGTCACTTGATGGCACATCTATTGAAAGCATCACTGATGAGTCAGCAAGAGCAAACCTCGCAGGCGCGGATATGGTAGAAGTGCGCTTCGACCGCCTATACTTGATTCAGCCTGACCCCACGATTTCAGAAGAGGAAGAAGGCGAGCCTCAGAAGACGCCACCCGAAGATGAATGGGCCCTGAAAGATGTAGAAGAAGTCGAGGTTGAAGCCTCTATTTCAGCACTGAGGAAGGCCTTGCCATTGCCGGTGGTCTTCACTGTCAGGCCGGTATCCGAAGGGGGATTCTACCCAGGGGATGAATCACAGAGATTAGCTATTCTTGAAGCGGCCATCGAATCCGATGTATCTTGGGTCGATCTCGAGTTGAGTATCGCTGATGATCCGCGGTCATCACTAATGGAAAAGGCCAAGGCAAAAGGCATCAAAATCATCGCCAGTAAGCACGATACCAATGGCATGCCACCACAACAAGATATCATCGACCTAGTCACTGAAAATCAAGACAAGGGCGACCTAGTGAAATTTTGTGGCACATCTCGCGACCATGGCGACGCTCTGCAAATCGTAAATGCTGCCGAAGAACTAAAGGACAGCGGTCATGGATTCAGTCTGATGTCGCTGAATAATGGTGGCGATTGGGGTCGACTTCACGCCCCGATTTTCAACCAGAATCTGGTTTACGCAACAATGCAGAACGAATTCCGTCTTTCCGACAAAGGCTTGGTCAATATCAGAGATCTCAAGGAAGCGTGGACTCTGCTAGAATATTAATCAGGATGGGTTAGATTTTTTCCTGTTCTAAGGAAGGCATCAATTTCGCAGGCATTTCTGCGAGGTTTACCTCTAAGCCTGCACCCATGTATTTGCGATTCATCACAAACGGTGTAATCAATACCGCAATCATCGTCGACATACAGGTGAGAGAAACCGTCCAATTTGGCAAGACGACACCTCTCTCTTCGACGATGATAGTTACATCGGCCACAGTGACCATACCTGGGGGAATAGCGTCATTGCCGTGATCATTATCCCATGTATCAACCACGAGATAAAATTGCTCCCATTGTGCCTCACCCCACAGAGTCGAATGAACCTCAGGCCCATCAAGTGCTATTGAAAATGTCACTTCATCAATCGCTTCATACTGATGGGCATCACGGTATGTATCCCAACCCATCACATTGAAACTTCGCCATTCAGGAGGAAGGTCTGCCAGAGAGTCTTCCCACCAATCATCGCCGTCCATCGATTGAGAGTAGGTTCTGCTATAGCGATCCCACTCGGTCGATGTCAGCATATATACGTCGCCTTTAACCGCCGAATAATTACCATCGTTTAAACCCTGTAAAGATACACAAATCGTGCTACGATGCGTCGATGAAAAATTGAACATATAGGCGCCAACGCTATTATTCCCTACAAGCATCGTCGCTCTAACATTCTCCTCCAAGGGCTCCAATGTCCAGAAATCATTACTCCTCATCCATGATTCTTCAGGCTCTACTGCTGACGTGTTCGGATTAAAATCTGGTTCAGGAGAGGATTCCTCAAAGCCACCGCCACGACGATTATTCCCATCCATATCCCAATCATCATAAAACCAATAATTAGCGGTTGATGGGGTAAGGGCAACCCTACTTACCGTCTCATTCCAACGCACAGAAGGGATCTCACCACTACAACCGCTCGCCGCTTCTACTGCTGGCAGAGGGTCTAGACTTGAGGGGACCAATGGTAAGAGCAGAGCCAAGACGAAAATTGAAACCAACTTTGCTCGCATTGCTGCCCCCCTATGCCGAGATGAGACGCCGAGGTTTGAAGGTCTTTTCATCATGGTCGTCGACGTAAAGGCCGAACATAACCACTTGATGTATTACGCCGTTTTTCCTTTGAAAGTATATCAGGAGCTGGGGGAGGTGTATGATGATCCATTCCCAAAACCCCTCCTTTGATCTCGACATGCTCAACCTCATAAAGCTCAGCAGCCTCACCTGCTTCTGCCTCTATTTCAGTTGGAGTACGCATTACCGCCCAGCCCAAAATCAACACCGATACGATTAAAATGATGACCATCAAAGAATCGCTTCCCGCCTCTCCGGCCCAAGCCTTCCACTCATCTACTGAAAATTCTGAAAAGGAAGGGTCGGCACTCACCTCTGATTTAATTTCAATACTGAAATCCTTGCTAACACAAATACCCATACCATCACAAACTTGAATTCGCGCTAGTTGATAACCAGAGCGATTGAATACGCTGGCGATTTTCACTCCACCCTCACTATTTGGAATAATCCAATCATTTTCGCTATCACCATCTCCATCTTCATCGTAGACGAGGTTCAAATCCCATTTAACTGAAAGAATAGAGGTGATCCGAACATCTTTATTGGTTATTTCACCATCGTCGACATTGGTATCTCGCCATATGATACGTTGTTCATCTGCCTCAAGGTCGGTGATATTCGCATTGAAAATGGTGGTTTCATTGACGTGAATATTCAGTGGGTAATGCAATTGATTGATTACCGGTGCTTCGTTTATCACGATTTCAAAACTCTCACGCGTCACATCACCGGTCTGATAAGCATCGCGTACGATAAGGGTAATGGTATAATTTCCAGGTAATTCATAATGATGCCAAGGCATAGGCTCGTGATTTACCGGGGTTGCGTCGCCGAAATCCCAAGTATATTCCACCAACCCGTTCCAATTGGAATTACCCGCTTCAAGAGGTACAAATCTGCCATCGAACTTATCATCTCCATCACGGGTTCCAGTTGAATCAAAGTAGAGTATTGTGCCGATTGCCGCATAGGTTCGACCATCAGGATCAAAGGTATGAGACCATGAATCAACCACTGTCCCTTCGGGCATAGGCGTATGTTTATCGATGATTTCGCCGTCGATCCAACCCTCGAGAATTCTCAACTCTATCAATGGCAGAGGATTAACAATTATTATCGAAACATTGCGCTCCTCACTGGTATCACCGACCTCATCGGTAACTATCAATCGCACCCAATATTGCCCCGGTTCACTGAAATTATGACTTACTTGAGCCTTGTCGGAAGTGCTACCATCAGAGAATAGCCAATCAAATGTGAGGATGCTTGAGTCGGGGAGAGAACCATCTGGGTCATAGCTATCACGACCATCGAAAGTATATGCCGTACCCACTCTTCCATCGTTTACACGGAAATCTATTTCGGGCGCTGCGCCATTTGTAGAATCCCTTGCACTGAAATAGGCAGTTGGCCGTTGATTGATTACCACAACTTGC
>Ga0066376_10000233_pt1 | contig 50212 bp, 35 predicted proteins | sample Knorr_S15_td_Bot_FD_77009 | JGI IMG/M metagenome (GOLD analysis project Ga0066376, IMG submission 77009) | Marine microbial communities from Southern Atlantic Ocean transect - Knorr_S15_td_Bottom_ad_5009_LV_A | ecosystem: Environmental > Aquatic > Marine > Oceanic | place: Southern Atlantic... | reverse complement strand
CGTGGGAGTGGACCGAAACGCCCTCAAAACAGAAAAGCGTTGATTCCGCCAAGCTTCCCGAATATTGAAAGGTTTATCTGGGTGAGGTACATAGACCCGACTTAATGCTCCCGGCCGAGGGGGAGGATTTTTCGACCAAGTTTTGGTTAACGAACGGCCTTCCATCCGCTGTAGAGGGGTGCCCCCAGTGAGGTCTACTACCGTCGTAGCCAAGTCAAAAATCCGAACCGTTTGATTCCCGCGTTTACCAACTGGAATGCCTGGACCCATCATCATCATTGGAATATGGGTCAACTCCGAATAAAGAGTGGAGCAATGACCAATACTTGCATGTTCAAAAAACTCGTCACCATGGTCGCCAAGAAAAACCACAATGGTGTTTTCTTCAAGCTTTAATTCGCGCAATTTATCCAGCACTTTACCAATGTGCCTGTCAACCCAATGAATCTCGGCATCATAAAGGGCTTTGACATGAGCTAAATCCCGCTCGCCAATCCGCCGTTTATAAGGTGGGCGGGGGTCTCGGACCCGAGGATCCCGATACCAGTCGTGGCCAGAAAAAACTCCTTGGTAGTTGGGGTCAAATCTTTTTGCCAGGCCAGTCTCAGCTTCATCCGGCACATAATCAAAGTGGGCATCGAAATAATGCAGGAACAAAAAGAATGGGTCACCATTGGCATTGTCCAAAAAATCTATGCCGCCGGCACTCACCGTCGGCGAAGAGATGATCGCTTCATCACCGGTCCTTACCTCCGGCAAGTCCTCTAATTCGGATTCAGGAACCGCATACTCATAAAAATCAAAGCCGCGGCCAAAACCAAAACGGGGGTCCAGATAAGGGCCACTGTAATAGCCGGCGGTTTGATACCCCGCCGCTTGAAAAGACTCTGCCAATGTTCGCCGTAAGGGGTCAAGTTGGAATTGCTCGGTTTCCACCCCGTGGACCCGGTCCGACAAACCGGTTAATAAAGCCATGTGCGAGGGCAAGGTCCAGGAGGTTGTGCTCCATGCGGAGTCAAAGACCACCCCCCGTCGGCCTATGGAGTCCACGTGGGGGCTTACTTTTAAGTCCGGGGCAAACTCGGCCTGGTGGCCATATATCCCTAGGTGGTCCACCCTGAGGCTATCCATGCTGATGATGAGCACATTGGGGGAAGCAGGTTCCTGGCCACAAGCAGATGCCAAGAAAATCCAGCCGTAGAGGAGGGCGCGGACCATGGGGGGTTATTTTGCCATCTCCGCAAGTTATCCTATTTGCTTGAGTCAAACCATCCACGCCGTTGTCCTTGCTGCCGGAGAAGGCAACCGCTTGGGCTACCCCAAAGCAGCTATCAAAGTAGCAGGCCGCTGGTTGCTTCCTGACCTCATTTTGGCCTTCAGGGCGGCAGGAGCCCAGACCGTCACCTTAGTCTTAAGCCAGCAAAGCCAAGCTTCTATTGCCGATTTCGGCCCTACCCATGCCGACTTGGAAGTTGTGAACCCAAGCCCCGAAGAAGGAAAAACCAGCTCTATCTTGTGCGGTTTACAAAATATTCCACCGGGAAATGCGGTGTGGATTCACCCCTGCGACACCCCGCTTGTCCAAGCGGCGTCTTTGATGACCATCCGACAAGCTTGGGAAAGTTCCGAAAATCCCGACCAGCTCCTGGCGCGTCCGGTTTCCTCCGCTAATAGGGGGGGGCACCCTTTGCTGGTGGGCTCAGAGCGGGTAGAAGAACTAAAAAAATTCCTGCCAGAGCAGTCCTTGCGGGAACTTCTTCAAAATCACCCTGAGTCTCAACTAAACGTCAAAGTTTCCCCCGACCCTGGACCATTTCTTAATATCAACACCCCAGAACAGTTGACCTTGGTCGAAGGGCTTTTAGATAATTCCGCTTCATGATTCTTTTCCTCCTCACTCTGAGTGCCCTTCCTCAAATCCCCACCGCCCGGGAATTGGCCTGGGAATTCCACAATACCCAAATGAGCGGTGAGCAAACCATCCAAAAGTGGGAAAGCACTCCACAAAATCTTCGGCCAGTCTTTCTCGACGCCGCATCACGGGCTTTAGATTCAACAGATTTTCAAAACCTCATTCTCCATATTGGCCTAAATCAAGAATTAGATTTAGAAGAAAGTCTTGGTCAAGTTGTTTTTCGTACCAAGCTAAAACAAGGCTGGCTCCCGAAAGCCGAAAACAAAAAACACCTACGATGGCTACGGATTGAACTGAGCAAGGGATGGATTCCGCCTACGGACTGGTGGCTGAAATCACTTTCGGCTTTTCCTTCCCTGCGGAACCTTCTGCTGGAAGCCAAAGTAGGAGTTCAGCTTGACCCCAATCAGCTTCGGGAATTTAATCAGGCTATCGGTTTGGAAAAGGGGAATCCCGGCAACCAAGGCTTAGTTTCCGTCATTCAATTAGATTCCAATCAACCTTTGGTGGGCGGCACGGAAGTCTTGCTGAACTTGTGGCTGTCCGGAACTCTTTCAAGTCGACAAAATCAGACTGTCGAAGCAGCTCTTTATCGGCATGTTTTTTCACTCTCCCCTGTAAAGGTTATAAGTGTTTACCGCTCAGCCAAAAACCACCAAAAGACAAAATTAATTGAATTTATCCTTAAAAGTCCTGCCCAACTGAGCCACTCCATTTTGCTCGAAGTCGTCTTCGACTCTACTTCCCCCATTGAACTCCGCTCAAAAGCATGTTTGATTCTCTTACGAGGCCAAGGAGATGTATCCGGGGTCAAACTCTTACCTTTAATCAAAGAGGGCACTCATCCAGCTCTACTGCAAGCCCTTCTAGTGGGCTTTCGTGCTTGGCAAGAAACCCCAGGCCTGAACCAAGCAATTACCCAAATTTTTGGGCGCCTTAGCCGCCCACTCTCCGCTTTGGCAATGGAGATTTTGGTCTCCCAACCCCAATTCCCAAATCAAATTGCTTTGCTTCAAAGCATTCACCGCTACAAACCCAATGAACGCAAAAAAATAGCGCAGTCGGCTTGGTTTCAAGCTCCAAGCCCGGAATTACTCCAGCTCATCTGGAGTTGGACCGAGCAGCTTCAAACCGATTGGCAAACTTTGGCTCGTTCGTGCTTGCGATATGCCTTGAATGAGAAAGACCTCGCTGCCGGTTATGCCCAAAGGATTACTGACGCCGAAAACCTAGCTCATCGAATGGCCTTACTTAAGTCCATCCGATTACTGCGCAGTGACGCCAGCCTCGTAGTTTACGCAAACTGGTTGCAATCTCAGGAGGGAAGGCACCACCCTCAAGCCGCCGAAATGGCTGCCATCTTGGTTGAAGAAGATGGTGCCCAAGACCTATTCGAATCTTGGACCCAACAACCAAGCAAGCTCACCGATGAGCAATTGGATGTGGCAGCCATCGGCTTAATACCCACTAACATTTCAGCTAGGATTAGAATCAAGAATCATTGGAGCGGACTCGAAGACGCACTTAAATTCCCCGCCATTCTTCGTTTCGCCGTTGTCCCGCAAGTAGACACCTTTGATTTTTTCGCCCAAATCATTCGAAACGACGGGGAACCAGAACCTATCCGTCGAATGGCGGCCGTGGAATTATCCAAACACCTACCACAATCAAAAGAAGCGTTTCAAGGCATTCTTGTCCATTTAGCAGGACGCTTGAAAATGAGTGGATTGCCCACCGGGCCGTGGAGCCAATTTGTACAAGGTGGCATCATCCATGGCGAATTGGATACTCGTGAAATGATTAAAGATTTAGTCTTTAACCTTTCCCCTCAGACGGACCCCCGTCGGCAATTATTCTTTAGCCTGCACAAAGGTTTCACTGCAAATCCATTGCAAGAAGAAGGAGTCGACCTCTTAACTAGTCTTGTCCAAGACCTTCGAACCCTTCCCCCAGCCAGGACTGTCCCCAAACAACCTGTCACTCCCAAGGAACTTGCCAAATACTTTCCCCTGTTTGCCCCTCGATGGGCAGCTTTCTCGGCCCTGCAGGCAATCCCGAACGATAAGGTATTCGCAACTACTTTGAGTTCTTCGCCCTTGCAATGGAATCCAGATTTATTGGCTCAATGTTTACGTTCCATGCCTTCCGATTGGATTCAATCCAGTTCCTTTTTGGAGGATCTTTTAAGAAACACCGAAATCCCCGGCTCGCCTCGTAGACCTACGGTGACAAAAACGATTACAATCGATTTGCAACAAGTCACCGATACGGAAATCTATTTCAAGGAACTTGAAAGGATTTTTAACCAAGGAGACTCAAGCCAGGTAGAGGGACTGTTGCAAGACTCGCTAAACGCAAAGCGCCGCTGGCCGGCGGATCGGCGTGGTTGGCTCTGGTGTGGTTGGACTGCCATGGCAACAGGAGATTTGGAATCCGCAAGGGTTTGGTTCCTCGCCGCTCAACGACGCTCCGGTTATCACCCTTACACGACTCTCGAGCCCCGCTTGGGCTACGTCATTTGCCAACAAATCCAATCCCCCACCAGCAACCTGCTTCAAAACTTCCTTGCCACCGAATCACAAGCCGATGTTCTATTAAAAGCTCGATTGCCCCACGCATACCAACCACAGTGGAAATACCTTTTACCTAAAGAAGAAGGGAATTAAAAAAGGCCCCCCCCAAGAAAGGGGAGGGCCTTGAAACGAATAAAAATCCGTTATTGAATCGCTACAGCATGCGAATTGGTGAGGTTTCCACCACCAGCTGCGAGCAACTCGACGCATTGACTGTAAATCATGATGCCAGCAGCGCCAGCAGGAATATACCTGGACACCGAAGCAGTACCTGCGGAATCACAAGCTACATTACTACCACCAATCCGCTTAATCGGGGCACTCATGTCTACATCACCAAAAATGGTGGTGCTAGGACCAGGACCTGCAACGGAGAAAGCAAAGATAACGCTACTTGAAGGATCGCAACCGGAAACTTCCAAAGCACAAGTTTGGCCAGCGACCAAGTTAGTGATGGTGTAAGCCGGACCACCCAAACCATGGTCATCAATATACAAATCATCAATGCTCCAGTCGTTAGCGTAGTCACCGGTGTAACGGAATCCAAGTTGGGTGCCGGTGCTACCACCGTAACCAACCATATCGAATTCCGTGTCATAGGATCCTGAAGTAGCAGTGTCTTCAGTGTAGAGAACATCCCAAGTAAGACCACCATCTTGAGTGGCTTCCACGGTGTTCGCATAACGCCAAGCAGCGTATGTTTGAACGTTTATGAAGTGAACTCCAGGAGTTGCAGCTGAAGACATGTCAATCGCTGGTGAGACAAGAATGTTGTCGTTCCAGCCGTAGTAGTCATCGTGCCAAGCTCTTCCGCCACCATCTTCCCATCCAGCGGAGTTGCCATTGTTAGTCTCAGACCATCCAGCTGGAGGGGTGCCAGCATTAAAGTCTTCACCAAAAAAGGCTCCTGGAGGAGGCCAAGGTGTGGCTGCACCAACATCAAGTTGGTCGATGTTCCACCTGTTAGCGTAATCGCCTTGGTAGTGAAAAGACAAGCTAACGTCGGCCATACCATCGTAAGCACCTAAATCCACGGCAACGGTGGTGACACCAGAAGAGGCACCGGTTTCATCATAAACCACGGCAAAGGAAAGGCCGCCGTCCAAGGAAATTTCCACGGTGTTGGAGTAGCGCCAGGAAGCGTAAATCTGATTTTGGTCAAATTCAGCAACCACATCAGAGTGGCCGGTGAAATCCATAACAGGGGTCATGAGATGGTTGTCATTCCAACCGTAATAGTCAGCATGAGTTGCAGCTCCGTAGTAATCCGGTTCCCAACCAAGGTCGTTACCGTTATTAATTTCGGTCCAACCGGCTGGAGGAACAAGGTCCGCATTAAAATCTTCGGACAAAATTTGAGCAGAACCAGCAGTGGCAAAAGCCAATACCGCTCCCGCGAGGATGAGTGAGTTTTTCATCTTTATTTTTTTTAGAGGGGGTAAAAGGGATTCTGGCGAACTCTGAGCGCAAAGAAGGGGTTCCTAACGCAAGCCGCTATGGGGCAAATTTACCATTATTTGCTCATAAAAACCGAAATAAACCTTAAATTTAAGCTCTAATCAGGAAGTTGTATTTAAAGAAGGCGCCCTTTTAGCCCTCCCCACCTCCCCACTTAGAATAGGCGCATTAAAAAGGGCTCTCCCCTAATAAAAGGGGAGAGCCCGGAGGCGGATAAAAATCCGTTATTGAATCGCTATAGCATGAGAGTTGGTCAGGTTAGCACCACCAGCGGCGAGTAACTCGGCGCATTGGGTGTAAACCATAATACCAGCAGCATTAGCGGGAATGTTCGCAGACCTAGCAGCGGTTCCGGTGGAATCACAGGCAAGCGGGGGGAAGCGCCTAATAGGCATGCTCATGTCGACGGCACCATACGGAGTATTGGTAGGGCCAGAGCCATTGAGAGAGTAAGCCATAAGGACGGAACTGGTTGCATCACAACCGGATACGACCAAGTCACACAATTGGCCAGCGACCAAGTTAGTGACAGTGTAAATCGGCCCACCACCTCCACCACCATTGTCCATGACGTAAAGGTTGTCAATGATCCATTCGTTAGCGTAGTCGCCAACATAATTGAAACCAATCTGAGTGTTAGTGCTGTAAGCGTAAGCACTCAAGTCAACTGCGATGTCGAAAGTACCGGAAGTAGTACCGGTTTCATCGTAAAGAATCGCCCAAGTCAAACCACCGTCTTGGGTAGCTTCCACGGTGTTGGTGTAACGCCAGGTGGCGTATACCTGGGTGTCGGCCCAGTGCAAGGTCAAGTCCGAAGAAGCGGACATGTCGATTGCAGGGCTGACAAGAACGTTCTCGTTCCAGCCGTAGTAGTCATCGTGCCAAGCTCTTCCGCCACTGTCTTCCCATCCAGCGGAGATGCCATTGTTAATCTCAGACCAGTTAGCCGGAGGGGTGCCAGCATTAAAGTCTTCGCCAAAGATGGATCCGGGAGGAGGCCATACCGAGCCGCCGCCATCAAGGACATCAACCTGGAGTAAGTCCCACTCGTTGGCATAGTCACCAATGTAGTGGAAAGACATACCGACATTGGCAACGCCATCGTAAGCGCCCAAATCTAAATCAATTGTAGTTTGTCCAGAAGTTTGGCTCGTTTCATCGTAAACAACGGTGAAAGTCAAACCGCCATCCAATGAAATCTCAATTGTATTGGCATACCGCCAAGTGGCGTAAACCTGATTTTGGTCAATTTCTGCAACAACACCAGCGTAACCAGTTAAATCGAGGGCAGGGGTCATGAGATGGTTGTCATTCCAACCGTAGTAGTCATCATGAGTAGCAGCGCCATAGTAGTCCGGCTCCCAACCAAGGTCGTTTCCGTTATTTAATTCTGTCCAACCAGTAGGAGGTACAACATTTGCACTAAAATCTTCCGTAAAGATTGTGTTTTGAGCAGAACCAGCTGAGGCAAAGGCCAAAACCGCTCCCGCAAGAATGAGTGAATTTTTCATCTGTTTCTAAGGGGGTAAGAAGGAGAAGCACAACGAACCGAGTTGCCCAAAGTGCCGTACATTGAATCTAGCACCATTTCCGCGTTAAATCCTAAAAAAGCCTTCAATTTGAAGGTTAGTCAGGAAATTGGATTCGTGAAAAGGCTCGAACTCCGAAAAGTTCTACCCTCCTTTCGGCCAATACCTGATTCCCCTGTTGGAAAACCAACTGATAATCTCCCCAAGGGACTCTGGGGAAAGAAAAAGCGCCCTCCTCAGAAACCCACATCCCTCCCCATTCCCTTCCCTCCGGGCCAATTAATCGGACTTGAATGGCGAAAAAAGGCTGTTTTAGCAGGGGGGAATCCACCAAACCTCCGATGATTCCAGCCCGGGTCAGCTCCTGGGGCTCCAAAATAAGCTCTCCCCCATTATGGTTGTACCAAGGGGGCTCCTGAGCCGAAACCCACTGCGGGTGCTGAGGCCGAAAACGGTATCGGCCAGGCCCCACGCAGTGCACCAAAAATTCCCCATTTGCCCCACTTTGCCCTACCGCCACGGGCAAACCCCTTCCTCGGTCCACTTCCACAGTCACCCCCGCAATGCCTATCCCGCCGGCAACCCAGCTCCCCTGGGCGGTTCCGGCAGGAAGGGTGACCCTCAACTTTTCCCCTTGAATTTTCTCCCATCGTTCGGTGGCAGGTAGTGCCCATGCGTTTAAACGAAATTCGGCATCCACGGAAACATCCGGAATGGCAGGAAAAGCTAATCTGCCCTCCGCATCACTCCGATCTAATCCGGGAAGCTGCGAGCGCCAAGGAGAAGGCAGAAACAAGAGGCCGGTAACGCCAGGAGCGGGATTCCCCTGATGAAAAATTCGGACGTTGAGATTTTGCCAATTTTCAAGTTGCATCCGTACGGTTTCTTCGGCACCTTCCTCCAAGTCGATAGAAATCGGCGGGGACACGCCACCCCCATTCGGTCCATTGGCCTGCAGTATCCAAGCACTCGGCCCTAACCCGGAAAACCTAGCGGTACCTTGCTCATCGGTGGTGGCCCGCACCGGTTCCCCTTCACCAGGGCCCCTCATGCGGAGGGTAACCCCTGGCAAATTCTCGTCCTGGCGATTGACAAGGTTCACTTGCAAAGTCCCCGCTCGGGGCAACAACCAAGTTTGCTCGGAAAAGCCGACCTCTGAGAAAGACCTAGCAAATTCCCGCGAGATATGGCCCTTCGCACTAAGAGAAATTTGCCAGTCACCAGAGGGAATCCCTGCCAAAGAAAGGAAGCCCTGCTGATTTCCATGGACCTGCCAGGAAGAAGAAGCGGGTGCGCGAGAAAAACGAGCTTGGACATCTGGAACGGGGTCCCCATACCCATTAACCACATGCACATCGAAGCCAGAACGTATCGGTAAGGAAATGGTGACGGTTTCTTTCAATTCATGCAAAGTGAGTAGTTTTTTCTGATAACCCATTCCAGGAACAGAAACTTCCAGTTGGAGGGGTTTGTCACACGGTACCGTAATAACCGCCGGTTTTGACTTGCTAGAAAAACCGGTTAAAGGGAAACCATCCAAGCGTTGGTTGGGATCGGTCCAACGAAATTGAAATCTTGGAATTGCGGTGCCATCTTCTTTGGATACTTCCACCCTGCAAAGGCAAGCTGGCGCCAGTTGGATGGATTGGTCACCACCCGGACGTATTTGAACTCTTTGGGGGACATAGCCGGTTGCCCACACCACCAAGGTTTGAGCCTGCAAATTTTTCAACTCCACTTCAATAAAGCCTTGCGCATTACCGACCTCCTCATTGGCAGTCAACTGCGCATAGCTTGGCGAAACCACGCCTCCAAGAAATGGCGTTAACAAATAATATTTTGAAGAAGAAAGAGGCTCACCTCCAGCTCCACGAACCTGAACCCTCCCCATGCTCAAATCCGGAGTGAAAGTCTCCTCGATTGCTGTCCGGTCCAGCACCCCTATTTCTGCAGGTTGGGGAGATTCGACAGCCGACGCATGGGGAGTGACGGGTGGAGAGTGCAAAGTCCCTCCAAAATCATTTTCTTCCTGCAGAAGAATCCATCCGGCCATCGCAAGGATAGCCAACCCCGCTAGAACTGGCCCGATTTTTTTCACTCTAATTCCCGCAGGACTCTAAAGCACGACGACACAAAACCCGCGCCATTTTTTTCCGATATGCCGGAGACATGGAAGTGTTCTTCATGGGCCGCACTTCCTTCATTAAAGCGTTGGCGGCTTGGTCAATGACATCTGACTGGAGAGGTTGGCCCACCAAAATCTCTGCTGGCCCTGGATGAAGCATGGGTATGGATGCATATGCAGTAGTAGCAATTCTTGCAGCTTTCACCAGTCCACTTTCAAATTGCAAGCCAACCGCCACTCCACCTTCGGGGAAATCGAAAGTGTCCCTCAAGCGAAGCTTTTGATAACTCACCTGCCACTGGATTGCGTCATTGGGGAGGCTGGCTTGCACCAAAATCTCTTCGGCTTTTTTATTTGTGAATCTCCGAATGCCGTCTTCAGCGTAAAAGTTCGCCGCATCTACCACGCGAGTTCCAGTATTCCCGAAGAGATGAAATTGGGCTCCATAAACCAGCAAAACCGGGGCCAGGTCTCCGCTGAACGTAGCCACACAGACGTCACCCGGCAAAGGTAGCACCCGACAAACATCAGCCTCAGCTTTTAGGCAAGAACCGTGGGCTCGCCGCCATTCCACGGTTTGGTTGAAATGCCAGCAACGGGTATCCAACAGTAAATTTCCACCTAAAGTTGCGCTCCGCCGAATCAACGGCGAAGCCACCAATGCCGCAGCATTCGGTATGGCTGGAAAGTTTTCCTGCAACACGGGGTCATGCTCCAAATCGTACAAAGTACGTCCGGCATGCAAAGTGCCCGTTTCGCCCTGGAGTTCTGCTACTTGCCGCAAGGAAATCAAACGCTCTTTGACATTGATGCCCCATTTGTAATTGCACAATAAATCCGTGCCGCCACCTAACCAATCAAAGCTATTATTTTCAGAGCTGACTTGAATGGCTTCATCTAAATTTTTAGGCTGTTGAAGTTGAACGTCAGGAACTTGCAAGAGCCATCTCCTTTTTTTGTTTTTCCAATGCTTTCAGCACCCGTTCCGGGGTCATGGGTACCTCGGTTAAACGAATTCCGACGGCGTCATAAACCGCATTGGCCACCGCCGGGATGACCGGAGCCAATGCCCCCTCTCCGCATTCCTTAGCTCCTAGCGGCCCTTCAGGGTCATTGGATTCCACCAAAATGGCTTCGATTTCGGGAGTGTCTACGGTCGACAAAATCTTATAGTCCAATAGGCTGGGGTTTTGCAATTGTCCGCCCGAAGTAAACAACATTTGTTCAGAAAGCGCTTGTCCTAAACCCATATGGACCGAACCCTCAATTTGCCCTTCTACGGTTGTCCGGTTCAAAGCCATGCCACAATCGTGCGCTGCCCACACTTTTTCAACCTGAATAAAACCGGTTTCTTCATCAACCTCAACTTCGGCTACAAACGCCTGGCAGGAATAACTCGGCGACAAGCCGGCACCACTGCCTTTGAAGGAACCACCCAATTTAGGCGCCCGGTAAATCCCCTTGGCAACCAAAGCACCGTTGTCGGCCAAGGCTTCCGTCAAGGCATCCATGTAAGACACCGACACCGAGGAATCGCTTCGCAGGACATAAGTCTCCTTGGGCCCTCGAATGAATTCACTCGTCGGGTGTCCGGTGAGCTGTCCGCAAGCTCTTTTCAATTTTGCCAAGATGGCTTCGCCGGCCCGCAGCGCCGCGTTACCGGCCATAAAGGTAACCCGTGAAGAATAGGAGCCCAAATCTAAGGGGGCGGTGTCCGTGTCCTTAGCAAAAACTCGGCAACGGTCCATTTGGACACCCATTGCTTCCGACACACATTGGGCCAGCATCGTGTCCGACCCTTGACCGATGTCGGCGGCCATGGAATGAATAGTCACTCCGCCATCCATGTCAATCTTGACGTGCACGGTGGACTGCGGAGTCCGGGTCCGATGGATAGGAAGAGCAGACCCTGAAATATAAAAACCACAACCCAGTCCAATGCCTCTGCCTTTGGGCAGTTTGCGAAACTTTTCATCCCACCGAGAAGCGAGTCGAGTTTTTTCCAAACACTCCAAGAATCCGGTGGAAGTTATCCGCAAATGATTGCGAGTGGTGGTATTGGGAGGCAAGGCATTTTGGGCCCGAATATCAAAAGGGTCCATGTCTAGGCTTTCGGCAATTTCGTCTACCGCACATTCCAAATTAAAACGCGCATTGACCGCCCCGTGACCCCGCATCGCACCGCAAGCGGGTTTATTGGTGTACACCCGACGTCCTCGGTAACGAATCGCTGGCATGCGGTACGGGCCCTGAGCCAAGACTCCGTTGTAATAAGTGGTCACCACCCCAAAAGAACCCCAAGCACCTCCATCAATCAGCGAATCAGAATCCAAGGCGAGAAAATTGCCTTCGGCATCGGCGGCCATTTTCAACTTGTACTGAGTGGGGTGGCGGCCATGATTATTTAAAAAGACCTCGTCCCTGTCAAAAATAATTTTGATTGGCCGGCCCGTTTTACGAGCCAATAAGGCAGCAACCATTTCATGAGGAAATGGATCTGATTTCCCGCCGAAGCCTCCTCCGACGAGGGGTTTGTACACCCGAATCCGATGCATGGGTACTTCCAGCACTTTGGCAAGAGCGCGGTGGAGATAATGAGGTACTTGAGTTGCCGAATAAACGGACAAACGGCCATTTGGCTCAGGCACCGCAATACAACCAATGGGCTCTGTGAATCCGTGGTTAATTCCGTCAAAGGTGCATTCAGTTTCAACCACCTTGGCAGCCTTTGCAAAGGCAGGGTCCACGTCACCAAATTCCTGCTCTACGGATTTGTGAATGTTGGTGCCCCCCACCGTCCGGTCATGCAGAGGGTCATCGGTTTTCTTCAATGCGTCTTTCGGACGTAAGATGGGCGGCAAATCTTCATACTTAACTTTTACGGCCAAGGCGGCGGCCCGCGCTTGTCGTTCGTTTTCGCAGGCAACTGCCGCCACGATTGCCCCTGAATAAAGGGAACGCGGAGCCGGCAATGCAGTTTCATCTTCGGAAATAGGAAGCACCCCAAAGCGGTTTCCAGTCCCTGGTTCACCAGGAGCCAAACCACCGATGTATCCGTCCATCTTTTCAGCGGCCGAAAAATCCACTGCTTGGACGTTGCCGTGGGACAAGGTTGCCCGAACCATTCGGGCATAAAGCATACCGGGAAACTTCATATCTTCGATATACACCCCACTCCCGGTCACTTTCTCCGGTCCATCAACCAAAGGAATGCGCGTGCCAACCGAAGATTGGAATTTACTCAAACCGCTTGCTCCTGAGTTTGCTTGGCGCAGGCTTCTACTGCATCCAATATTTTCACATAACCCGTACAGCGGCATAAATTACCGGCGAGAGCTTTTTTGATTTCCTCGCGGTTTGGGTTGGGGTGTTCCCTCAGTAACGCATCCGCGGTCATCAAAAATCCTGGCGAACAGAAACCACATTGGCTTGCCCCGGCCTCGGACCAGCAACGTTGCAATGGGGCTAACTGATTCGATTGAGCCAAATCTTCCACCGTACGGATGTCCTTATCCTCCATTTCACAAGCAAGAGTGAGACATGAAAGGATAGGCGCACCATCGACTTGAACGGTACAACACCCACAAGTTCCTAAATCACATCCTCGTTTGCTACCGGTGAGTCCCAGGCCGTCACGAAGTACATCCAACAAGGTGTCGGCGTCACGCGCCAGAATCTCCTTGGGATGCCCATTCACATTGAGCTTGAGGATGCGTTGATGGTAATTCATGGAGGTCAAGTACCCCCCTAGTTTACCGTGGAGAGGGGAGTTTCCAGCGGTACAAAGGGGACTGCAATAGGGCGAGAAAGTCAGCATAGACCTCATCCTCCTGAGGATGCTCCAATGGACTTTCTATCAACTCCTCGCGACGCGAAATTTCTGGCGAAGCCAATGCCGCCCGGGTACCCGACAGCAGAAAAAGTGCTGCCATTTGCCAAGCATGCTCATCCATAAACCCAGCAGTTCCCACGCCTAGCTCTCTGGCGTAGTTCGCTAATAATTCTTGGCGAGCAGAGTTACCAGAAAAACGGCCTGAAACCAGCAACCAAAGCGGATGGAAACGACGCCTGATGGCCCCCTCATCATCCTTGAGCACTTGCTGAAACCAACCAAAGTCCTCCTGTTGCCCGGCCATCGCTACTAGGGCGGCCTCAGGCCACACATCCAAGGGGTCAATAGCCCTTTCAAGTTCCAAACGAGCAGCAGGAAGCCGCAGGATGGCGGCGGTCTGAGCTGCTTGGAAATTTTGGCTACCCCACAGCAGAATTGCCCCGACCTGGCCGGTTTCCCAAACTCCGGGTTTGGGCAAAGGCAACTTCAAACCCATTTCCACCATGTGCCCATAAAGCCAGGTTCTGCCCTGAGCAGTGCGCACATGACCTTGAAACCAAAGGGCCGCTTTCATTCGATTCGCTTCGGTCAATTCCCGCAGGGAAAAGACTCTGGCTTCGGCAGGCCCGGCCATGGGAAGCGCGGCCCAGGCTTGCTCATCGCGAGGAACCATACGCCGGGCGGCCTCCTTCCATGCCTGCGGCGCCCGGTGAGGGAGCCCGGTGATTTGTTTTTGGGTCATTCCCAATTGTTTAGGAAAATGGCTCGCCAACAAGCCGACCAGCACACCTTCGGTATTGTTTGCGTCCCATTCCGCGGGCACCCCTCGTAAGGATTGCAACAATGCAAACCCCGCCCTTACCGACACTGTTTTGTCTCGGCCTAAAACGGTTTTCAGGGGCGCCATCTGAATACGATGCGGAGAAGCACATAAACCAAAAATCAAGCACAGACGCTCATAGGAATTAGTAGCTCGTTTAAAGGTTTCCTTGAGGTCGTCTGCGGCTTCGGGATGAATCATTCCATACAAAAAAAGCGCGTAGGAATGCACCGAGTTCGCCGACCGCATCCGACGAGATTGACTTTCCAAAATCACCAAGGATGCTGGAGTAGACAGCAAGCTCACCGCCAAGAGCAAGGCTCGTTTCCGGTTCGGAGTCCCTCGGTCAAAGTTTTTGGTTAGCCAAGTGGAATAAAAATCACCGGCTGCCGCCATCTCTATGGCGGCTTCCAAACGAACCGGAGGGTTGAAATCGTCCAACCGATTCAACAGCTCATTACTGGGAACCTGTCCCATCCCAAAGCCAAGAAGGTAAAAGTACAGGCCAGCAATTAGCATCCAGCCAGAATACCGCAATGAATCACCTGCTGACTTTCAATCTAACCGGGTTGCTCAACCCCAATTGAGTTTCATCCAAAATCTGAACCCACAAGTCACATTCCTGGACACCTTGCGGAAGTTTTTTCATTTTCCAACGATATTCCAACGAGCCGGACGAATCAAAAGCGGTTTTGTGGAACGTACTGCTTAACCATTGCTGTTGATAGAGAGCATCAGTGGGGTCAAGGAATTCAAGGCCTAAACCTCCGAAGGGACTAGTTCTCATGTCACTGCTAAGAGAAACCATGCCACGAGCGAAACCGTTGGGGGTCCCGAAGCGAACCCGGTGCAAGATCTCTTCCCCCAATTGAAGGTATGGAACGGGTGTATGCAGGATAGGTGGCTGAGGCACACCGTCCGGAACTAAGGCCAAAGCATCCAGTTCGGTGGACACTTGAAAACTCCAATCTGCTTCTTGCCAACCTGCAATCAACCTTCCTCCTTGGAGATTGCCAAATACACTGCCGTCCCTTGAACTGGGACTTTGCACACAAAACAGTAACTCCATGTCATTCGAATTCCAACTCATGGCGGTCAAATCACCGATTGCCGCGGTGGACCCAGTTGCCGTCTCTACCCATGCCTGAACCTCGGCTTCGGTGCATACCCGCCGCACGAACTGAGTACCGATTTCCCAGGCGATGATGTCTCCATCCTTAATTTCCCCCAATACGGTTCCAGCCAGGGTGTCTCGGAATGAAAGCCACAGCTCATCACCAACCATGGTTCCTGCATCCACATCCAGCCCACCCGAAGTCGGCAGTAGTAAATCCTCTAAAGTTTCCTCGGCTACAAAGACTTCCACCCCGCCACGTGGGCCAAAGCGCAATAAATCCCCATCTAACCAACCATGTTTTTGGAAACTAGGAGAGAAAAGAAAATCCCGCGGGGTAATTCCAGGCACAGAATCTGGCCAGAAAATCAGCGCATCCACCCCCGGTAGATGGTCAAAAAAGCCGTCTCCATCCACATCCCCCAACAAAGCCTCCCAGCCGGCACGTGGCCAATAGACTTTGGCCGGCTCCCCCTCTTGCTTCCGAATCCAGGCCTCATCGTGGCAGACGGCATCCTGCAGTAAACGAGTGTCCTGACTCGATGAAGCCAAAACGGTCATGCCGGTTTGTAACAAAAGGAAAGTGGTCAACATGTCCGGAAGACGAGCTGGACCGACTTGGTTACCAGGAATCGCTATTCTCTCCGCATGGGATACAGCGTCTTTTTCCAGTTGCTGGGCCTACTGTCCCCAGCACCCGCCTTAGGCGAAATTGATCCAAGCTATGCACAGGAAATCCGCCTCCTTTGCCAACTTGAAACCATCCCGATGGCCACTTTGTCAGCTTTAACGCCGACGACCACCGTTCAAGAACAGGCACTTCGGCGCATTCTTCGCCAGGAGAGTGCGCCAGCTCAACGAGTTGCCGCCCTCCTCATCGCGCAAGCAAAATCAGCTCAAGTTTGGAATCTGGAACTACTCCATGCCGCCGCCAAAACCAGCGATGATGCCACTGCCTTGGCCTGTGTACTTGCTTGGCAGCCGCAAGCGGACCCCGGGATTGCCGCAATGGCTTTCCTGGCTAGCGATTCGGCGCGCACTTTGGCAATCCGAGCCGCCGCTTGTGGCGCTCTCCTCGAAGCAGGTCTCATTTCGGCTTGGCCCTTGGCCCGCAGTATTTTGCGTACTGGAACTGCCGCGGATGAGGATGCGCCATGGGCCAATTGGCCCCGCCATGGACGCTATGAATTACCGAAGCGACTGCTCGTTTTGGCCATTGACCGCGCTCGACTAAAGGTCGGCCTAAAAGCTTGCGGCTTTGAGCCCAACGACTCGTGGCAAAACCAAGTCATCACTTTGCAAAACATGGAAGGAGAAATAATTTCCCTCAAACGAGCCTTCGCAAAAAACCCAAGCCGCGACAAGTGGATTGGAAAATTAATCAAAATGACCGCGCTTTATCCCGAAAAAGCATTGTGGGCCACTTTTTGGATTCACGATGCAGCCAAAGAGGTGCTCCGCTTTGGGCTCACCCATCCCGACTTGGCCATCCAAAGCCAATCCCGGAAAATCATCCGCAGTCTGCCTCGTTAAGAGGGATCCCCAACCGTCCCGCTCCATGGGCAGAAAAGCCCAAACCCAAGCTAGGGATAAATGCGTTGCAAAGTCCGCGGGAAAGGAATGCATTCACGGATATGCTCCACCCCGGTCAGCCACGAAACCGTGCGCTCCAAACCAATTCCAAACCCACCGTGGGGAACTGATCCAAATTTTCGTAAATCCAAGTACCACTGGAAATCCTCAACTGACAAATCGTGCTTTTTAATCCGCTCCAGCAAAACGTCGTGGTCGTCCTCACGAACCGCACCGCCGACGATTTCCCCAGCAGTAGGAGCAATAATGTCCACCCCAAGCACTCGGTCAGGATTGTCAGCGTCACGCTTCATGTAAAAGGCTTTCACTTCCTTTGGCCAATGGGTCACCATGACGGGACAACCGTAGTGATTGCCAAGAGCGGTTTCGTCGGGAGCACCTAAATCATCCCCCGGCTGGAAATCACTTTCATAAATGCCTTCGGCCTTCCAGGCCATCAACATCTCCGCCACATCGTCATATTTCAGCCGTGGCCATTCCTTATCCCAAGCTTCTAGATTTTCCGCATCTTGTTCCAAGTCCACCAAGTCTTGCGCGCAGTGTTCCAACACTTGGCGAATGGTGTAACGAATCATGCCTTCGGCCACATCGCAAACCATGGTTAAGTCAGCAAAAGCGATCTCCGGCTCCAACATCCAAAACTCCGTCAAGTGGCGGCGGGTTTTGGATTTTTCAGCGCGAAAGGTGGGGCCAAAACAATACACCCGACCCAAAGCCATGGCGCTTGCTTCGGCATACAGCTGACCGGATTGAGTCAAGAAAGCACGCTCTTCGAAATACTCGGTTTCAAACAAGGTAGAAGTGCCTTCACATGCATTGGGTGTAAAAATAGGTGAGTCCACGCAAAAGAATCCGTCATCATCCAGATATTCCCGGAAAGATTTCAACACCCGATGACGAACCCGCATCAAAGCCATTTGCTTTTTGGAACGCAACCACAAATGGCGATGGTCCATTAAAAATCCTGGGCCGTGTTCTTTTTTGCCAATGGGATAGGGTTCAGCAACTTGATGAACCCGGACGGAAGTAACCGAAATTTCGGAACCACCCGGCGCGCGTTCATCCAATTGAACGACTCCCACCACTTCGAAACTAGATTCCTGAGTCAGCCCTTTGGCTAATTGAAAATCTTCTTCGCTGACATTTTTGGCCGAAACCACACATTGGCAAATGCCACTGCCATCCCGCAGCAAAAGAAACATGAGCTTTCCTTTGCCGCGCGCGTTAAAGAGCCAACCCTGCAAGCGGACCGTTTCACCACCTAAAGCCGGGAGCTTGGCCACCCGGGCGATTGCAACTTCTTCAAACATCAATTTAGGGAAACATGGAATAGGAGGGGTCTAAATTCGTCTCCTGGATTTCGTTGCCTTGAACCAGCACGTGGCCGCGATAACGCAAGCCATCCTTCACGGCTTCGACCACGACTTCAATTTCTTGGCCACTCAACTCATCGTCTTCATTGAGAATCCGAGCAGAATAGTAGCCCTCATCACGCAACCAGCGAATGACAAAAGCGCGCACTTTAGCCGGGCGAGTCGTTCCTTCCCCTGCCGCACCCGCCTCTGGACCCGTCAGCGCCAGGTCTTCCAGGCGGCTCAAGGCATCATGAATGCGGTCAAATTCGGCCTTGACTGCTTCTGGGTCTGACTCCTCAATCACCTTGGCCAAAGCCTGTAATCGGTCGGGAACCAAAGCCAAAGGAGATAATTCTTTGAGGCCACTTTCCATGGCGGTCAAGCGGCGAGAAATCCACCATAGCCCGGCAAACGCCACAGCCAGGCCTAAGCCAATCGGAATGAAAAGTAAAGGGTCCACGTTGAAGGCTGAGGGAGATTCAAGCTCACCCAGAGGCTTCCAGGATAACCCCGCGCCTTTAACATAAGAACGCCGATGAGAAACCATCTTCTCTTTGCCGGTGGCTTCGCGCTCATTTGCGCCCCTCTCCTTTTGCTTCCGGCGCAAGGCGAAGCTCTGGAATCTCTAGCCGTTCAGTCCATGCTTCGCGATTTGGATGAGGGAGCTTGGTCAAGCGTGGATTTAATTTGGGACCATCCCACCGCCGAAGATGCTCGCCAAGCGGCAATTCAAGGCCGTTCTTTTGAAGGCACCGATGCTCTTTCGGTTACCCCCCACTTTGATTTTGAAACTGACCACGCCAGTTTGATTTCCGCCGACGGCGAGGAAATAGAAAGTTCCCACCTAGGCTCCCGGCTTTCTTTAATCCCTCCTTTATTGGCCATTTTGTTGGCCTTTTTATTCCGCGGCATTCTCATGCCGCTTTCGGTCGGAATCTTGACCGGCACAATTTTGGCCGCCGGTTTTGGTGGCTTTATCCCTCTCCTTTATGAAATTCTCTGGATTGACATCCTTGGTGAAAAATTCAAACTTTACATCTTGGGTTTTGTCATTCTACTTTCCACCATGGTTGCGGTGGTGACCCGAATGGGAGGCATTGAAGGCATGGTCCAGGCTCTCACCCGCTATGCCAAATCTTCCCGGAGCGTGCAAGCAGTTGCTTATGGCTTAGGCTTCGGCATCTTTTTCGATGATTACGCCAATACCATCGTCGTTGGCAATTCTTGCGGTCCGCTTTTCGACCGTATGAAAGTCAGTAGGGCAAAATTGGCTTACATCGTGGATAGCACCGCCGCCCCGGTTGCCGGGGTAGCCGTGTTGAGCACTTGGGTGGCGTACCAAATCAGCACTTATGCGCCGCAACTTCCAGCCATCGGTTATGAAGAAAGTGCCGGCTACAGTCTTTTCCTGGAAACGATTCCGTTTCGTTTTTATTGCTTGTTTGCTCTGGTCATGGTGGCCATGGTGATTTGGACAAAGCGGGACATCGGGCCTATGCGGGAGTCGGAAAAAGCCGCCCGCGAAGGCAAGGACGAAAGCATGGTCCAAACCAAAAAAGCAGGCGCCGATGAGGGACCTTATCCAGGCACCATTGCTCGGGCTCGCAACGGTTTGCTGCCTTTGGCCGTGCTCCTCATCGCCACCGGCTGGCTTTTATACGCTTATGGGGCAGCCGAATATTCAGCTCAACAAGCGGCGGCGTTTCAATCCGAAGGGTGGGGAATCTGGCTCCGTGAAGTCTTATCTGCCACTGATAGTGCCAAAGCCATTTTCATGGGATCCTTGGCGGCTTTCCTAACCGCCTTCGGCTTGGCTTTGACTGGCCGTTTGATTCCACTCAAAGAGCTCGCCAAAACCACCACCAAGGGGAGCACTTCGCTCATTAAGGATGGCGTGTTAGTGCTTATTCTGGCGTGGGGCATCGGCGAAGTTTGCGCAGAAATGGCAACCGCCAACTATTTAGTCGCCGTTTTCCAAGACTTAGTACAACCGGATTGGTTGCCCATCCTGCTATTCCTTACTTCTTGTTTTGTGGCCTTCGCTACTGGGTCTTCGTGGACGACCATGGCCATCATGCAGCCTAACGTGGTTTTGTTGGCCGCTCGCCTAGGAGAAGACAGTGTGCTTGGAACTCATGGACTCTTAATCCTGTCCATCGGCGCGGTTCTGGAAGGAGCCATCTTTGGCGACCACTGTTCCCCCATCAGTGACACCACCATTCTTTCTTCCACCGCCACCCGCTGTAAACACATCGTCCACGTAAAAACCCAAGCTCCCTATGCTCTACTTACCGCGGCGGTGGCATTATTTGCCGGCTATATTCCGGTAGCGCTGTGGGGAGCGCCATCCTATGCCTCGCTGGGCTTGGGCATTTTCATGCTTTACGTGTTGCTACGGATTTTTGGCAGACCACTTTCCAATAAGGGTTTGCCGATGGGCTCGCCGAGCACCTGACCGTCGGCGAAAACTAACTCGCCCCGCAACCAGACTTTCTCTGGAAAGGCCCGCAACTCCCGGCCCTCATAAGGAGACCAACCAGATTTGGACAATAGCTGGTTTTCGTCGACGACCTTTTTCAAATCCGGGTCCGCCAAAACCAAATCCGCGTCCGCGCCAACCGCAATGCGACCTTTTTGTAGTAACTGGAATTCATCGGCAGGGTCTTTGGTGACCGACGCCAAGGCGCGTTCCAAGGTTAATTCACTTTGGTCCGAGGCAGCCACCATCAACGGCAACAATAAATCCACGGACGGGAAGCCCGACGGCGCCTTGTCATAAGCACGGTCCTTTTCTGACATCGGGTGGGGCGCATGGTCTGTACCCACCCCTTGTAGTTTGCCGGCCTCCACCAAGGCCAAAAGTCCCTGGCGGTCATCGGCATACTTAATCGCCGGATTCACTTTAAATCGGTTTTGTGGGGCGGCGTGAGCTTGCTCCGCGTCCACCAACAAATAATGAGGCGCGGTGGTTCCGGTCACCGCCTGACCACCGGCGGCCGCGTCGGCCACCATCCTTCCCCCTTCGGCAGTAGAAATATGGAACACATGTAAACGTGCCCCCACCTCTTTGGCCACTCGGAGGGCATCTTGAATGCTTTGCACTTCTGCCTCACGGGGCCGACGCAAATCATGGCGCCGAAGTTCATCCCCTTGCAAGCTGTCGTCGGCTTTTTTCATCACCGCGTTGTCTTCACAATGAGCGACAATGAGCACATCCGCATCGGCGGCGGCTTGAAACAAAACCCGCATTTCTTGTTCAGAGTGAACTCCACCGGCACCGGTGCTGCAACCTAAAAAGCATTTCACCGCCGGGCATTCGGCTTTCATCTCATGGAGCTGGCCCACGGACTCTAAAGTCAAAGAGCCATAAGGGGCAAAATCCACCCGCGATACCCCACCCAGGTTTTGCTTTTTTTGGGCCAACAATGCCGCCGAATTCATCAGCGGTGGATTGTTCTGAATTTCCATGACCGTGGTCACCCCGCCGTGAAGAGCCCCCGCTGAACCCGTCAGATAACCTTCTTTGCGGACCAGTCCAGGTTCACGAAAATGAACATGGCAATCCACCAAGCCCGGCAAGAGCCATTTTCCCTGGCAGTCCACGATTTCGACCTCAGCCGACTCACATTCTGGGTTGGACGCAACTGCCTCGTCACCGATAGCCACCACTTTTCCGCTTTCCACCAGCAATGTGGTGGTGGTCAAAAAAGTTTGCCCATCGAAAATAAGGGCGTTTTTGAACAGCTTGGCGGAAGGAAACATGGCGGGGGGAAAAAGGCCCTTCTATCTTAGGGCGACTCACGTACTAACCGAACCATGCGCTTCCCCTACTCGACCTTCCTTTTGACCACCGGCGTCCTTTTTGCCACCGCCGCCCTGCCGGCCCCACTGTCCGGCCAGTCCCGTTTTGACCTCCACCAAGTGGAATGGATAATGACACCCGCTGAAGACGGCCGCAGCATTGCCATGCAAATGGAGCTCGCCCCGCTCTTTCAAAGAGACCGGCTCATCCTGCGAATCCCTCTATGGCGTCCGGGCTCCTACCGTTATGCCAATTACCAGGACAATATTTCCGACCTCAAAGCGGTAGATTCCGACGGCCTTGAGTGCACTCTTTTGGAACTAGACCCACGCACTTGGGAAGTGGACACTCGCGGGGTCACGGCACTGACCGTCACTTACACGCTCAAAACCACCAACGAGGCGGATAAAGGCAAGATTCCTGCGGTTCACCTGCGTAGCCCGGCCACCTTTCTCTATACCGAAGATTCCAAAGACTTGCCCCATTCCCTAAAAGTGAATTTACCCAAAAAATGGGACTTCGCCTCCGGTCATCGGCCCGCCCCGGAGCAGAAAGGCCTTTGGCGGTCCCCTAATTACGATGTTTTCGTGGATTGCCCGATAGCCTTAGGTGACTTGGAGCGCCATTCATTCGAATCCCACGGCACGCCCTTTGAATTTGTCCTGTTTGGACGGAGGCCATCGGAAGCACAATTCTCACGAGCAGACTGGAGCCGAAAACTAAAGGCGATGTGCGAAGTCGCCCACCAAATTTTTGGTGATTATCCTTTTGAAAAATACACCTTTCTGTTTCTTTTCTCTCGAAGTGGCGGAATTTCGGGATTGGAACATCTCAACTCCACTTCCATAGTCGCCAGTCATTCGGGAATCAAATCCGGAAACATGATGGAGCCCTTTGAATCCGTCACCGCGCACGAGTTTTTTCACACCTGGAATGTCAAACGCATCCGGCCCGGACCATTAGGCCCTTTTGACTACGCCAGCGACGTACGCACCAAAGACTTGTGGTGGATGGAGGGGATTACTTCCTACTACAACGACATCATCCTGCAACGGGCCGGATTGCGGCCGGAGGGCTGGTTTTGGAAAGCCCAAGCCCAAAATTACTTGTCGCTTCAATCCGCTCCCGGATTTGGTCATGTTTCCCCACAAAGAGCCTCATGGACGGTATGGGAACCCAGCCGCTCCAAGTCCATTTCTTACTACATTTCCGGCCAGAGTTTGGGCTTGCTTTTGGATTTGAAAATTCGCCTGGAAACCAAAAATCAGCGTTCCTTAGATGACGTCATGGCTTTTCTGGCGCGGTGGGTCAATTATCCCGAGAAAGGTTATCGACCCGGTGACTTAGAGCGCGCAGTACGGGCCATTTCCGGCTGGGATTGCAGTGAATTTTTCGACCGCCACGTGGCCGGGTTGGTACCCCCTCCTTTCAGTCAAATTTTGCCTGCCGCTGGTTTAACGGTAGTCGATATGCCTTCTGATTCTCCTTATCTGGGAATTGGCTTTCAAGAGGATTTGATTATGAAAATTCGGGAAGGCCGGCCTTCTTTCAAAGCGGGTATCCGCAGTGGCGACATCCTCCAAAAAATCAATGGCAAACCTGTGGCCGACCAAACTGAAGCCGCTGAAATTTTTCGCCAGTTGGTTCCCGGTGACATCGTCAGGGTAGAAATCCAAAGAGACGGAATTCCCGAAGCGCAAAACTTTGATGTCACTGTGGAACACCGTGGTTTTCCTTTGTTCAAAATAAGAGTGGACCCCGAGGCGTCAGCTGAAGCCATCCAAATCCGCGAGGGCTTACTCCTGGGAATTCCTCAAGCGATTTAATCCATTCCAATCTGGGTTCTCGCCCACTCTCGCCAGCGTTGGTCGAGGACTTTAAAAACATCGCGGCCTTGAGAATCAAAAAGTAATTCACCATGTTCTCGAGATTTCCGTGCAAATGCGCCTTTATCTCCCGAATATTTCCCCAAAGCCCGCAAGAACCTTTGCCCCGCCTCGCCAGTTTGGGTGGCCAGAAAATCAAATAAGGACCAGGATTTCCCGAGGTCGCCGTTTTTCATATCGATTAAATCCAAAAGTACTAAGGCTTGAAAGGGGGAACCACTCAAAAGCCCGGCCGAGGTGTAAACCTGACGGGAACCCTGCAAAACGACCTCCCTGCCAACCGTTTTTTTCTCGTCTTCTTTACCTCCGCTGGCAACCGTGTGGTTCTCCTTCGGGAGTTCGAATTCTTTGCAGGTCACCGTATTGACACCTCGGAATTGCAAGGAAATGTAATAGCCGAGGGCTTCAGAAAGCCAATCTTGCGACACGGTGTTTTTGCCAGCCCCATAATGATGCCATGCCAATATATGACCCATGTTGTGAGCCACAATACCGAATAAATCCGAATCTTTTCGAATCCGCCAATAATAAAGAAAGCTCGGCTTCAGTCCCGCAAGATGACGCCTGATTCCACTCAGCTTGAGCGTTTCTTCTTTATGAATTCCCCAGCCATGTCCATAAAATGACTCCAACAAATCCTCATGCAACTTGATTTCATTGGGGCCGAAATGCCATTCTAAAAACAAGTGGTCTGGTATTCGGTCAGGGAAATCTCCGGCCAAATAAGGGTCAACGAAATCCATCCGAAATTGCTCCAAAACTTGCTCCGCAAAATTCAACAACTGGGTAACTTCTCCATCCTGAATATTGTCCCAATAACGAATCCGAAAATGCTGGCTCCTTTGGACTTTGAATACATGGCCCTTCACGAAACCCGCAGCCAACTTGGAAAGTTCTTCCTCTACCGAAGCTTCCACCAAGGAATTCTCTGCTCGTTCAGTCCGGGCAATGGTGGACTTTTTGGCCACCGCCTTGGCATCCTTTTCGAATAATTTCGTCCACTTCAGCTTGGCCCCTTCAAAACCGTAAGTTCCCAACCAAGTTAATAATTGATGAAAGCTTCCCTTCACTCGCCCATGAGCAAAACCATATTCACCGGAGGAAGGGTCCAGAGCATTGCGTGATTTCTGTAATTCTTTCAATGAAGCCTCACGGCGCTCAAATTCAATCGACAAACTGTAAAAACTTTCGTGGTCCGAAAAAGTGCTGATGGAGGCAATGATTGAATTGGGAAGAGCCAGGACTTGGCGTCTTTGCACTTTGCCTCGGACTCCATTTTTCACTCTATAAGGAGAAGATTTTGGATTGTTAGAATCCCCAATAAACCATTCGCTCCGTTGGTTTCTTGGATAATTCAAAACACCTCGTTTATCGATGGTCACTCCAGATTTAATTTCTCCCAAAATGACCTTGCCGGCGCCCAAGGGCACAAGGTACTTTTGGTATTTTTTGTTGGCCTTTTCACTGTTCAGCGTCACCGCATAAATTTGGCCAACACCAGCTTGAGCGGTGACAACCAGCGAGCACAGGATGAGAAAGATTAAACGCATTATCCTTGAGGAATGCCAAGGGCTTCCCGAAGCAAAGTAGCGCGTGAACAATCCCGGGTTACAGGGTCCATCTCACTGCCGATTCTTGCCTGCAAGTGGCCCGGCTGGAGTTGGAAGGACTGGATCAGTAATTGTTCGGAAGTGAACGCCACTCCAAGTTCTCCGAACAACCCCCCCAAAGCAGCAAGCCGCAACATAGAGAGGGCTTCCAAAGCTTGGGCGGTCGTCAACCGGGTAGAATCCCGCAAAATTGAGTAAGCCTTTTGAATATCATCGGTCAAGGTACGGGTACTCGCCTCATCGGCCAAAATCTTGCCACGAACCTCTTGTTCAAAGCGGGTGACCTCTAGCCCGAAGCGATGAACTTCTTTCCATTGCTCCTCGCAACTTGGCCCCAGAGTTCGTTGGTTGCTGATTTGATAAAGGTGGCCGACAGTGCGGCTCCCTTCACCATGGAAACCTCGCACCGCAAGGCCCGCACTACGGGCAGCTTGCAAGGCTTTCTGAAGAGCATTTTTTTCGCGCGCTAAGGCGGGCAGATGAAGCAATAAGCTGGCTCGCATACCAGTGCCGGTGTTGGTGGGGCAGGAAGTGAGCCAACCGTAACGGGCATCTTTGGCCAGTTCGAATGCCTGATCCAAATGGCGGGTGATTTCTTGGCAAGTAGCCAAAGCAACTTTCAAGTTCAAGCCTGGAGCAAATCCTTGGGCGCGGAAATGGTCCTCTTCATTGACCAACAAGCCATATTTCCCGTCAGGGCTAAAAAATATCCGAGTCGGCCGTTCCTGTTGGACTAAATCACGCGAAGCCAAACTCCGCTCCACTAGGAATTGGGTTTCCGCCGAGGAAAGGTCTTTGGGGTCTAAAATGTAGCCTTCAGCAAAAAAATCGGCCAAGGCGGCTTCTGCTTTTTTGCAAAGTTGTAAAGAAGGCCCCGCAGCCATGGCATGAGGAAATGGGGTACCCGCCAAATTGCGGGCTAACCTGACCCGGCTTGCCACCACAACATCAGCTTGGGGTCCTCCTTGAGTCAACCAGTAGGGAGTTTGACGCAGGACAGCCTCGAGGCGAGTATCCATGTTTGGGATTGTAGAATCTCGCAATGGCACCGGGAAGGAACTACGAGGCAGAACTCCTGCGCAAGGATGTTTTTCGCGCCCTGGGCTTCGGATTTGCCTTATTGGCTTTCGGAACCGCCGGATTCCGGCTCATCGAAGGAGCCAGCTTGCTGGATTCTCTCTACATGACCGTCATCACCGTGACCACGGTTGGATTTCAGGAGGTCACCCCTACTTCGGCAGCCGGAAAAATTCTCATTTTCACCCTGCTAGGTTTTGGGGCTCTTTTCGGCTATTTTATGGCAACTGTCATTGGCCGAGCCATTCTTCGCAACTTCGTCCTTCGCCAGAATAAACGCATGCAAAAACACATCGACCGAATTTCTGACCACGTGGTTTTATGTGGCCATGGCCGCATTGGCCAAATTGTCCGCCAAGAATTAGAGCAAAGCAATAAGCATTTCGTGGTGGTTGAATCTGATAAAAAGGTGCTTCGCGAACTTAGCCAGGAAGGAATCTTATTCGTAGAAGGTGATGCCACCGAAGAAGAAACGCTCCTCGAGGCCGGAGTGGAGCGAGCCGCTGGAGTCATCGCCGCCATTGGTTCGGATGCCGGCAATATTTTCATCACCCTGACTTCCCGCGAACATAACCCCCACTGCCCCATTGTGGCCAGAGCTGAGGAAACCAGCACGGAAAGAAAATTACGGATGCTGGGGGCAACCAGCGTGGTCACCCCTTACTCGCTGGGGGGCCGACGTCTCGCGCAGGCATTTCTCCGGCCTGGGGCGGTGGACTTGGCAGATTTGGCCATGGGTAATCACGGCCAAGAAGTCTTTATCGAAGAACTCCGCTTGCCTGCAGAAATCCCCGCCGAGATGACTACTTTGAAAGGCTTAGCCTTGGGCAATCGTTTTGGGTTAATCGCGGTTGCCGTTCGCTATGAATCCGACGGCAGCCTGCATTTTAATCCCGGTGCGGAAGAATCCTTGCGGCCAAAGGACCATCTTTTAGTGATGGGCCAAAGGGAACAGATTGACACTTGCCAAGAATTCTTAGCTAAATGCTAAGAGTAAGTGCAAAGTGTTAAACCCTAAGTGCTACAAAATAGCCAAGCCGAACGCCGATTGAATTAACTGTATGACGCGCTCGGCGGTTTCGTTGCCATTGTCAATCACCGGGTTCAGTTCTACCACCTCCATCGAAACCATCGTGCCGCTGTCGGCGCAATGCTCCAAAAGTAGATGGGCTTCCCGAAAGCTCACCCCGCCAGCCACCAAAGTGCCTGAACCTGGAGCAACCGATGGGTCCAATCCATCCACATCAAAACTAAGGTGAAAACCCGCGGTTCCGGCATTCATGACCTCTAATGCTTCTTTGGCCACACCAGCCATACCTCGTTCGTCAATGTCCCGCATGGTGTAAATGTGAATCCCAGATTCACGAATGATGTTCCGTTCATTCTTGTCAATGTCACGCACCCCAATCAGGGCCACGTTCTCAGGTTTGATTTTTCCTTTAAACCCACCAATACTTGCCAACTCATCATCCCCTCTTCCTATTAGATGGGCCAAGGGCATACCATGAATGTTTCCGCTTGGAGAAGTGTCAGGCAGGTTCATATCGCCATGGGCATCAAACCAAAGCAGGCCGATATTTTCATCTTTTTCCCGGAAATAAGAAGCAACTCCAGAGACCGTGCCCAAAGCAATGGAATGATCCCCACCGAGCACGAGGGGACGAGCACCTTCCTGCAATATTTTTTCCACGCTGACCGCCAGTTCCCGGCAAGTCGAAAGGATTTCGGCATGAAAACGCAGTTGGGTGGATTCTGGGTCACGGGATTCTGGGGAGGGCACCGCGATGTCATTTTCACGGCCGACCTCCAAACCCATTTTCCTTAAAGCCGGACCTAGGCCAGCAATGCGAAGAGCACTGGGGCCCATATCAGTCCCGCGACGACTAGCTCCGAGGTCCATGGGTACCCCCACGATTCGAATCGGTTTTTGATTTTCCATCGTTATGCTTTAGGCTCCACGCCTAACAAAGAAATCACTTCTGCCTTTTTTTCTTTCATCATTGCCAAGGAGTCTGACTCAAGATTCATGCGCAACAGAGGTTCCGTGTTGGAAGCCCGTAAGTTAACCCACCACCACCCTGGGGTAGTCACCTCACCATAGCAAATAGTGACCCCGTCTAGGTCGTCCTGGTCGCCATCGGCAAAATGAGTGCGAAGTTTTTGGATGGCCCCTGCTTTGTCTTCTATTTCAAAGTTCACTTCGCCAGTGGAATGAAAGCACATGAGTTCATTCACCATGGCGCTAAAGGGCTGGTCGCTTTGAGAAACCAGATTTAAAACCGAAATCAGAATGATTTCCGAATTATCAGCGTACCAATTATCTCGGAAATAATAGTGTCCACTCAACTCCCCACCAAAGGGGGCGTCAAATTCACGCATTCTTGCTTTCAAAAAGCTATGGCCCACCCGCTCTTTAATGGGTTTTCCACCCAAGGCCAACACCGACTTAGGAAGAATCCAAGAGGACCGCAAATCGTAGACAACGGCCGAGCCAGGTTCTTTCGCCAAAATATGGCGTGCAACTAAAGCAGTGACGATGTCATTGCCAATTGCGCGCCCCTTTTCGTCTACGAAACAACACCGGTCCCCGTCCCCATCAAATGCTGCGCCGAGTTCCGCACCGGTTTCCACAACCAAAGCACTCAAGTCTTTCAGATTGGCGATATTGAGCGGGTTTGCTTCATGGTTAGGGAAATTCCCGTCCAATTCAAAAAAAAGACCGTCATGCTCAATCTGGGGCAAAGCTTTTAATACCTCAGGAAAAGTGTGGGCCGCCATGCCATTGGCAGCATCCGAGGCAAGCTTTACCGGGCGCTTCAAATCCGCCCATTGGCAAACATGTTGAACATAATCTGCCATCACGTCGATTTGGGCCAAAGAACCCCGTTGAGCAACCGGCGCTGGGGTATCCGAAGTCGTCGCCATGCATTCAATTTCTTTCAATCCAGTATCACCACTAATGGGAATGGCTAATTCGCGGCAGAGTTTAAAACCGATGTACCCCGCGGGATTATGGCTAGCGGTCACGTTCAATCCACCGGCTGCCTCCAGAAATCCTATCCCAAAATAAGCTTGCGGAGTACTGCAAAGACCAAGATCAATCACGTCCACCCCTCCATCACGAATTCCATCCATACACGCCACCTGGATTTCCTCGGCCATGGTGCGCATGTCTCGGCCGACGGTAACCGGACCCTTGCCCAAAAAGTCCGCGAAAGCACGCCCAATGCGATAGGCCAACGCCGAGTCAATTTGGTCGGGATAGGTCCCCCGAATGTCATAAGCTTTAAAAACCGACACTGCTAATTCCCCTCACTTAAAATCTTTTGCAAAGCCTTGGCTGCGTGGTCAATGTCCGCGTCGACGATGCCGCGGTGAGTGACAAAGCGCAACAACCGGTCCCCCATGGCAATGGCAGAAACGCCATAGTCCGCCAAGGCCGACTCCACCATCGGCGCATCCAATTTCGGATGGTCCACTTCAAGAAAAAGAATGTTGGTGTCAATGGTGGCTTGAGCCAATTTGATTCCTTCCACGCCAAGGGTAATGGAGCCTAAGCGACGACAACGAGCATTGTCCTCAGCAATTAACGGCAAAGTTTCCTCCAACGCGACCAAGCCACAAGCCGCCAAGATTCCGGCTTGGCGCATACCCCCGCCCAGCCATTTGCGAACTCGTCGGGCCCGTTCAATAAAAGAACCACTGCCGACCAAAATAGAGCCAACTGGGCAGGAAAGTCCTTTACACAAAGACAAACTAATGGAATCGGCAAGGGCCCCGTAAACTTTGAAGTCCACTTCGGTTTCTGCTTGGGCATTAAACAGGCGGGCGCCGTCCATATGCACAGGAACCTGGTGATGAGCAGCCATGCCACGAATTTCCTCCAAGTATTCCAGGGGCAAAATGCTCCCGCCTGAGAAAAGGTGAGTTTGCTCAATGCAAACTAAAGCCGTGCGCGGCATATGGAGCGAAGGAGGTCGGAAAGCCCGCGAAAGTTCCGCCAAAGGAAAAAGCCCCGCGTCCCCTTGGATGGTGCGCACATGGGCACCGCCGACCCGGCTCAGTCCACCCCCTTCAAATTGATAAATATGGGTATTGGATTCCACGATGACTTCTTCACCGGGAACAATGTGCGCGGCTACTGCGCATTGATTGGCCATCGTCCCGGAAGGCAAGAACAAGGAAGCCTCTTTACCCATTAGACGGGAAAATTTCCGCTCCAGCTTTTGCACAGTGGGGTCATCCCCCAACACATCGTCACCCAAATGAGCGGAAGCCATGGCTTCCATCATTTTGGCAGTTGGTTGGGTAACTGTGTCGGAGCGGAAGTCGGCGATGCGGCTCATCAGAGGCTTTCAATCACCTTTCTTACCCGCTGGAGACCTCTTTCAATATTGGCGGTTGAATTTGCGTAACTAAACCGCAGAAACCCTTCGCCTTCGGCACCAAAGGCGGTACCGGCCAAGCAAGAAACGCCGCCCTCGAAAAGGATTTTCTCTTGGAGTTCTTTGGCGGGAATCCCCAATTCTTTGATACTGGGCATGACATAAAACGCACCCTTCGGCAAATGGCAACTTACCCCAGGGATTTCATTCAACCACGCCACGATTTTTTTCCGACGATGGTCAAAAGCCACTAGCATTTCATCCACCGCGCTTTGGTCTCCTTGCAATGCTTCGATGCCAGCGATTTGGGAAAACGACGCCGTGCAAGAATTAGAGTTCACCATGAGTTTGCTGACTTGAGCGGCCAGGTCCGGGCGCATAACCCCAAAACCCATCCGCCAGCCAGTCATGGCATAGGTTTTTGACCAGCCATCTAAAAGGATGACCCGATCCCGGATGTCGGAATCTTCCATGGGGCTGCAATGGACCTCGCCGTCGTAAAGCATGCGGCTGTAAATCTCATCGGACAGAATCCAAATATCGGGCCGGTCCTTTAAAGCCGCCAACACTTTGTTCAATTCTTCCCGGGGAGTGACCCCACCGGTTGGGTTTGCCGGCGAATTCAAAATCACCAGTTTCGTCTTGGGAGTCAATCTGGAAATGACATCTTCGGGATCCAAGGCAAAAGCATTGGAAGAACGAATTGGGCAGGCCACTGCCTTACCGCCCACAAATTGAATCATGGATTCATAAATGGGAAAGCCCGGATTAGGGTAAATCACCTCATCACCCTTTTCAATCAAAGCCAAAAAAGTGTAAAACATGATGGGCTTCCCACCAGGAACAATGACCACTTCATCAGCGCCGCAATCCACTCCACGAGTGCGCGCCACGTAATCGGCAACCGCCTCCCTTGCCTCTGGCAAGCCAGCAGCGGGGCCATAATGGGTATAACCATCATCCAAGGCTTTTTTCGCCGCATTGACAATATTTTGCGGGGTCTCAAAGTCCGGTTCGCCGATTTCAAGATGGATAATGTCCTTGCCCTCGGATTCCAATTGTTTGGCTTGGGCAAGAACTTCAAAAGCAGTTTCCGTACCTAGCCGGGACATGCGGGTAGCCAAAGAAAGCGAAGTCAGGGTGGTGGTCATGAAAGGAGGAATGGGATGAACGGGGTGCGTATTCTAAACTGGCGTAAAGTCGATGCCATCCACCCTCCACCGCACATTGGTACTGCTGACATTGGCCCTCTTGGGTTGTGGCCAGAAATCTGCTGTCCCCCTTGCCGCAGGCCCATCGGTCAATGTTTTGGTCATCTTGATTGATACTTTGCGGGCCGACCACTTGGGCAGTTATGGCTATCCACACTCCACGTCCCCTTTCCTCGACAAGTTCGCAGCTCAGAGCACGCTTTATGAACGCGCCTGGGCCCAAGCGTCCTCTACCTCCCCTTCTCACGGCAGCATTTTCACCTCCACGTATCCCCGCGTCCACGGAGTTTGGAACCGCACCCTGGACCCCAATGGGGAAGCCATTTTTCCCCGCTTAGCCAGTAAGGCCATCACCTTAGCCGAAGTCTTCCAAGAGGGTGGATACGCCACCGCCGCCATTACCGACGGGGGCAACGTCACCGAATCCCGAGGCTTTGGCCAAGGCTTTGACTCCTTTGAAGCACAATTCAAGGGCGTCCGGAACCGCGTGGAGCGGGCTAAAGATTGGCTTCAAGAAGAACGGACCAAACCTTTTTTCTTATTCCTTCATACTTACCAAGTCCACACGCCTTACATCCCAGAAGCTAAATTTGTGGAAAAATTCGGCAACGCTGACTATCACGGCCCTTACCGCAAGGCCTGGCGAGACGCGCTTGAATTTTCCAAATCAAACCAAATTAAAAATGCCATTCGAGTGATTCAGCAAAAGTTTTATCGTCCTCATCATCCGAAAGAAGGAGAAGGGCCACCTTCTCCTGATGACCTTGAATTCTTGATTGCTCTTTATGACGCCGAAATAGGCACCACCGACGCAGCTTTAGAAGATTTCCTCACTTGGGCAGAAAAAGAAGGTCATCTAAAAAACACTCTTGTGGTCATTACTTCCGACCATGGCGAAGAGTTTTGGGAACATGACCAGTATGGTCACCACCAAGTTTATGACCACACCTTGCAGGTGCCGCTCTTGGTTCGGACTCCCGGACAAATTAAAGGTGTACGTCGGCCGGAAAACGTAGAGCTCATCGATTTAATGCCCAGCTTGCTGTCCTTTGCAGGATTACCGATTCCTCCATCCGTCATGGGCCGTACTCTCAAATTTGGCGAGGCCATAAAAAACGGAGACACTCATACCGCCATCGCCGAAACAAATTGGCCGGAAGCGCAAATCGGGGTTCGGCAAGGCGATACCAAAGCGATGTTATTTCCAAATTCTAATCGTCACCCAGAAGTTTATTTTCTTACCGATGATGCTGGAGAAATTGAAGACCAAATCGGTCAGCCGCGGGGAAAATATTTCTTAGGCCAGACCATGAACGCTTTGCAAAGCTGGGAAATCTTGTGTAAAGAAACTCAAAGCTTGTACCAATTAGCTCCGGCCCTTCGAAACATCCGTCAACTTAGTCCAGAGCGTTTGGCAGAACTTCAAGCACTTGGCTACGTCAGTGAATAAGCGTTCCCGGCGGGGAACGAATCAGCAGGAAACCTGAGCTTCACAACGGCATGGCAATTGCTAATCTTTAGCATGCGCAGCTTTGCCCTGCTACTCGCCCTCACAGCATGCTCTCAAAAGCCGGATGTGGTGGTGTATTGCTCTTTAGACCAAGTCCACGCTGAGCCCATCCTTGCATTATTTGAACTCCAAACCGGGCTAAAAGTTGAGGCGCACTTTGACGTAGAGCGGAATAAAACCGTGGGCCTGGTCAATCGGCTGCTTGCCGAAGCGAGCCAACCTTATGCCGACGTCTACTGGAATAACGAAGTCGCTCATACCATCCGCCTCAAACGGGCCGGACTCACCGCCCCCTACCAAAGCCCGTCGGCCGCTGACATTCCGCCAAGTTTTAAAGACCCGCAACATCATTGGGCTGGATTCGCGGCTCGGGCCCGAGTTCTTCTAGCTCACGAGAAGGCCACCCAACTCCCTCATTTTATTCAGGACATCGGCCAAAGTTCGGCCACTTCCGCTGGCGCCATGGCGGCACCACTTACCGGCACCACCTTGACCCACATGGCAGTGTGGGCGGACATCCACACGCCGAACTTTGTTTTTGCTTGGTTACAGACCGCCCTCGATTCACCCCTTTCCATCGCTGGTGGCAATGCCGACGCCATGCGGCGGGTTTGCGAAGGAGATGTCCCTTGGTGTTTGACCGACACCGATGATGCAGCTGCTGCCATTGCCAACGGATACCCCGTGGAAATGCACTATTTAGGCCAAAGTCAAAGCCAACCCGGCGTCTTGGTCATTCCTAACACCATTTGCCTGATTGCCGATGGTCCCCACCCTGAGGCAGCAAAGTCGTTCATTGATTTCGCCTTGTCCCGGCAAGTAGAAGAGCATCTTGCTGCCGGGCGGTCTCGGCAAATTCCGTTACGGCCCCATGTTCCCACCCCACCCACCATGCAAATCCCGGGAAAACAATTTCTTCCCATGGCGGTGGATTGGGAAGAAGTGGCAACCCAGTTGGAGAATATTCTCCCGCGTTTACAGCAGCTTTTTACATCGTGAAACGCTTAAAACTTTCACTGCGTAAAGCCACCCCTTGGTACCTCCTTGCCTTCCTCCTTACTGGCATCATGGCTTGGCTGCCGCTGTCACCCGTCCTCAGCGCGTTTGGAAACGGCTGGGTCATTCAAGACCTCTTGGACCCAAGGACTTTAGGCTTACTGGGTAATACGGTGGCACTTGCCACCAAGGCATCGGTCCTTGCCATCGGCTTAGGTTTACCCTTAGCAATTCTGGCAACCCGGACCAATGTGCTCGGCCACCACTTTCTTCGGCTTTGCATTCCGCTCCCCTTGTTTGTTCCGCCGCTTCTTTTAGCCCAAGCTTGGCATGGATTTTCGGGCGCTGACTCTGCCCTGATGGCAGCCATTTGCCTAGGCCTGTCCTACGCCCCTTTGCCGGCACTCTTCGCCGCACGAGCCTTGCGCCGCCAAAGCCCTTCTTCTCATCAAGCGGCCTTATTGGCTGGAGGCCCCAAATCCGCACTCAGAGAAATGGTCCGCTTGGCTTTGCCTGGTGCCTGCTTAGGAACAGCCTTTGCATTTTTATTCATCGCATCTGATTTCGCAGTGCCAGACTACTTCGCCACCGTTGGCGAGAAATTTTCCGTTTATGCCGGTGAAGTATTCAATCAATTCCGTGACCAAAACTGGCGTCAAGGAGCCCGCGCCGCCGCCCCTCTGCTGGCCCTCGGCCTGGCGATTTTGGGTTTGGCGTGGTTTGTAGATTGTAAATTCGGAAACCCACAAGGGGGTAAGGTGACAACTCCCCAGAGACTGCAACTTCAGAAATGGCATCCTTTGTTGCAAATCATCTTTTCACTCTTTGCGTGGCTAGCCATCGGCCTGCTTGTTTTGATTCCCATAGGCCAACTGATTTGGGAATCGGGCGCGGCCGGACCCTTGGCCGAGGGCTCATGGTTGCAACGATCTCAAACCGCATTCGCCGACGCTTTCACTCGCGGCCGAGGAGATTTCTTGCGGTCCTTGCAGACTGGGTTGGGTGCCGGCGCCATTTGCTTTTTTTTGGCTCCGATGTGGGCTCGTTTTCTCATTCAAGTGAAGGGTTGGAAAAAAGCTTTCTTGCTGGTGCTCCTTGCCTTGCCTCTGCTGACTCCAGCAATGGGGTTGGGAATCGGCGCCATAGTCATCTTCAATCAGGATTGGTTGCGGCCGTTTTACGCCGGCCCGTGGCTACCTATCCTAATTTTTGCGGGACGATTTTTACCGATTGCCATTTTTTTGACTTATGAACGGATGCGCACGGTTCCTTCCTCGCAAGAAGAAGCGGCCACCTTGGCGGGCGCTTCCTTTCTGAGACGCATTTTTCGCTATCGAATGGGCGGAGAGATCAAGGTGATTTGGTTAGGGGCCGCCATGGTGGCGGTATTTTCAATTCGAGAATTGGACTTGGCCATTCTTTTGCCGGCCGCCAACGCCAGCGTTGCGGTGCGTTATTTCAATGCACTTCATTTTGCAAGGGACCAATTTGTGGCTGCATTCGGTTGTCTGATGACCTTGCTTCTGTTTCTCCCGTATATGATTTCTTCTAGTTTCCAATCATCCCATGAGTAAAGCTTGCATCCAATTGCGCAATGGCCACAAGAGCTTCGGAGAAACCAAAGTTCTCTGCGGGGTCAACTTCGATTTAAACCCCGGCGAAAGAGCCAGTATTTGCGGCCCGTCCGGGGCCGGAAAAAGCACCTTGCTTCGAATCCTCGCAGGATTGGACCCTATGGATCAAGGTGATTTGGAAATTTGGGGAAAGCCTGCTCACAAAATCCCTCCATGGGAACGGGACCTCCAATTCGTTTTTCAAGATTTAGGATTATGGCCTTCAAGAACCGTACTCCAACATTTGGCCGACGTTTTACAAAACCAAGGGTACTCAGGCAAAGAATCCAAGCAAATGGCCGGTGATTCCTTGAAACGCTTATCCCTTTTTGACTTGGCTTCCAATAAACCCCACCAACTTTCCGGCGGAGAAGCCCGACGTCTGGCTTTTGCAAGAGCTTTGATTCAAAAACCAAAAATCCTCCTTCTCGATGAACCTTTTGCCAGTTTAGATTCCGATGCCAAATCGCTAAGCCAATCTTGGCTTGCCGAAATTCTTCAGCAAAGTGATGCGGCGGTGGTCTTGGTGACCCATGATGAAACTGAGACCCACACCTTAGGCGGAAAAATTCTTCACCTGCGACAAGGAGTCCTTCATTCAGCATGAAAACTCGTTGGCTCCCCCTCCTTCTTGCCAGCCTAGGCACCTTGGCCTTACTACGGATTGCAATCCCGCCAATGACCGTCCATGAAACGCCACCCATTTCATCGGCGGATTGCCGTTCTTGTCACCCGGACGTCTGGGAGGAATGGCAGAGCTCCCATCATGCTTTCGCTTTTAAAAATCCCGAAGTCCGGAGACTGAGCCAAAATTTTCTTAATGAAGAGTGCTTGGCCTGCCATGCGCCTCGTGGGGTTTTAAGTTTTGCACCCGGGGAACGGGTGTTAGCCCGGGAATCTGACCGCGGCCTGGGCGTGGATTGCTTGGCCTGCCATGCTCATCCTAAAGGGGGCGTGGCCACCACCAATCTCCGTCCGGACCCCCGCGCCGCCTGCGCACCCCGCACCGAAATCCGTACTGCCGCAGTGGAGACCTGTGGCTCTTGCCACAATCAGCACGGCACCGTGGATCAATGGCGTGAAGCACCACTCGAATTAAAGCAGGAAAGCTGTCTTTCCTGCCACATGGCCTCCACTTTCCGCCTTCATGGCCGCAAAGGGAAAAACCACACCTTCCCCGCAGCCCATTCCTTAGAGTCCCTGAAATCGGCCGTCACCTTGGCGTTAATTCGGGAAACAAAACTTGGGCAAACTGGCAGAGTCATCGTGAGTCTCACCAACAGCGGATGCGGTCATCATTTTCCAACCGATGAAAGATCTCGGGCGGCGGATTTACAGTGGAGAGTCAAAACCCACCAAGAGTGGAATGCTTGGCAACATCTTTATCGCTTTAGAGACCCTTATCGTGATGAGGCTGATTTAGAAAACACCCAACTTCCCGCTGGCGACACATGGCAAGAAACTTTGGAGTTCCCAGCCGAAGCCGTGGGATTCGAAGTTCGGCTTTTGTATCGCACCAACCCATTTCAATCCGATGAGGAGGCAGTGGAAGTCGTTCGCCAGGAGTTGGCCTTTTGAAGCCCTGGCTCCCCCTCCTCCTGTTGGCATCTTGCGCCCCACCAGACACACCCGAAACTTCCTCATGGGTAGCCGGCTTGTCCTTAAAGGAAAATTTAATCGGCAGTGGATCAGAAGGGTTACCAACTCTTACCCCCGAACAATTCAACGAATATCAAGCATGGTCAGGCGCCAGCATTTTAGGAGGGGAGATTGCCCGCCGCCCCAACCGAAAGTTAATCGAACTTTCTGCTTTATTGCGGACCTCCTTTTTATTGCAATTAGTGGAATCCCGCCAAGTCAATCTCCCCACCAAACAGTGGGCCTATGGGTGGTGGGCCAAAGCCCCCCACGATGCCGGTCTGCCAAGAATGGTGTTACGCCTTCGTTATGAGAAGGACCCCACCAGCGTCATTCTTTTAAGCCAAGGCCTTTTACTTTTAAAAAATGCCAGTGGACTCGATGCCATTCACCATCTATTGGCCGACGAAAACCTAGCCAACCAAACTCGCCAACTTGCCAAAGACAGCTTGTCTTATTTGCCGAATCACCCAGGTGATGGCGCCAGCTTTGCTCAAGAATGGCAAGCGTTGAATGATTGCCGACAATCCTGGGTTAAAACTCAAGACTTCGGCAAAATAAATTCATCGGCTGAATTCGAAGCAGAGTTTTGGAAAATGGCCCAGCGCTTCAAAAGCCAACCTTTACGGCCCGTTGATGAGGCCCGCTTCGTATTCCGCCGGCTAGGCCCCCCCGCTTTTGGTTTATTAATGAAAGCCGCGAAAGACCCCAACCGCTACGTGCGGGAACATACCTTGCAAACGATGGCCTGGATTGGAGAGCCCTTGGGTAGGTGGCTGTTGCCCCAAGCTCCATTTTGGAGGGCGTTCTTTAAGAATGCTTTGAGGGATACTTTGACTCGAACCAGGGCTCTTGCGGCCTTGGGGGGTACAGGCATGGCCGAAGCAAGTCTGCTTATTTTCCCTTATTTGGAAAATGGCAACCGCGAAGTACAAACCGCTGCCGCCGATGCACTGCTGAGATCTTGCCCCGAAAATAATTTTCAAAGATTGAGCATGTTCTTGGCCTTGGAATCAAGGATTTCACCCGAGGCTAGATTTAGCTTAAGCTTACTCTTGCAAACTCGGCCGAAGGCTCCACCTGAACTCGACCCAGCGGAAATAGAAAGGCGACGGCGCTGGCGAACCCAACGCTGGTCACCTTAAACACCCAGCATTTTGACATTGGTGTAAACCGCGTACAAAAGAAATAAAACGGCCAGCCAACGCATAGGTGGAATCCGGTGATGGCGAACCACGGTATTGCACAAGCTGTCCCACGAAGTCACCCCCTTTTGCATGAGTACGCTATAGGCATGGAGTTGAGCCAGTGGAGTCAAGATGGGAATACCTAAAGCCATACCACGAATCCAAACTTGCAAACTCCGTTTCAAAGCAGCTTTAAATTGCAATCTTTCACCTCGTTCATCGGTCAACTCAATGCGCATGAGCCATTTGCCAGGGGTGGTTCCCCAAGTAGAAAGCAAAGCGGATTCGACCAACACCCAGCAAGCCAAAAAGGGAATACTCAATTGGGCCATCACCGATACGTCAAAAACCACCGCCGCCTGCCCTCCTACATTAAAATAAAGGAGTTGGGCTAGGGTGAGGTCCAACATACGCGCAAAGTAACGCGCCCATGGCTGAGCCGGAGTCGCCCGCACGGTGGCTTGAAAGGAAGGATGAGGTTGGGGGGGATTCTCCTCGGCCTCGGCTTGGTGCAAGGCGGATTCTAAATCGACCGTCTTTTTCGGGCTGGCTGCTGCAGGCACCTCAGCGTCCGTGGCAATGTGCAGAGCTTGGAATTCAGCCAATTCATCGGCCCTCTGCCACTCTGCCATCCCCTCCTTCCACACCAAAGTGGCTTGTGAAATGGCACCTGACTCAAGCAGATACACCAAGTCGCTTTGTGGAATAGGGCCCGAAGAATCCCCCCCCCTAGCGTAAAACCACTGATTTTCACTCATAGGAAGGAAATCCTCCCTGTTTCCCTAAGAAAAGTCCAGATTCTCCTCCAATATTTTCCCTTTCGCACCAAATTTAGTGCCATACTAGGATGTTCCTTTTAAAGGATTTCGTCCCCCTTACCTTCATTTGTCTCCTATGAAAGTCACCCCCCTCACCTTGTGGGCTAGCGCCCTTCTTGTCTTCTTCTCCCCCATTGCATACGGATTTAGTCCACAGCAACACACCGATGCCACTCCTTGGAGCCACACGAGGGCCATGGGAGACACAATAGCCGGACCCTTTGACGCTACGGAAGAAGCTGACATTCTCACACTTGGAATCACCCAACGATGGGATCAGTACTGGGTTGCTGCTGTTAATTTGGGAAACAACCGGCCATTGTTAGTGCAACTCACTCTAGATGGCACAACCAAAGATTACCATTATCTTGACGACTTAGGAATCAATACCCATTTCATGGCAGTCAGTTATGATCCGGTAGCAGACTCATTTATCGCTTTGGGTGCAGACTGGACAACTTATACCCTCGGTTACAATTATCAAGACAATTCATTGTATCTGAAGGACTCACATGACATCAGTGCGCACTGCACCAAATACCCGTCAGGAATTGCAGCCAGTCAAGACGGTTCTGGTCGATATTGGGTCGTAGAATTAAGAGACACCGTCCAGCTCAATTCCATTATATGGGAAATGAGTGGTAACGGTACCCCTATCAATTCCCAAGCCCTTGATGGCTTAAATGTTCTTAGCATTGCCCAAGAACAAGCAACTAATCATCTATGGGTCGCCGGAAGGTTTGCCAATGATGAAGTCAAATACTTCGAATTAAGCCAAGATTTAACCTCGACCGGAGTTGGCTTTATCAGCCCTCTGACAGGTCGACCAGCTGGAATCCACATAGCTTCTGACCCTCGAAATCAAAATGGCCTATCTATGGTTTCCCATGTCTCTCAAGATGATGGCTCTGGGCAAAATCCGGTAGGGCAATTTATTGTATTGGATCACAACAATTTCATTACCGGCAACCAAACCGCTACAGTCAGCACCTTCAACCTAGCAATTGGCGAAACCGCCTCTTTTTCTTATGAAGGAGGAACTACTTATGATCCGAACACCGAAACTGGACGACTCTTTTTCATTGTCGGTGGCCCGAACAAAGGATCAAATCCGATTCTCAATGGGTTGACCGGAGAGAGTAATGACACGCTCCAAATTCAAGAGCCCTTCGTATTTGGTGATTTAAACCAACCGGTTGGCCGGCTCAACCCTGACGGGTCTTACTCTTTCCAGGCTGAAATCCTTGCTAGAAATTTTGTAGGAGTCGTTGAACCGGGAGAACCCTTTTACTTTCAGGCTTTTTCTGCTGACTTTAATGCTGCCCAACCAGAGGACGTCTTTGCAGATTTTTCTAATATTTATTGTGTGATTCCTACTCTCCCAGGCACTTGGGGCAATGAGCGCAATTTAGAGAACCTACCAAAACTCCCCGGAAGCCGATGGTGGGTTTATCAATTCGGACCTAATGGCGGAGTAGTCTTTATGTATATCTTTGGTGGCGGAAATAAAGCTTACCCTAGACCTGGTGAGCCAATCGTCGCCACTGACGAAATCTGGCACGTCGACATGCAGGCCAGAGAATACGAACTCGTCGGACGCCTCGCTGTTCCCAGACATTCACCGGTAAAAGTAAGAATAGCTGATGGAAGAATACTGTTTGCTGGTGGGATGGTAGGTCCGGAGCAAGGAAATGAAACTCACACTTACATCACGCGAACCTGCGAGCTTTGGAATCCTGAAACGGGAGAATCTAACATCGTAGACAACATGTCCACCCCACGCTCTCACGCCTTTGGCTTTCGATTGCCAGACGACAGAGTCGTCGTTGCTGGTGGAGTTACCGGCCCACCAAACAGGTCGTCCGTCCCTAATTTGTCGGAAATGATGCTATACAACACAGCATCTACAGAAATTTACGACCCTGTTACCAATCAGTGGCAATCTGCACAAGACTTGCTCTATCCCGTTGCCGGCTCGCACCACGCCTCAATCGGTCAAGGGACAGGCTTACGCATTGTTTATGGTGGATACTCCGACGGAGAAATTACAAACCGGGTTTTCAGTTTTAACATTCGCACTTTGAATCTCATGGAGTGGACTCCAATGCTCACCAAGAGAGCTTTCTTTGGCAGAGGTAAGGCTACTGCCGCAACGAGACTTTTGGCCGGCGGTGTCGCCGACCTCGGGGGCCCCCGCCCCGAAGTTACCGCAAACTGCGAACTTTATGATTTAACCGGCACCACGGATATTGGTGGAGGTGATTTTACTTTCGGTTCTACCGTTGAGGTAGATCCATTGCCAGATCCAATGGCCTTTATGGCAACCGCCCAATTAGTCAAACCTGATGCCAACGGCTATTACGAAATTCACTTTATAGGTGGCGTCGGTTTTATTCGTGGGTCTGGTGGAAAGCATTATTCCTTCAATGCTGGCTCTACCGCGGGAAATCAATTTTCCTCCAATCAAGGGGCCGAGTCTGACCACTCTGGTGGTGGAGTCATCACCTCCGACGACGGAACCATCACCGTTTTGGGTGGAGACACAAGTGGCGTTGGTGAAAACACCGATCAATCCTACACACCAAATCAATAAATCGAAGACTGTCTTCAGCATCTGAAGGGTCTCCTATCAAGGAAAGCTTTACCCCAAAGGTTAAGTAATTATCGCCAATCTCCAGAAAGGACAAATGCACCCCATAACCGAGGACTAGCCTCCCCGTTTTCACGTAGCTTCTTCAGCATATTGCGCTGGGCTGTAACAAGAGCTTCGCTTTTGTTCTTCCCCTTCTCCCAAAGCCGTAAATAGAAAGCTTTCATGAGTTCAGCAGTAGCTTCGTCACTGACCGGCCAAAGAGAGCTGATGACAGTACGAGCCCCAGCCTGACGGAAACTTCGCCGCAAACCCATCATCCCTTCGCCGGCACGCTGGGCACCGGTTGCAGTATTGCATGCAGAAAGAACTACCAAATCACAGGCCCTCAAGTCCAAGCTGGAGACTTCTTCGGCGGTCAAATAACCATCCTGATTGCCGGTTTCCCCAGAACGGACCCCTGCAAAAACTAGACCAGAAAGTAGTCCTGGCATCCGACCGGCCAATCTCCGTTGAGTCCTTAATTGATCGGCAGCTTCTTGATTTTCTAAGTCCGATTCTTCGATTTGGGCAGCCAAATTAGGCAACTCCTCTGGCTCAAAGTAACCATGAGTCGCCAAGTGTAGATAGCGATAATGTGGGATTTCTTGTTTTAATCTGCCCTCCGAGGCTTGGGTGCCAGAAAGTAAAACATGATCTGCCTTCCAATGTTGGTCTTTAAAAAGAGAAATTACCGCTTTGGCTTCGGGCAAAGTGTTTTCCAGAAAGTCCCATTTGCGGGTAAATGTAGTTTCATCCCCTCGGGAACCCCGAGTCGTGTCAATTTCCGACATTAAGAAGGCGACCTCTTCATCGTACTCCTCTTGGCTGACCCGGCCACGATCAAGCTTTCGTTTCAGGTAATCGATATCCTCCTGAATTTCGGGAGGAATCCTTTTGCCTGAACTCACCTCTTCGGCCCTTTCGTCATACACCACCCCGCCGACGGCCAGCAAAGACCCTTCGCGATTTGCCATAGCATCCCTTTGAGTCACCAAGGAAACTAAATCCTGGGAATACACAAAGGCATGTTTTTCTACCAGGAATTCCTCCTCACCGATTGGTAAGGTTTCCAGCGGCAAGGTTGCCAAAAAAGAGTCGGGAGAAACAAATACCGTCTCAGCTTGGCCGATTTGTTTGGCGAGAGGTTCCCAAAGCAACCGAGTCAGCTTGGAACCGGGACGATCCTTCTTGCTTCTCAATGCCCGGCCACCCCGGTTGGGAACCAGGTAATCCAAATATTTTTCCACTTCCTCTTGCAAGGGAGCAACAGGTCCTAAATCTACCCGGATTGGGACCGAAGCCTCGGACTTGAATACCCATGCAACCAATTCATCTTCCCCCCAAAGTGAAGATTCAGTTCTAGTCTTTTTGTGCGGTGGGTAAGCATAAAAATCAATGGCGACCGTCCCGGGTGTTAGCGCATTGGCAACCTCTTGGAAAGTGGCCGACTGGGGCTTGCCGGTTCCTGTTAGTTGAAGGAATTCCCGTTGCAGAGCATTATATTTCGTAGAAATCTGCTTTGCTTCATGTGCACTTCCCTGACCAAAAATAGCTTCCCAAAGCAAGCCGTCCAAGGCTTTCATTTCATCATATACCGCCTGAGATTCTGGATTCAGACGCCGTTGAGAAGCCGACAAACTCCGCGACACTTGCCCTTTCCAGCGGAGCAAGGCCTGGTACTGTCGAAGTAAATCTTTATCCCGCTGGCTTGTAATGGAAAGCAAAAGGGAAATTTTATTAGTTTGGGACTTTGCTAAAACCAATCGTTCAAATTCAGACAATCCCGCCAATTGCGACCACATTCGTTCTTCCGCACCCTTAACCGAGGCGTCGGCATGGTTTAATGCTTCCGGAATCATCCCCGCCTGCCATTCGACACTTGCCAAATCTCGATTCACATCAATGATTTCCTGTTGGGTAAATGAAAGGCCTGCCTCCTGGTAAATACTCAAGCTCTGATTCAAAACCTCAGTGGCTTGGGTTAAATTTCCTCGCCACCCCTCTGCAACGCCTAGGAAATTCAACACTCTAGCAGTACGTGGATGGTCTATCCCATAGATACGCTCCGCCAGTTTCTTAGAAGATTCAAAGTGCTCGAATGCCCTTTCATAGTCCTCCAAATATTGACAGGCTTCTCCCATGCCTAGTTGTAATTCAAGAGAATCGCTAAGTGAAAAATCAATGGAGTCCTTTGACAAGGACAAGGCAGTGTTCCAGGACTTCAACGCCTGATTCCATCTAAACCGTTCTTTGTAAAGACGCCCAGCTTGGAAGCGCGCTGCTAGTCGAATTTCCAAACCTGTTTCTGGCTTGATTTCCCCAATTGCACGATTAAAAAAGAGTTCGGCATCCAAAAGGTTCCCTTGAGATAAATACAATTTTCCCAATTGAAGAAGGGTTATGGGGTCATTCCCTTCAAGTGCTAGATTTTTTTCCCAAAGGCGTCGAGCTTCGGTGTTTTTACCTAACAATAACTGCACATCGGCCAATAAACTTCTTGTGCGGGTAGTTAAAAACTCACCCTCACCCAAGATGTCCTCTAGGGTTTGCAATGAGCCCGCCAACAAACTACCAGATTCAGGAATCTGGCCGGAATTCAGCAATGCCAGACCAAGAAAATACTGAGCCCTACCATAAGCCATGCTTGACTTGCCGGTCTGTTTTGCAATCCTGTCCAATGCTCCACTAAGGTCCTTGAGATTTTCACGTTCCGCTTTCTGATAGGTCCAAACCTTCTCGATGCCTGCTACAACCGAAGCCGTGAAAGTCCCACGCTGACCATGTAAAGCCACCGCCACTACTTGATAGTTCTGTCCGGCTATGAGGCCTTTCAATGCTAATCGGGAATGAAGCCCATACCAGCCGTCATCGTCCCTGGAGTAGCCCTCCGCTAAATGTTTTTGTGATAAGAGATGGCCGGCTTCATTAAACACCAACAAGTAGGAATCAAAATAATCCGAGTGCAATGAAATGGTCCAGTCCCCGTCGGCAGGAGGGGTAAACCGAAGGAGAGTGTGAACCGGAGGAGCGATGTTGAAGTACCCCTTAGGGACCCCCACCGAAATCACCGTGGATTCGGCATTGATAACGCCACCAAAAGGAACGCCAACCGACAACTCACCGTCTTCCTCCCCACCCATAAATGGCGAGCAGGTGAAAAGCAACAGACAGAACGAGGTCAGCATGGATAACTAGGGGCAATTTCCCTGCTCCAGTCTACCAATTGAACATGGAACGTGGGAGGATGTAGTGAGAAAATAACCGCTCCTTCCTCATGAAAATTCACCTTTTAGCAAGCGGTTCCTCCGGGAACTGCACCCTCATTACCGCAGGAGAAGGAATACACGCTACCCGCATTTGCTTGGATTGTGGTATTCCCCAACGAACGGCGCGTCTTTTAGCTGAACGCTGCGGTGAAACCCTCGCCAATCTGGATGGGGTTTTAATGACCCATCACCACGCGGACCATAGCGCCAATGTGATTCCAATAGCCGCCCGCGCCAATGCACCGCTTTATGCCCACTCTGATTCATTCGGAAACAAAACAAAGTTGTCTCTCAAGGAACGGGAGCGGCGCAACATCCAACATATTTCCTTCCAAGACGGTGTCCCGTTTCAAATCGGCGCCATCAGCGTGACTCCCATTGCCCTTCCCCACGACGCCGGACCCACTTTTGGTTTTCAATTTGAAGCCGATGGAGTTCGGGCGGGGTTTTTTACGGACCTAGGGATCGCCGACGTTCTTGCCGCCTGGATTCCCAACTTTCATTATTTGGTCATCGAAGCCAATCACGACTTGAGCATGCTTCGTAATGGCCCGTACCCACAGGTACTCATTGACCGTGTGTCGGGGCCCCAAGGTCATTTATCCAATCAACAAACTGCCAACATTTTGCAACAAGCCGCCGGACCTGGGCTCAAGCAAGTGGTGCTAGCTCATTTGAGTAAGCAGAACAATAGTCCAGAAAAAGCCTTGGCAACCATTCGGCCACAATTACATCCGGAAGTTCATTTGCAAACCGCTCCCCCCATCGGTCCGTTGACCATCGGCGAAAACTGTGCGGTTTAAGTAATCAGCCTAGGCCGCGGAAGGTTCAAGCAAAAATATTGAATCGACAGATATGCCATAAAGCGGCAACGCCGTCACGCCAACCTATCTTTTTTCCATCCGCATAATCGCGGCCGTAGTAACTAATGGGGACTTCATAAATGCGCACCCGTTTTCCGTTCAATCGTTTGCGGGCAATTTTAGCGGTAATTTCTGGCTCAAAGCCGAAGCGGTTGGACTCCAGTGAGATTCCCTCAAGAACTTCCCGTTTGAAAACTTTGTAACAAGTTTCCATATCGGTGAGGTTCAAGTTGGTCATCATATTGGACACCAAAGTTAAAAAGGTGTTGGCCAACTGGTGCCAATACAAGTGAACCCTGCTCATGCGAGCCCCTTTAAATCGAGAGCCATAAACGACATCGGCCAAACCCCTTTCAATGGGCTCGAGCAAAAGAGGATATTCACCAGGATCGTATTCCAAGTCCGCATCTTGAATGAGTACCACATCCCCAGTGGCTTCCGCAAAACCAGTGCGGAGTGCGGCACCTTTACCCTTGTTCTTAGCGTGATAAAAGACCTTTAAATCTTCATCAGATTCAAGCTCCTTCAAAATAGCGCGGGTGCCATCCTGCGAACAATCATCCACCAAGATGATTTCCTTTTCATATGGGGTGGCACGGACACGTTCCAAGATGAGGCGGAGAGTTTCCTCTTCGTTGTAAATCGGGATGACGACGGACAGTTTCACGGCACAAAGGGTACCCTCACCTTGGCTTGATTGCCCAAGGTATCTTTGCGAGGGAGCAGTATCCTTTGGCCATGGCCGAAGGTTTCCAACCTCACGTATCCCCCCTAGAAAATCCCCCCGAACTCACTTTTCGTGCGGTATTGATTGGAGTTTTCCTTGGCTCTCTTTTTGCTGCGGCCAACGCCTACGTCGGGCTCAAAGTGGGGCTCACCGTGTCCGCCTCCATCCCGGTGGCGGTGGTGTCTATGGCCATTTTGCGGGCATTGAAAAACGGCTCCATCCTGGAGAACAATATGGCTCAGACGGTAGGTTCGGCCGGTGAATCCTTGGCCGCTGGAATTATTTTCACCATCCCGGCTCTTTATTTATGGGGTGAAGCCCCGCCCATGAGCAAAGTGCTCATCACTACTTTGCTGGGCGGTACCCTAGGGGTTTTATTTATGATTCCGCTCAGACGTTTTTTGATTGTCCAAGAGCATGACAACCTCCCCTATCCTGAGGGAACCGCTTGCGCCGAAGTCCTCAAGGCCGGGGAGTCGGGCGGCGACAGTGCTCACAAAGTATTCCTGGGGCTAGCCTGTGGAGCTCTTTATGCTTCGGCTTTCAAAATCTTTGGAGTGATTCGCGATGGATTGTCCGCCACCATCTCCTTGGGAGCCTACCGCACCGTAGTGGCCATTGATGCCATTCCCTCCTTGCTTGGGGTCGGTTACATCCTGGGCATTCGGGTTGCGGGCATGATGCTTGCAGGCGGTGCTTTGGGCTGGCTGGTCTTAGCCCCTTTGCTGTGGTTTGTCGGCGACAACATGGAAGGATTTTTACCACCAGCAGATAAAGCCATCTCGGCCATGAACGCCGGCGAACTTCGTGGCAATTACATCGCCTTTATCGGTGCCGGTGCGGTCACCGTCGGTGGCTTAGTTTCTTTGGCCAAGACCCTGCTCCGATTCGCCGCTTCCTTGCGGGCCGGCATGGCCAGATCCGCTGAGAAAAATCCCACCGCTCCGCCAATGGACCGGACCCAACTGGATTTAGCCTGGAAACCGGTTGTGCTCATCGGCATCGCTTGCACCTTTGCTTTATGGGGATTGGGCATCGTGAGCAGTTTTTGGGGAGCATTGGCCATCCTGGTCTTTTCCGGGATTTTTGTAGCTGTCTCTTCTCAAATTGTGGGCTTGGTGGGTGCCTCTTCCAACCCGGTTTCAGGTATGACGATTACCACCCTGATTGGAACCTCCCTACTGTTTTTGGCTCTTGGTGCCGGCGGCACTGCCGGAATGGTCCAGGCAATCTCCGTGGGGGCGGTAGTTTGCATTGCCGCTTGCATGGCTGGAGATACTTCCCAAGACCTCAAAACAGGTTATCTGCTGGGCGCCACTCCCCGCCGCCAACAGATAGGAGAGCTGGCCGGCACCTTTGCTACAGCAATCGCCCTTTCCGCCATGATTCCTTTCATCATTATGCTTCCCACTGAAAGTGGTCCAGTGTTGAACATCGTGGGTGCAGATCCGGGCGTGGCTTCCGCCGCTAATCCAGAGTTTTTGGCGCCCCAAGCCAATGTCATGAAAACCATCGTCGAAGGGATTTTCAATCAGGACCTCCCTTGGGTCTTGCTCATCATCGGAGGCGCCCTTGCCTTGGTGGTGGAATTACTCGGCGCCCCTAGCCTGCCCTTCGCGGTTGGCTTGTATTTACCCTTCAGCCTTTCGGCAGCAGTGTTTTCCGGCGGATTGTTACGGACTCTGGCTGGCAAAGTTTTTGGTAACAAAAATTCTGAGAAGGGCATCCTCATGGCTTCGGGTCTCATTGCCGGCGAAGCCTTGCTCGGACTCGGTTGGATTGGCGCTATTTGGACTTCCAGTAAATTCGGTGATGGTGGAATTTCTAACCAGTCCATTTGGGATTCCCCCGCTGGTGCCGACGCCTATACCATGATTGCCTTCGCCGGACTTGCATTCCTTTTGTTCCGGACCGCTGCACCAAAGAAAAATTCATGAAACGTTATTTAGTCGCCTTGCCTTTGCTCCTATTGAACGCCTGTGGTGAAGATGAATCCATTCCAAAATTAACCCCAGCTACTTTTCAGGCCCAAAGGGCGTTTGAGGACCTTCGTTACTTGGTTGAAGAAATCGGCACCCGACGCATCGGCACCCAAGGGAGCGAGAAAACTCGGGCTTATATCCGCCAGGAGTTGGAACCCTTGGGATGGGTATTTGAAGAAGATTCCTTTGTAGCTGTGCCTCCGGAAGGTGCCCGCCGCAAAGGTCCAATTACCGGGACGAACCTCCTTGCGTATTGGCCTGGAACCCAAAGTGGCCAGATTTGGCTTTGCAGCCATTACGACACTTTTGACCGGCCAAAGTTCATAGGGGCTAATGATGCCGGCTCTTCCACCGCAGTGCTAATTGAACTTGGCCGTCAAATCGCCCAACAAGGAACCCGAGCCGGCCTCGGAATTACCCTCTGTTGGTTTGACGGGGAAGAACCTTTTTATCCTCTGCCATGGGATGACCGCACCAATTCCACCTTTGGAAGCCGACACTTGGCCGGAAAAATGAAAGCCGACGGCACCCTAAAAAGCATTCGATGTTTGCTGTTACTCGACATGGTAGGGGACAAAGAGCTTGGATTTTTCATCGAGTCCATGTCGTCGGGTTGGATAGCCAGAATTCTCGAAAATACCGCCACCGGGCTTGGCTATAACCAACTGATTGTGGGCCGTAAAGAAATCAAAGAT
>Ga0066376_10000231_pt1 | contig 50400 bp, 50 predicted proteins | sample Knorr_S15_td_Bot_FD_77009 | JGI IMG/M metagenome (GOLD analysis project Ga0066376, IMG submission 77009) | Marine microbial communities from Southern Atlantic Ocean transect - Knorr_S15_td_Bottom_ad_5009_LV_A | ecosystem: Environmental > Aquatic > Marine > Oceanic | place: Southern Atlantic... | reverse complement strand
GCCGAATCTCGATGGGGAGCCCTTCGTCCTCGGCGGTACTGCGTAGTTCTGCTCCCTTGGCGAGAGTACGCATCGTGGCGATCACCTGATGGCCCTCGCGGGCGAGGGAAAGGGCGGCCAATCGACGGGAAGGTGCTCCATACCCGATACACGTTGGGATTGCCGAGGGTCGAGCCAACTGCCGCCAAGAAGCTGCGACGCCACCTAACCGAATACTCGGAGGCGGTAGAGCTAGCGATTCACGATCGGGGCTAGCCCCATTGTCGAGTGTCCTACCTTGGTGGTCGTGGACGGCCATGCGTTGGACATAGGGGGCTTTCAACGGTGGGCGATGGGCGACCTCGCCGGCAACCGGAACCGCGGGATATTCGCCGAGTGGCTCGTCGCGCAAGCCCTAGGGGTGATCCGCGACGGCGACGTACGGCAAGAGTGGGAAGCCGTTGACCTGCGATTCGGTGACCTAGCCGTAGAGGTGAAGGCGTCTGGGTCCAGCCAGACGTGGAGCGGCGGAGGTTCGTCGACGCCGCGCTTTCGCATACCACGACAAAAGCACGCGTGGTTTGCGGATATGGACGAAATGATCCCCTACGACCCGCCACGGCGAACGGCCGACGTGTACGTGTTCTGCCTGCACCAGTCAGTGCCTGTGACCAATGAGAACGTCGCTGACCCAAGGTGCTGGTCGTTTTGGGTGGTCGCCACCTCGGCCATCGACGAGGAGTTGGAAGGCCAGGCGTCCGTTGGGATCTCGACCCTGAACCAACTAGCCGAACCAATTGGGTGGTCCGATGTCAAAGCAGCGGTCGAGCGAGTAGCGGCCACTGCCAAGGCTCGCGATGGCCGTTGACCCAACGCTCGAACAGGTCCCCGCACCGGACTGCGACTTCGCAGAGGTCATCGACTTCGCAGCCACATACGACGGCTATCGCCGTATCGCCGAAACGCCGGAAGGGTTGACCGCCACCTATGAGCCAATTCGTGCGGAGTGGCGACGGACGGGGATGCTTCCCGTCTGGATGGGCATCGACCTCCTCAGTGGTTTGCTGTTCTTGATGTATCGGGAAGACCACTTCGGCAGTTCGATGGGATACCTCACCGAAGAAAAAGAGGTCGAGTACCTAGAGCCCTTTCGGCAAGTAGTCGAGGCGATTCGACGACAATGCGCCTGATCTCGTGGAACGTCGCCCAACGGGAGGAACCCTGGCAGCTGCTCGCAGCCGATCGGGACGTCGACGTCGCCTTGCTCCAAGAGGCGACTGCCCCACCTGGGGGACTCGACCTCGAAGTTGTGGTGGGCGACGATTGGCGGCTAGCGGGCTGGCAGGACCGACAGTTCTCGACAGCGGTGGTGCGGTGCTCGTCGCGCGTCGAAGTCGCGGCCGTGCCTGCACAAGGTCCCATCGAGGCCGCTTCGAGCAGCGAACTCGCGGTGAGTCGCCCCGGGTCGTTGACTGGGGGCGTTCAAGTCCCCCCTCCGACACTGCTGTAGCGAACTCGGCAGGCCCTTCTGGCTGTCCTGCTGGTCGGACCCTTCTTTACCGTGCTACTCGTCATCGCCGAGTTGATGGCGCTTTACGTCTGATCGACGGACAGCCTCCGGGCGGCCATTGTCGAACCGGGCGCCTTACCCAATAGCGATCAGGGCGACCGCGAGGCTTGATCCACCGAGCCCTAATGCCTGCCACCACCACATTTTCTGGCCTCGTATCGCAACACCAAGGAGCACGGCCACCGCCGCGTACTGCGAGGCCACGACGCTCACCACGGCGAGGCTCCCCCCTCTGAGGGCAAGAACGAACAGGACCACTGCTGCGATCGCAAATATGCCAGCCACGAACGAAGCGATGAAGGCGTTTCGCTCCCTCGGAAAGATCCGGGGTCCGGTAGCGCGAGCGACCGAGATCGCAATAAGAAACGCCACGACGCGTTGGAGTAAGAGCGGTGAACCGCCGGCATCGTCCCCGATGTAACTGAGCAGGATCAACAAAATGCCAAAGACGACCCCGGCCAAGCCCGCTACGAAGAGGCCGGCCGACCCGTTACCAGGATCTCCACGCTCGTAGGACGACAACGCAATGGCGACAACGCCCAACGAGAGCCCGATTGAGGTGACCGTCGACGGTGAGGCGCCCGAAACGAGAAGGTCCCACAACACCGGGACGCTAGACATCACTACCGCTGCAGTTGGCGCCGTGGAACGCAACGACCCGCGGGAGTACGCGACAAACAACAACAAAATTCCGACACCGTTAGCGGCTCCGGCGAGAGCCCCGTGTGCTAGGTCAGAGGTTGTGGGGTTGCCAGACCAGAACACGGCGGAGACTGCCATTACGACAACACCGGCGAACAGCACCGTCGAAGTGACCTCGCTGGCGCGCTCTCTCTTAGTGACGTCGGACGCGAAGAAGTCACTCAATGCAATTGAAAATGTCGAGAGCACCGCGTAGATCACCGACACAGGACAGCAGTATGCGTCGTGTTGTGGGCAATGACAAGTCGATTACCGATCAGGTCGGCCACTTCGGGCCATACCCGGTCGAAGTCCGGCGCATCAGAGGTGTCGGCAGGTCGAATACCGTGAATCTCGATGTTGAAGTCGTCGTACCTGTTGTCGGGAGGACGGATCAGGCATGAACCTTCAAGGGTGCTTTCGTTGTCGTCGACGGTTGAAACACCGACAGCACACGCAGAGTTTCTGTCCTCACGGGCCGTTTCAAAGTCGATGGCGTTCGAGTCCCCCCCTCCGACACGACCTGTCGCTAGGGTCCCGCCCGAAGCACGGAGGTACAGCGCATGAAGAAGGCCACAGAAGCGAGCCTGGGTCTCGGGTTCTTCGTCGGCCTGGGGTGGTTCTTCTTCCTCTACTTCGCGGAACCCTTCGGCTCGCTCGACCTGATCGGCACCCTGGGAATGGCGTTTGGATTTGGATTCGGCACAGGTGTTGCCAGTTTCGTTATGGGCCAAAGAAGGACCAAGGCCTCCACGCAGGCAGCCACAGGGGAGACACGGCGATCTGGTAGAACAGGTTGACCGAAGGAAAAACCGATTGACCTGGGGCCGTGATGGCGTTGACTGGGGGCGTTCAAGTCCCCCCTCCGACACCAGAAGCTTCCAGACAGATCGATGAGACCGGACCCTCAGTAGGCGATACGAGGGATGTGCTCCTCCCAGGTGCGGTCGGAGACGACCTCGGATCCCTCGTAGCCGGTAATCCGGCCATCGAGGTGGAACTGGGTGGCGTCGCAGGTCACAGCCAACAGGCTTTCGGTACGCACCTGCCAATCATCCCGAGCGAACGCGAAGTCAGTCCGATATTCGATGGAGGCCGAGAGCGGGTCGCCCTCGACGATTCGGTATCGCTGAGAACTCTTGCTTGAGTATCGGAGGCGAGTGGCCTCAAACTCGACCTCGCCGGCGTCGACCTCGACCTCGAGGAGGTACTCCTTGCTCAAGGGGTCGTGGACTTGGCGTCGCGATCCGGAACCCGGACGTACAACGCGATGAGGCAGGGGATCGGCAGCCTGCGGTTCTCCCAGGCTTGGCGGTGGAGTTCCGGAATTCCCGGGGCGAAAGACCGGCAAGTCAAGATGACTGGCGGCCAGATCGATGCTCAGGGTGGCCTCTTGTGCCAACGGCCAGGCCATCGGCCACATCTGGGTGGAGAGGGCAAGGCGCAGATGGTGGCCGGGAAGAATCCTCCACCCGAGATCGTTGAGGCGGACGGTGACCTCCATCGCCTCCCCTGGGTTCACCTCGGCGACACGGTCACGTCCCTCACGGAGCCTCAGGTTCAGGATTCCGTAGCTCATGAGCGTGGAGCATCCGTCGGAACCGACATCGCAGAGGCGGGCCACCACGAGCCCCTCGTCCCGGTCACAGGTCACCCGGAGGTGAAGCAGCGGGGTACCCAGTAGTTCAAGTACTTGGTCGAGTACCGGGCCGTTGAAGCATGTGGACACGGCATCGTCAGATCCCTGGTCGTCGGGCAACTCACGGACACCGGCAATCGGCATGTACTCACCGCTTGTGAGGCCCATCCAAACCGGTGAGCAGACTTCGACTTCGGAAACTCCGACGGTGGTGGTTTCGTCGAGCCCATGGGGTGCGAGGTGCAGCGTCATGAGGCTGACCTCCGGTGACGGCCAGGTGCTGACAGCCACCCATCTACCGGGTCGAGTGCTCGGCACGGGTGTCGGGCTGTGGCTGTCCTGCAGGTAGGCCAGGAGGGGCGGGGCGTCCATCACGCCGTTGTCGATGTCGCGCAGCCAACGGTCCCACCAGGCCAATGCCAGGCCGAGGAAGTCGATGCCGGGTCCCGGGACGCCGAGGTTCGGGTACACGTGGCCCCAAGCCCCCGAGACGCCCCTACAGGGGGCATCGATGTTCTCGAGGAGGCGTAGGACCGTGTTTGGCCAGCAGTCGTTCCAGCCGCTGACCGCAAGGACCGGGATCTGGATCCGGTCGTACTGCTCGCACACCGATCCCTGGATCCAGCTCTCATCCCGGAGCTGGTGCTCGAGCCAGGACGCGAGGAACATCGGCGTGTTGTCGAACCGTTCTCGCCACATGGCTCGCCAAGCGTCCCCGACGACAGCCGGGTCCGGTGGGCGGACGCAGTAGCCGAACATTACGGCACCCCAGCCAAGGCCCTGTCCCGGGTAGCCCCCCACCAGATAGCCGCCATCGTCGTAGTAGCGGTCGACAGATGCACCGACGGGGATGATTGCCTTCAATGCCGGGGGCTGCCGGACAGCAGCCTGAAGGCTGGCGATCCCGCCCCACGAGATCCCCATCATCCCGACAGCGCCAGTGCACCAGTCCTGGTCAGCGATCCACTCGATGACCTCGATGGCATCCTCCTGCTCGCGTGGTGAGTATTCGTCCGTCATCAGGCCTTCGGAGTCACCGTGGCCGCGCATATCGGGCCGGACGCACGCGTAGCCATGGGCAGCGAACCAGGCGTGGTTGGCGTGGTCCCGGAGAGCGACACCGTCACGCTTGCGGTACGGGATGAACTCCAGGATTGCGGGGACCGACTCGTGCTCTGCTCGCACAGGAAGCCAGAGTTGGGCAGACAGGCGGATGCCGTCGGACATCGGAATCCAGACGTGCTCGATCACCCGATAGGGCAGTTCGTCACTACGGCTCGGCCGCGATATCTCCTCTTTCGATATGGCCCGAAGATAATCAGGTGCTTGCAGGCATCCAGCCACAGGGGAAACGCTGCGATTTGTAGTCCGCTAGCCCGCAGGCGGGGTCCACACGGCGCCGACCCTTCCGGCCCGAGGATGGACACGGTTCATTGCAGTTCCACTTCACCGACCACGACGGGCACACGTGGCCCACCCACGATGGCTCCGCCCGCCTGATCTAAGGTCCAGTGGGGGAGCGTTCGGCTCCAACTAACGAGAATGGAGGCCACATGAACCAGCAGACATGGATTGAGACCATCAAGAACCGGGCCGCAGATCTTCGAACGATGGTGGCGATCTACGGGGTGGTCTCCCTCGGCCTCCTTGCCGTCATCGTCTTCGGTGAAGCCCATCTGGAGGCTTCAGGCGACAGGCTCGCCGTGGCGGCGATGATCGTGTTGATCGGCATCCTCGCCCTGGTCTGGAACGACGGTGCGATTGCCGACCTCGGCGCCGGTATCGAGGACATGGATGACGAGGTGGCAGCGAGTGCAGTCGGCAGAAACTTCGCCAAGGCGCCGTTCGGCATGTTCCGCGCACTGAACCTCGTCGTGATCCTGGGCATCGCCGTCACCCAGTTGATCGCGCTCTACAACTGACCCACGCACACTGACAGCCGGAGCAGAACCGGCAGGAAAGGAAAGGCATCCTGATGTCGCACACGGTGGTTGTGGAGTTCAAATGCAACGAGGGGGTCGGACCGGGCTTCCTCGAGACGCTTCTCGGGGCCCTCGCCGACACCCGGGCCTTCGAAGGCTGCGAGAACGTCGAGGTCTACACGGACGCCGATGATCCCGACCGCATCGTCCTCTGGGAGAAGTGGACCACCCGTGAGGATCAGGAGGCCTACCTGGCCTGGCGCACCGAGACCGGGATGATGGAGATGATCGCGTCGCTGATGGCGTCACCGCCCCGGTTCATGCACCTCGAACCGCAGGACTGACCCCGGGGCAGTCTCTCCGGGGGAGGGCCGATCAGGTGCGGCCGAAGGCGCCCACGGTCTCGACGTGGGTGGTGTCCGGAAACATGTCGACCACGGTGAGGCGCTCGAGGCGCATGCCTGCGGCGCACAACAGGCCGGCGTCGCGGGCAAATGACCCCGGATCGCAGCTGACGAGTACGAACAACCGAGGCTCGGCCCGCATGAGTGCTTTGACGCCGGGCTTTCCCAGTCCCTCGCGGGCGGGATCGGCGACCACGACCGATGCGGGCAGCGCCTTCCAGTGCTCGACCGGCGCCTGGACGATCTTGACCTCGCCCCCGTCGAGGTTGACGCGGGCGTCGGCGATGGAATCGCGGCTGCGTTCGATGGCGTAGACGGCCCGTCCCCGATCCCGCCCGACCGTGCCGGCGAAGATGCCTATTCCCGAGTAGGCGTCGATGAGAGGGCCGAGCGTTCCGGCCTCACCGGGTGCGTCGAGTTCATCGACCATCGCGCCGACCACCTCGACGAGCGCATCGACGCCTGCGGGGCGGTTCTGGAAGAAGGAGCGTGCCGAGACCCGCCAACGCCGTCCGCCGGCCTCCTCGTGGATCCAGGCGCGCCTGCCGGAGGCCAGATCGTCGAGGCTCACGACCAGCACATCGTCGGGGACCTCGACGTCATGGCAGCTGCCGTCGGTCATCACCATGCGCTCGCCGGTGCGGCTGCCGACGCGGATCGTGACCTCGCCGACCTCGTCCGCATCTCCGAAGCGGCCCTCGAGCAGGATCTGCTCGACGAGGGGATCGACGGCGCCACACGTCTCGGGCACGATGACATCGTGCGAGCCCCCGATCCGGTAGCCGGCTCGGCCATCGAGGACCGCCGCCCGCACCGTGGTGCGGCCATGGTCGTCCTCGAGGGGCCGAAGGATCGGGCTGGGCGCATCGACCCCGGCCCGGCGCAACTGCTCGACGACGATGCCGGCCTTCATGCCCAGTTGGAAGCCTGCAGCGACGTGGAGCAGGTCGCAGCCGCCGCAGCCCGCGAGCCGATGGACGCAGGGAACCGGCACGCGCTCGGGCGACGGATCGAGCACGTCGACCACCCGGGCACGCGACCAGCGCTTGTCGATCTCGATCACCTCGACGGTGACCGTCTCGCCGGCGAGCGCCCCCTCGACGAAGATCACCCGGCCGTCCTCGGCACGGGCAACACCCGCGCCGTCGCGCGCCGTAGCGGTCACCAGGAGTTCCATGCAGAGTAGTTAACCGTGCCCCGAGTGCACCTAGGTGTTGCTTTTCGGAGGTTGTGTGTTCTCGAACTCGTAGCCCACTGCGGGCTCGTCGCCGACGACCCAGGCGTCGTGGCCCGGCTCGATGACGTAGGCGTCGCCGGGGACGAACATCACCTCGGTGCCGTCGTCGTGCCGGATGCAGACTCGCCCAGAGATCATCACGCCCACATGCCGGACCTGGCAGCTGTCGGTCCCGGCCAGCGGCTTGACATACTTGGACCAGCTCCAGCCGGGTTCCTGGGTGATCTTGGCGGCAACCGCAGAACCGAGGTCCACGAGCTCGACGCTGAACTTGTCGAGCGACTTCGACTCATCCGGTAAGGCGAAGTTCCTGTAGGTGATGCCGGCCAAGGCGCACTCTCTTGCTGGTTGATCTGGCGGGTCAATAACTTCCTCTCCAGCATTGCACAGGGATCCCGCCGACCCGCTTCCATGCTCCGGTGGATCACTCGGGGCGGCGCAGGGCCGGCTCGAACCCGGGCGTGCATCATCTCCGGAACCTGCCGGTCAAGGTGCGGCTTCCGGGCTGCCCGCACCCCGGCGCGCCGGTCAGGGACAACTAGGGTCCCGGCAGTTTCCGGTGAGTTCCTCCGGCAGGGAAGCAGGCGATGTGACGAGGCAGATGAGGCAGATGAGGCAGATCAGGCAGATCAGGCAGGACAGGAGCGCCGGGCATGGCAGGTGAGAAGCGCCGCATGGCGACCGAGGCGATCCACGCCGGCGAGATACACGGCGCATCCGGTGCGCACATCGCTCCGATCTTCCAGACCTCGACGTTCACCTTCGACGACATGGCGGCGATCGAGGCGCGATCAGCCGGGGAGTCGGACGCCTACATGTACTCACGGGGCGGCAACCCGTCGCGGACCGCCCTGGCGCAGAAGTTGGCGGCACTCGAGGGGAGCGGCCTGATAGCTGGGGGCGATGCCGATTCCGCCGCCGTACGCGATGCCGTGAGCGCCGAGATCTTCGCGTCGGGTATGGCCGCCATCACGGCAGCGCTGATGGGCCTCGCCAAGGCCGGCGACCACATCGTCACGCAGTCGGTGCTCTACGGGTCGGCCGACCACCTCATCGCCGACGTCCTGACCGGCTTCGGGATCACCAACACCCGCCTGCCCGGCCTGGCGCCCGACGACCTCGAGGCCGAGCTGACCCGACGGCCGGAGACCGCCGTCGTCTACCTCGAGACCCCGGCGAACCCCACGATGTCGCTGATCGACATCGCCGAGACGTGTGAGATCGCCCACGCCTTCGGTGCCCGGGTGGTGGTGGACAACACGTTCGCCACGCCAGTGCTCCAGCGCCCGCTGGAGATGGGCGCCGACGTGGTGGTCCACAGCACCACCAAGTTCATCAACGGGTTCGGCACGGTGATCGGTGGAGCGGTGGTGAGCGCCGACACTGAGCTGATGAAGGGGGAGATCGCCTCGTTGATCCGCTTCACGGGCGGGGTGCCCAGCCCCTTCGACTGCTGGCTGACGAACCTGGGCCTCAAGACGCTGCCGCTGCGGATGGAACGCCACTGCGACAACGCCATGGTCGTCGCCGGCTTCCTCGATGAACACCCGGCCGTCGTGTCCACCGCCTATCCGGGCCTTCCCACGCATCCGCAGCACGACCTGGCGAAGCGCCAGATGGACGGCTTCGGCGCCCTGATCGCCTTCGACCTGGGCGACTACGAGGCGGCCGCCCGTTTCCTGGACCGGGTCGAACTCTGTGCGCTCGCCGTCAGCCTCGGCAACATCGACACGCTGGTCGAGCACCCGGCCTCGATGACCCATGCCGTGGTGCCTCCGGAGGACCGGGCCGCCTCCGGCATCACCGACGGCCTGGTCAGGATCTCGGTCGGGCTCGAGGATGCCGACGACATCGTCGCCGACCTCGAGCAGGCACTCGGAGGCTGAGCCCGTGGGGCGATCCTCATGGTGAGAAGAGGCCGGGCCCGTCCCAGCGGGAACGAACCTGCGGTGCGGCAGTTGCCGTGGCGGCAGGTCGAGAACCCGCACGGAACGCTTCCGGTACTCGACGAGGAAGGCGTCGAGACCATCCACGAGGCATCGCTGCGGGTGCTCGAGGAACTCGGCATCGAGGTCTGGAGTGAGTCGGCACGTGCGCTGTTCGCCGACGCCGGGGCGATCGTCGAGGGTGAGGTCGTCCGGGTGGGACGTGACGTGATCGAGGCCGCCATAGCGACGGCGCCGGCCACCTTCACCATGACCTCCCGGAACCCGGCCAAGGCGCTCACCATCGGTGGCAACCGGATCGCCTTCGGGCTCGTGGCGGGACCGGCAGCGGTGCACGACGAGGTCCGGGGTCGCCGGCCGTCGAACATGGACGACTACGAGAACCTCGTTCGGCTGGCCCATTACTTCAACGTCATCCACATCCTCGGCAATCAGGTGGCGGCGCCCCTCGAGCTCCCGGCCAACAACCGCCACCTCGACACCTACGACGCCAACCTGTCGCTGTCGGACCTGTGCTTCCACTGCACCGCCATCGGGCGGGGGCGCGCCCTCGACGGCATCAGGATGGCGGCGATCGCCCGGGGGATACCGCTGGACGACCTGGAGCAGCTGGCCGTGTCACCGGGTGTCATGACCATCGTCAACGTCAACTCGCCGCGGCGCTTCGACGAGGAGATGGCCAACGGCCTCATGACGATGAGCGAGCATGGCCAGCCCGTGTCGGTCACGCCGTTCACGCTGATGGGGGCGATGACCCCGACGACGCTCGGGGCGGGCCTCACCCAGCAGAACGCCGAGGCGCTGTTCGGGATCGCCCTGACCCAGTTGACGCGCCCGGGGGCGCCGGTGCTGTACGGGGCCTTCACCTCGAACGTCGACATGCGTTCCGGCGCCCCGGCCTTCGGCACCCCCGAGCACGCCAAGGCGAACGTGGCCTCGGGGCAGCTGGCCCGTCGCTACAACCTTCCGTACCGGGCGTCGAACTCGAGTGCATCGAACGTGGTCGATGCCCAGGCCGCCTACGAGACGCAGATGTCGCTGTGGGGATGCGTGCTGGGCGGCGCCAACCTCGTCTACCACGCAGCCGGTTGGATGGAGGGCGGCCTCCAGGCCAGCTACGAGAAGCTGGTGCTCGACGTCGAGATGCTCCAGCAGATGACGGAGTTCCTGACCCCGATCGACCTCTCGGCGGACGAGCTGGCCTTCGAGGCCATGGAGCGGGTGCCGACCGGCGGTCATTTCTTCGGCGACGAGCACACGATGGAACGCTACGAGAATGCCTTCTATGCGCCGATCCTCTCCGACTGGAGGAACCACGGCGCCTGGGAGGAGGCGGGGTCGCTCAATGCCACGCAGCGGGCCACGAAGGTCTGGCAGGAGGCGCTCGCCGACTATGAGGAGCCGTTGTTCGACCCTGACGTCCGGGAGGAACTCGACGACTACATCCGTCGCCGCAAGGACGAGATCGGTGACGGCGAGCCGTAGGGGAGCGCCTCAGGCCGGGGTTTCTCTGGCGAGAATGCCGGTGAGGCAGCCGATGGCGCCCGAGGCCCTGCTGAGCTCGCTGACGTCGGCGGTGATGCAGGTGACGCCGAGCGATTCGTAGAACGCCTGCGTGGCCGGGTTGCCATCGGCCATCAGGAATCGACGGGGTCCGAGGGTGACCCCGTTGAGGGCGAAGCCGTGGACGGCCTCTTCGAGGTCGGGCAGGAAGTGCACTCTGTAGCCGGTTTCCTGCAGCGCCTCCACTGCCGCCACGGCCAGGCGGGTCGGCCAGGCGATGGCCAGGTCCCGGTCGAGGATGCGCAGCATGCCCATCAGGTGCATGGTGCCGATCGGCAGGTCGACGCGTGTCGTGACGACCCCCATCTCTGCGAGAACCGATTCGATCTGCCCGATGGCCTCGGCGTTCGTGCGCAGCCCGCGCCCGACGAGGACCCTGGTGGGGGAGAGCCACAGCAGGTCGGCGCCCTCGAAGGTGCCGCGGCCGGAGATGCTCCGCAGGATCGGAATGCCCGAGTCGGTCAGCGCCCTGGCAGCCACCCGCTCCTCGCCGGCCCGCACCTCCGACGCCGGTCGGGCGAGGATGGCGCCCTCGGGCGTCATGGCGAACAGGTCGGCCATGAACATCTGGTTCGGTTGTGCCTGCGGCACCGGGTCGATGACCCGGACCTCGACACCCTCGGCCCGGTAGATCCCGGCGATCGCGTCGTGCTGTTCGGCGGCCTCGACGTGGTCGACCCGAGCCAGCATCTGGGCCCCGTTCGGGTCGTCGGCGGAAATCTCCGATCCCGGCCGGTAGAGGAGCACCTTTCGCAGCCTGCCGTGTTCCGAGTCGAGGCCGAACGTCCCCCAGATGCCGTCGGCCTCCTCGCCCAAGGAGCGCTCGCGGGGCCGCCAACCAGACCCGCCGTAGGCGGCGAGGTTCAGTGGTTGGGAGCGATCGGGTTGGTGATCGGCCATCGGTGGCTCGGTTCTGGCCGGGGGAAATGTGCGTCAGGAGACCCTGCCACAGGTCGACGGAAGGGGCAGCGTCAAGGGATCCGTGGCTGCTGCAACTGGGGAATCCGACGCGACACGGTTGCTGAGCCGAGGGCTGCGACTGCAGCAAGCAGCAGGGGAATCGTGTAGCCACCGGATGCGTCGAAGATGGTGCCTGCGCCGAGTGGCCCGAGCAGCCCTGCCAGCCCCCACGCCGTGAAAATGCGGCCGTAGGCGGCCGGGTAGCGGCGGTCGCCGAACAGCCGGTTGACGGCGAACGGGTAGGCGGCGATGACGGCCCCGTACACGAGGGCCACGAGTGCGAGCCCGAAGAGCGCCGTGTTGCCGTTGTCTGCCGTGGCGACGATGCAGAGGGCGAGCGCCGAGGCGACCGGGAGCCCGACGAGAAGCCGGGACAGGCGGGCCCTGTCGATGGTGAAGGCGATCCAGGTGCCGCCGCCGGCGGAGGCGATCCCGGCCACGACGACGGTCGTCACCCCGAGTTCCTCGGAGCCGCCGGCCTCCTCGGCGATCGCGGCGGCGTGTCCCAGCGCCATCAGGCCGGCGAGGGTGGCCAGCCCGTAGGCGCCCCAGAGTCGGGCGAGGAGGCGTCGGTCGAGGCGCATGTCGAGGGTTTTCGGGCCGGCGAGGGCGACCCGCCCGATGCCGATGAGCGGTCGTGCAACGGGGGGTTGATCCGGCGTCGGAACTACCCGTGCTCCTGTGGCGAGCAGGAGCGCGGAGAGCACACCGGCTCCGACGATGACGACCGCGAGCGAGCGCATCGCACTCTGGGCCCCGGCCGCCTCGATGCGGGCGTCGAGGAACAGGGCGCCCATAGCGGCTCCGAGGGCATAGGCGGCGGTGACCAGCCCGATGGCCATGCCGCGGCGGTCCGGGTTGGCCTCGGCGCCCTGCTGGAGGCTGAACGCGTAGCCGATCCCGTTGGAGGTGCCGAAGACCAGCCCGTAGCCGACGATGAGGATTGTCAGTGATGACGCCGATGCCGCCAGCACGAGTCCGGCAGCGGCGCCGCCGGCAGCGCCCAGGGCGATCAGGGGGGCGGGAACGCGTCGGAACAGCGGATGTCCGGTCAGCACCGCCAGGGTGAGGGCCACCAGCGCCAGCGAGTAGACGGAGCTGACCGCACCCCGACCGGCGTCGAGTCCGTCCTCGAAGGGGCCGATGAAGAGGCTGAAGGCGTGGATCGTCCCGAGCACGGCGCTCAGCACGACGCATGCCACGAGCGTGCGTGTCGCCGGGCGCATCGAAGCCGACCCTAATGCCTGGCGCCCGGCGGAATCCCTGGCCAACCTCGTCGAACCACCTCGGCCCTCACCCAACATGAGCGCGTACGGTGAGCGGCCCGCTCGAAGAGTTCTGTGTCCGCTCCGGCCTGGAGATGGCACCGTTCGTGGCGTTGCTCGCCATATCGCCGAGAAGGCGCCAGGGAACCTGCCGATCGGCTTGACCGGATGCCCGGGGGACTGGCCTGGGCTAGCGTCCGCTCACGACGGTTGCGGTGCCGGCGATTGAACTCCGGAGAACTGACATGACTGAACGAGAGGGTCTGGATTCCGACTCGCCCAATGAGTCCAGCGTGTTGGGGGGGAGCGATGAGAATGCTCATGATTCGGAGTTCCTGCCGGTGACCCTCGATCTGGCCGGGGTGGAGGAGAGGAGCCTTTCCCTCCTCGGTTCAGGGACAGGACCGCTCGACGAGGCGGAGTCGGGATTCGTGGCCAGGTGGTCGAACCCCGAGCTGAAGCTCTTCCCGCACCAGGTGGGCTTCACGGCGCCGCCGATGGACTTCGACGCAGCGCCCACCGACTTCCTGCGGATCGCTCCCGAGACGGTCGGCGTGCACGGGCGCCTCCTGCACCTGCCCGGCTATGCCCACGAGCTCTCCCAACGGTCCGACAACCTGCACCTGCTCGAAGAGGTGGTGCACTGCATGGCCAACAGCGGCGCCGACGTCGTCGGACAGGTCGGCACCAACTGGGTCCACGCCGGGGGCACCGACGCCGACGACATCCGCCGCTTCACCGCCGAGCTCAGCGAGAAGTACGAGACCCCGTTCCACATGGCCGGCCTGTGCCTTGTCGAGGCGTGCGAGGCACTCGGCGTCGAGAAGGTCGCCCTCAACTCGGTGTACTTCTGGCCGGACTGGCGCGACGGGGTGGTGCGCTTCCTGCGCAGCGCCGGACTCGACGTCGTCTGGTTCGGCAACTTCGTCGACCAAGGGGCACTACGACACGCAGGAAGAGGTCAACGACCGGTCGTGGATCTTCCCCGGCGACCTGGCGCTGGCATCGATGCGCCACGCCGCAGAGGCGGCACCGGACGCCGAGGCGATCCTCGTCAACGGCATGCCCAACTGGCGACGCCCCGACGGCCTGCCCGAGCGCACCGTCTCCCTCGCCAGGGATCTCGAGGCCGAGATCGACATGCCCGTGATCGCCGCCGACCTGGCGCTCTACTGGGCCATCTTCCGCAGCCTCGACGTGGCCCCGGTGGGGGTCCACGGAAGCCTCCTCGCCGGCCTCCAGGACTGATCCGGGTCGCAGGCAGGCCACGACGTGTTCCTCGCACTCTGGGCGACGCCCCGCTCCACCTCGACGGCGTTCGAGTGGATGATGCGCCAGCGGGGCGACTTCACGTGCGTCCACGAGCCATGGAACGAGCTCTACTACTACGGTGAGGACCGCCGCTCCGACCGCGACGGCGGGGTGCCGGCCCGCCCCGGCCACACGTACGCAGCGGTCTGGGAGGGCCTCATCGCCACTGCCGGAACGGGCGACCTCTTCGTCAAGGACTTCGCCTACTCGGTCGAGCACGACCTCGACGACGCCAAGCTGGCCGCCATGACCCACACCTTCCTCGTCCGAGAGCCCCGACGGGTGGTGCAGGGCCTGGCGAGCCACTGGCCCGACTGCACCTTCGAGGAGGTGGGCTTCGCCTCGCTGCACCGCCTCTTCGAGCGCATCGCCGACCGGGACGGCACGCCGCCACCCGTGATGGCCTCCGACGACCTCCTCGACGACCCGGCTGGCACCATCCGCGCCTACTGCGCAGCCGTGGGCATCCCGTTCCTGCCCGAGGCGCTCACCTGGGAGGAGGGGGAACGCCCCGAGGTCAACTGGTACGGCGAGGGCACCGGTCCGTGGCACGACTCGTTGCGCCACAGCACCGGCATCAGCCGGACGACCACCGAGTATCCGCCCCTCGAGGACGACCCCCGCCTGCTCGACCTCTACGGGCGCAGCCTGCCCCACTACGAGGCGCTGATGGTCCACCGAACCGCACCCCTCGTAGAATCTGCGCCATGACCGTCGCTGTGCCGTTCCCCGCAGCGCCGCCGCCCGGTTACGAGTGGCTGGCCGACGAGCCGACCTTCGACCCCGACCGTCACCTGGCGCTCGGGCCGCCGCCGGCCACCCGCACCTTGGCCGAGTTCGGCTACGACGAGGCCGACATCGAGCCGACCGCCACGCCGATCGCCGTGTCGGACCCGTTCCGTGTGCTGTCGGACGAGGGTGCGGCCGTCCTGCTCGACACGACCCGGCGGCTGCGGGCCTACGCCCGTCGTGCCGGGAACCGCATCGAGCAGTCCGTCAGAGGCGGTTGCTACCGCTCCCGCTTCCTGCGGGACCTCTGCCTCAGCTCCGAGGTCAGCGACATGATGTCGGCCATCTACGGCGTACCCGTGGCGCCCCACACGATGCCGCTCCACCTGGGACACCTCAACTACGAACCCAGCGACCTGTCCGAGGCGGTCGACAAGTGGCACCACGACACCATCCCGCTCGACTACGTGATGATCGTCAGCGACCCGACAACGCTGCCCGGCGGCCGCTTCGAGTACTTCGTCGGCACCAGGCACGAGGTTGCCGAGTTGGCAGCCCACGGTGAGCGACCGCCGGCCGGACGGGTCGTTGCCCCCGACTTCCCGGGGCCCGGCTATGCCATCGCCCTCCACGGCAACATGGTTGTGCACCGTGGGGCGCCGCTCACCGAACCAGCGGAGCGCATCACCATGGTCAACGCCTACGTGGCCATGGACCGCAGCCGCGACGACCAGTCCCGGACACGGGACCTCATCGGGATCGACGACGACGCCACGCTCTACGCCGAGTGGGCACGGCACGCTGCCTGGCGGGCCGAGGGTCGGTTGGCGGCCCTCGTCGACGAGATCGGCCCCGGAATCGGTCCCGACGAGGCCGCCGCCCGCCTCGAGGCCGCCGTCGAGGACGTCCGGCGGGCCATCGACGACATGCGTGCCGGGCAGCGGGAGGCCGAGCACTACGAGCTGGGGAACGCCCAGTCGTGACGGCGCCCGACGTCCTGGCCGAGGAACAGGTCGAGCGGTTCCACCGCGACGGCTGGCTCCACCTCGAAGGAGCACTTTCCGAGGAGGTCCTCCGGGAGTTGCGGGGCGAGTTCGACGCCTGGGTGGAGGAGAGCCGCAGCCACACCGAGCCCTACGGCCTGACCTTCGACGGGAGGCCCCGCTTCGACCTCGAGCCCGGCCACAGCGCCGAGCGCCCCGCGCTGCGCCGCATCGCCTCACCGACCGAGTTGTCGGACGCCTACCTCCGGGCCATGCGCTCCAGCGCCGCCGTCGACGCTGCCGCGCAGCTCATCGGGCCGAATCTCGAGTTCAACCATGCCAAGGTCAACTCGAAGCTGCCGGGAGCCGCCACCGAGGTGGGGTTCCACCAGGACATCCTGTTCGAGGCCCACACCAACGACGACATGCTCGCCGTCCTCTACTTCCTCGACGAGGTCACCCTCGAGAACGGGCCTCTCGAGGTCGTACCGGGGAGCCACCGGGGCCCGCTGTACGAGCACTGGCACGACGGTGTCTTCACCGGTGCCGTCGGCCCGGAGGTCGTCGAGATGGCACGGGCCGAGGCGATCCCGTGCATCGGCCCGGCAGGGTCCGCCTGCCTCATGCACGGACGCCTCCTGCACGGTTCGGGACCCAACCTGTCCGATCGCCCACGCACGCTGTTCATCAGCGCCTACCGGTCCGAGGACAGCTACCCGCTCGACACCAGCCACGTGCCGAGCGAACACGAGGGCGAGCTCGTCCGGGGGGTACGGACCAACCGGGTCCGCTGCACCTCGATGGAGATGGCGCTCTCCGAGGTGCCGGCGGGGGCATCGTTTTTCGACCAGCAGGCGAAGGAACGCACGTGACCGGGCGCGACACGAACCGCGTCCGGAAGCTCGACTTCGCGACCGATGCGGGCGTCGGCCCCCGGGCACTGCTCGGCCTGATCGTGCTGGAGACGGATCGGACCGTCGAGGCGGAGATCCGCTCCCTGCACCTCGACGGCGTCGCCCACCACGTCTCACGCATTCCCATGGATGCGACGGTCACCCCCGAGACGCTGCGTGCGATGGAGGCACGCATCCCGGTCGCAGCCGCCCTCCTGCCGCCGGCGTTCGGCTTCGACGCCATCGGGTACGCCTGCACCTCGGGGGCGACGCTCATCGGCTCCGACCGGGTTGCGGCGGCCGTCGGCATGGCGCACCCCGACGTGCCGTGCACCGATCCGATCACTGCGGCGCTCGCCGCATTCGCAACGCTCGGCGTCCGGTCCATCGGGCTCGTCACCCCGTACGGCGCCGAGGTGACGCTGCGCATGGCCGCCCACTACGAGGCACGGGGTGTCGACGTGGCGACGATCGGCTCCTTCCTCGAAGAGGACGACGATGTCGTCGGAAGGATCACTGAGGCCTCCGTCGCCGACGCCGTGCGCCGGATCGGCGCGGCGCAGGGTTGCGACGCCGTCTTCGTGTCGTGCACCAGCCTGCGGACCTTCGGGGTGATCGACGGGCTCGAGTCCGAACTGGGGCGACCGGTGGTGTCGAGCAACCAGGCGTTCGCCTGGCACCTGCTGCGCCTGGCCGGGGTCGATGACGAGATAGCGGGCCTCGGCACGCTCTTCGCCCGGGGCCTGATCGGATGAACGTGGCTCCTCTGCGGGGCTTCCCGGTCGAGGAGTACGAGCGCCGGGCCGGTGCCGCCCAGGCGCTGCTGGCCGAGCAGCGCCTCGACGCCCTGCTGGTGTGCACCGAGCCCGAGGTTCGCTACCTCACCGGCTTCCACACACCCTTCTGGCAGAGCCCGACGCGCCCGTGGTTCGTGGTGCTGCCGCTGGAGGGTCGTCCGATCGCGGTCATCCCGGGCATCGGCGCCCCCTCGATGGGAGAGACCTGGATCCACGACATCCGCACCTGGCCGGCGCCGCGGCCCGACGACGACGGGGTGTCGCTGCTGGCAGCGACACTCCACGAGGTGGCCGGTGCCGAGGGCCGGGTCGGCGTCCCGATGGGTCACGAGACCCACCTGCGGATGCCGCTCGCCGACTGGGACGACCTGCAGGAGGCGACCAACTGCATCACCTACCACGACGCCACGGATGTCGTGCGAAACCTGCGCATGTGCAAGTCCGAGCTCGAGATCGCCAAGACGGCGCACGTCTGCGGCATCGTCTCCGACGCCTTCGATGGCATTCCCGATCTGCTGTCTGCCGGCATGACCGAGCGGGAGGCCTTCGCCGCCTTCCGGATCGACCTGCTCCGGCGGGGCGCCGACGACGTGCCCTACCTGGTGGGGGCCACGGGACCCGGCTTCGACGACGTCATCAGGCAGCCATCGGACCGGGTGATCGTCGATGGCGACCTGCTCATGTTCGACACCGGCACCGTCTTCGACGGCTACTTCAGCGACTTCGACCGCTACTACGCCTTCGGACGTGCCGACGACGCCGCCCGGCGGGCCCACGAGACCGTCTGGGACGCCACCGATGCCGGGTTGGCCGTGCTGCGGCCCGGCATCACGACCTCCGACCTCTGGGCGGCGATGGCCGGGGTCCTCGACGCCGGAGGGTCGCTCGGCAACGACGTCGGCCGCCTCGGCCACGGGCTCGGGATGCAGGTCACGGAGTGGCCGTCGAACACCCGCGACGACGGCACGGTCATCACCGAGGGCATGGTGCTGACCCTCGAGCCGGGCCTCACCTGGGCCCCCGGCTGCATGATGCTCCACGAGGAAAATGTCGTGGTCCGTGCCGACGGCCCGGAACTGCTCTCCCGACGGGCCCCCCGCGAACTCCCGGTCATCACCTGAGGTCCGGACGGTGCCAGGTGGGATCGCCTCCTTCGGCGCACGTGCCGGCAGCACGAGAGATACCAGCCCCTGTCTCTGCGAGACTCCCCGCATGCGGTTCCTGCTCCCTGTTCCCCTGATGGCCATCGTGCTCTTTGCCGGTTGCGGTGCCGGACAGGACACCGCCGACCGGGAACTGCTGCTGGAGCAGGCGGCAACCGTCGAGGCGCTCCAGGCGCAGGTCGCCGACCTCGAGGCCCGGACCGCGACATCAACGGCTCCGCCGACGACGATGGTCCCGCTCACGACGACATCGTCCACCACCACGACGCCACCGTTCACCGATCCTCTCCCCACCGCAGCCGAGGTCTTTGCCGCCGCCTCGCCGTCCGTGGTCTTCGTGGAGGTTCCCGACGGGACCGGCAGCGGGATCGTGCTCGCCGACGGATGGGTGCTCACCAACGCCCACGTCGTCGGCCGATACCCCGAGGTCCGCCTGTTCACCAGCGTCGGTGAGATCGCCGACGTACCCGTCCACGCCCGGGACTGGCTGCACGACCTGGCACTCGTCGGACCCCTCCCCGAACCGGCCTCCGGGACCCTTCCCTGGCTGGATCTCTCCTCCAGCGAAGGTGCCAGGGTCGGGGAGACCGTGTACCTGGTGGGCTTCCCCGGGGAGGTCGAGACCGAGCCCGAGGCCACGATGACGGCCGGGATCCTGAGCCGACGCCGCCTGCATCCGTGCATCGACGTGACCTTCCTCCAGGTCGATGCGCTCATCGCCGGCGGCCAGAGCGGTGGCGCACTCCTCGATGCAAGGGGCGACCTGATCGGCGTCTCCGGCCTGGGCGGGTTCAGCGACGGGAACTTCGGCCTGGTGTTCGCCGCCGAGGACGCCGCACGCATCCTCGAGTCCCTGCTTGCTGACGGAGGCGAGGCGGCGGAACCCGCCGGACGGAAGCGACAGGAGGCGAGCGTCGACTACTACGACAGCGCCGCCTTCCTCGTCACCGTCAGCGAGACGGTGCCTGCCCTCTCGGTCCGGGCATCGGCGCCATCCGGTGCGGACATCTGGCTCAGCATCGACACCCCCGACGGATATCCGCCGATCACCGCCTACGAGGCAGACGAGATCGACTTCCTCTACGGCGCCTTCGGCGAAGAGGATCCGAACGCCTTCTACGCAGACGCCCATCTCGAGGACGACGACGAGGCCCTCGAGGTGCGGCTCCTGCCGGGCCGCTACGTCGTGTCGGTGGGCTACTGGTCTCCCGCCCACTCGGAAGCCATCGAGGTCACGTCCTCCCACCTCCTGGTGCCGCTGGAGGATTCCGAGAACGGGGCCGTCACCCTCCGGGCAGGCGACTCGGCGGATGGGGTCATCGGACACCTTGCCGATACCGACCGCTTCCACCTCCACCTCGACGCCGACGAACAGGTCCGGATCCAGGTCGACTCGCTCGGGGACCCGGTCATGAGCCTCTACCGGAACGACTTCCTCGTGGCCTCGAACGACGACGCAGGCACCGGCCTCTACGGCGCCGGGGCATCCATGGTCGTGGTGGCACCCGTATCCGGTACCTACGACCTCGATATCAGCATGCTGGGCGATGTCCCTGCCGGCTACCGCGTCACGGTCCTTGCGGGAGAGGATCCGGTATGCCGTTGACGAGCGTGCTGTCCACGGAGAAGGATGCGTGGCCATGACCGGCACCCCCCGTGTCCCGCATCGGCTACCAGCCACCTGATCCGATCGGGCACCCGCCGCTTTACGACTGGCCGCCGCGCCCTGTGGCGACGCTGAAGTGGATCGTCACCGGCCTCATGTTCCCGTGGGGTTTCTTTTTCACGGCCCTGGCCGTCGTGACCTGGCGCTGGCTGACGCCCGCAGCATCGACGATGCAGTCCCTGTCGCCGGCCTGGATGGGCCTCATCTGGCTCCGCAACGCCGCCCTGCTCACGATCGTCGCCGGAGGACTGCACTGGTGGCTCTACATCCGCCGCTCACAGGACCTCGACTTCAAGTTCAACGTGCGCTGGCCGGCGACCGACAGCCGCAAATTTCTATGGCGCCACCAGGTGAAGGACAACATCTTCTGGAGCGTCGTCAGCGGCGTCACCGTCTGGAGCATCTACGAGTCGCTGACCATGTGGATGTGGGCCGACGGGCGCATCCCGCGGGCCGAGTGGGGGAGCGCCCCTGTCTACCTCGGACTGCTGGTCCTCGGCGTGTTTTTCTGGGGGACCACCCACTTCTACCTCAACCACCGGCTCCTTCACTGGGAGCCGCTCTACCGGACTGCCCACGAGCTGCACCACCGCAACACCAACAGCGGGCCCTGGACCGGCATCTCGATGCACCCGGTCGAGCACCTCGTGTACTTCACGGTGTTCCTGCTCTGGTGGGTCGTGCCGGCCCACCCCGTGATCTTCATCATGACCGGCTTCTTCAACGGCATCAGCCCGTCGATCTCGCACTCGGGCTTCGACGAGGTGGTCCTTGGGGGCCGCTTCCGCGTCTCGGCTGGCGATCAGTTCCACCACCTGCACCACCGCTACTTCGAGGTCAACTACGGCAACACCCCGTCGCCCATCGACAAGCTCTTCGGCACCTGGCACGACGGCACCCCCGAAGCCCACGAAGCCTTCAAGGACCGTCGTCGGGCCGAGAGGACCTGACCGTGGCCCGCCCCACGCCCGCTGACCTCGACGCCATCGGCGCAGCGTGGCAACCGGACCCGCACGCTTCGTCGACGCTGGGGGCCGACGCCTACACCGACCCGGCATGGCTCGACCTCGAACTCGATGCCATCTTCTCCCGGTCATGGCAGTGGGTCTGCCACGTCGAGCAGCTCCGCGAGCCCGGCGCCTACGTGACGGCCCAGGTGGCGGGCCACCCGGTCGCCATCACGCGTGCCGCCGATGGCGAACTGAACGCCTTCTACAACGTGTGCCGCCACCGTGCCCATCAACTCCTCGAGGGTGCAGGCACCACACGGCGCATCGTGTGCCCGTACCACGCCTGGACCTACGGCCTGACCGGCCAGTTGCTGGGGGCACCGCTCACCCAGGACCTCATCGACTTCGACGTCGCCGACATCTGCCTCCACGGTGTGCGGGTCGAGGAGCTCGCAGGGTTCGTCTACGTCAATCTGGATGCCGAGGCAGTACCGCTGATCGAACAGTCGGGCACCCTCATCGAGGAACTCGCACGGGTGGCCGCCCGACATCGAGCGCCTCACCTTCGCCCACCGCCTGACCTACGAGATCGCCTCCGATTGGAAGAACGTCGTCGACAACTTCCTGGAGTGCTACCACTGCCCGGTCGCCCACAAGGACTTCTGCACCCTGGTCGAGATGGACACCTACGAGGTCGTGACCGACGGCATCTGGTCCCGGCAGTACGCCGAGGCCGGCAAGACGGCGAACTCGGCCTATGACGTCGAGGACGCCTCGGTCACGATGCAGACCGTCTGGTGGCTCTGGCCCAACACCTGTCTGCTGCGCTTCCCGGGTCGCCCCAACTTCATGGTCCTGCAGATCCTCCCCGACGGACCCGGACGGACCCTCGAGACCATCGACTTCTACCTCGAGAAGCCCGAACCGTCCCCAGCCGAGGTCGAGGCGATCCGCTACATCGACGATGTCCTGCAGGTCGAGGACATCGCGATCGTCGAGAGCATCCAGCGGGGCATGGCCTCGCCGGCCTTCGAAGCCGGACGCATCGTCGTCGAGCGAGGGCCGGGAGGCGAGGAGAACCCGTCCGGGCGATCCGAGCACGCCGTCCACCACTTCCACGGCCTCCTCCTCGACGCGTATCGTCAGGCGCTGGAGTAGAGCCGGCGTCGGCTAATGTTGCGCAACCTCGAGTCTGGGCAGGCAGCGAGGCGAAAAGGTGTGTGCCCTCAGCCCTGTTGACGAACGACGGAGTGAGTGGCCATGCGATTCGGGTACTTCCTGAACCAGAACAACCTCGGCAACGCCAAGCCCTTCCACCAGGTGGTGGACGAGGGTCGGCAGATCGCCCGTTACTGCGACCGCAACGGCTGGCACTCGATCTGGACCACCGAGCACCACTACGGACACGAGGGCCTCGAGGTCTGCGCCAACCCTGCCCTGATGGGCGTCGACCTCGCCGCCCACACCGAGCAGATCCGCATCGGCCAGGCCGCCAACATCATCACCTTCCGGCACCCGGTCCAGCTGGCCGAGGACCTGGCGATGCTCGACCACATGAGCGGCGGACGCCTCGAGGTCGGAATCGGCCGCGGCGTGTACCCCCGCGAGACCATGAACATGAACCCCACCGCGGACGTGCGCACCCCCGAGGTCAACCGGCGGCTCTTCGCCGAGACCCTCGAGGTGATGCGCCGGGCATGGACCGACGAGTTCTTCTCGTTCGACGGCGAGTTCTTCACGTTCCCGTACCCGGGCATCACCTTCAACCACGACATGAGCCCGCCGCTGCCGGCGAACACCGACCCGGAAACCGGCCACATCACCGCACTGTCGGTCATTCCCAAACCACTCCAGGACCCCCACCCACCGCTGTGGCAGGTGGTCGACACGCCGCCGTCGATCGAGTTCGCAGCGCGCAACGGGTTGCAGGCCATGTTCTGGATCCCGCCCACCGACTCACTGCTGCCCCGGTTCGAGACGTACCGGGACTTCGCATCGGAGGCCCGCGGCGAGGAGGTCCCCATGGGCGAGGGGGTCGCCGTGCTGCGCGACCTCTTCGTGACCGAGACGATGGCCGAGGCAGAGCGGTTGGGCGGCGACGGGATCGTCCGGTACATGCGGTGGGTCTGCGAGTTCCGGGGGCTCGGCAACCACCGCTATCCCGGCGAGGAACTCCCCGAGACAGAAGGGAAGCTCGACCTACTCACCTACGACTGGCTGCACCCGCGCAACATGCTGTTCGGCACGCCCGAGTACGTCGCCGAGAAGATCCACGAGATGAAGGAGAAGCTGAACCTGCAGACCCTGCTGGTCTGGTCCAGCTTCCCGGGGGTGCCCCACGAGGCGGCCATGGACAGCATCACGATGTTCACCGAGCAGGTCATGCCGCTGTTCACGGAGGCCCCCGGGTCCGGCGACGCGGCCCCCGCAGGCGCGGACATCGGCACGGGGTGAGCGTCGACACGCACTTCCGGATCGAGGGCGGGGGAGGGGCGACCCCTTTGATCCTGCTCCACGGGGTCGGCCTCGACCTCACGATGTGGGACGGGGTCGTCGATGCACTGGCGGCCGACCGTCAGGTGCTCCGGTTCGACCTGCTCGGGCATGGTGGGACGGAGGACCCACCCGGCGAGCGCACGATCGAGGACTTCGTGACGCAACTCCTCGAGCTCGTCGAGGCCGTCGGGTTCGACCGACCGGACGTGGCCGGGCTCTCCATGGGCGGGATGATCACGCTCGCCGCCGCCGCCCGCCATCCGGAAGCCTTCCGCCGGATCGCCCTGCTCAACACGGTGTTCAGGCGCACCCCGGAGCAACTGGCGGGCCAGCGGGAGCGCCTTGCCGCCACCGAGGCTGCCGGGATGGCCGTCGTGGCCGACATGGCCATCGACCGCTGGTTCAGCGCCGAATGGCAGGCGACGCATCCCACCGAGACCTGCACCGTCCGCGACCGCATCCTCGCCAACGACCTCGGCGCCTACCTGAAGGCCTACCGGGTCTTCGTGGATGACGATCCGCTGATGCCGGGCGGCGCCGAGTGGATCACCGCCCCGACGCTGGCCATGACCGGCGAACTCGATCCGGGCTCGACGCCGGAGATGAGCCGGGCACTGGCGGCAGCCGTCCCGGGCGGGCAGGCTGTGGTCATCCCCGACCTCCACCACCTTCCCCCCATCGAGGCACCCGACGTCTTCGTCCGGTCCCTCCTCGACTTTCTCGACCAGGAGCACACCCTGTGAACGATCCACTGACCACGTACCTCATGTACATCGACGGCGAGTTCTGCGAGGCCTCCGACGGTGGGCGCTTCGAGTCCCTCAACCCGGCGACCGGCCTGGCCTGGGCGACCGCCCCGGCGGCCACGGAGGCCGACGTGGACCGGGCCGTGCGTGCCGCCCACCGTGCGCTCAACGAGGGCGACTGGCCGGCCATGAGCGCCACCCAACGCGGCAAGCTGCTGTTCCGCCTCGCCGACCTGGTGGAGGAACACGCCGAAATGCTCGGGTCCGTCGAGACCTCCGACAGCGGCAAGCTGGCGGTCGAGACGCGTGGCCAGTCGGCCTACGTCGCCGAGTACTACCGCTACTACGGGGGCCTGGCCGACAAGATCCAGGGCGCCACGCTGCCGATGGACAAGCCCGACATGCACGTGTACACGCTGCGGGAGCCGATCGGGGTGGTGGCGGGCATCGTGCCCTGGAATGCCGAGATGCTGCTCACCGCCACCAAGGCCGCTCCGGCGCTCGCAGCGGGCAACACCGTCGTGATCAAGTCCTCCGAGGAGGCCCCGGCGCCGGTACTCGAGTTCGCCCGCCTGGTCGACGAGGCCGGCTTCCCGCCGGGGGTGTTCAACCTCATCACCGGCTTCGGGGAGCCCTGTGGCCGGGCGCTGACCAGCCACCCGCTGGTCAGCCGGGTGTCGTTCACCGGTGGCACCGAGGCAGCACGGAATGTCGTCGTCAACACGGCGAACAACTTCGCCCACCTGTCCCTCGAGCTCGGCGGCAAGTCGCCGATCCTGATCTTCGACGATGCCGACCTCGAGGGTGCCGTCAACGGCGCCGTGGCCGGCAACTTCGGGGCCAGCGGCCAGAGCTGTGTTGCCGGCTCGCGGGTGTTCGTGCAATCGGGCATCCACGCCGAATTCATCGACCTGGTGGTGCAGCGGGCCGAAGCGGTCCGCATCGGCGACCCCCTCGACGCCGACACGCAGATGGGACCCCTCGCCACACAGGCCCAGCGCGACCGGGCAGAGGCCGTCATCGCCGAGTCGGTGGCCCAGGGAGCCACCCTGCACACCGGCGGTCGGCGGCCCGACGGCTTCGACACAGGCTGGTACTTCGAACCGACCCTGCTGGCCTGTCCGGACCAGAGCATCCGCAGCACACAGGTCGAGTTGTTCGCACCGGTGATGTCGGTCCTCGAGTTCGAGACCGAGGAGGAGGCCATCGCCCTCGCCAACGACACCGAGTTCGGCCTCGGCTCCGGGATCTTCACCGAGAACCTGGCACGTGCCCACCGGGTGGCGAAGGCGCTCCGCTCCGGAATCGTCTGGATCAACACCTACCGGGCCATCTCGCCGATCTCGCCGTTCGGGGGCTTCGGCCAGAGCGGCTACGGACGCGAGGCCGGCCTCGACGTCATGCAGGAGTACACCCGCAGCAAGGCCGTCTGGATCAACACCTCACAGGAACCGATGGCCAACCCCTTCGTCATGCGCTGAGCGCGTGTTCGACGACGCCCTTTCACGATCGGCCGCCATGGGCTCGGCCGAATGGGGTCGTGCGCCGGTCGTTCCCTAGGTTGGGGCCAGGCGCTCAGGGAGAGCAGAAATCAGGGAAAGGCAGCAAGACCGTGCACCACGCCGAACAGGTCGCACAGATCAAGACGATGCTCGCTCGCCTCGATAGCGGTATCACCGTCGATGCGGGTGGTTTCCGCCGCAACCCCTCCTGGGTGTACACGGACCCGGAACTCGCCGAGCGGGAGCAGGAAGTGTTCTTCGCCGGACATCCACAGCTGGTCGGGCTGTCTTGCGACCTTCCCGGGCCCGGGACCTTCCTCACCACCTTCGACCTGAAGACGGCGATCCTCGCCACACGCTCCCAGGACGGAAAGTTCCGTGCCTTCGTGAACTCGTGCAGGCACCGGGGAGCGATCCTCGAAGAACGCGAGCGCGGTTCGGAGCGGCGCTTCTCGTGTCCCTTCCACCAGTGGACCTACGCCGACGACGGCGCCCTCGTGGCCCTCCCGAAGGAGGAACACTTCGGGGACGTCGACCGCTCCTGCAACGGGCTCATCCAGCTCCCGTCCGTCGAACGGGACGGCCTGCTCTGGGTCCACCCGGATCCGGCCGGGAGCATCGACCTCGAGGAGCAGCTGGGCACCGACCTCTGCGCCGAGCTGGCATCCTGGAACCTCGGCGAACTCGTGTACCTCGGCCAGGACCGCTACGAGGTGGCCTGCAACTGGAAGCTGGCCATGGACACCTTCGGCGAGACCTACCACTTCCCGGTCCTGCACCGGGACACCCTGAACCACCACTTCCACGGCAACGTCCAGTGCTATGACACGTTCGGCCGGAACCACCGGATGCTGCTGTGCAGGCGCGAGATCGACGAGATGCGCCACCTCCCCGAGGACGACTGGGACATCACCGTGGCGACGTTGCCGGTGTACTGGCTCTTCCCGAACATCCAGCTGATGCCCTTCGAGGCAGGCGTCTACCTGGTGCGCGCCTACCCGGACCCGGAACAACCCGGTGCCCACTGCAGCCGCATCGACTTCTACCTGCGGCCCGGCCCGGCAGCGAACGCCGAGGCAGCGGACCTGTTCGCCATGGTCGGCACGAGGTTCGGCGAGATCATCCGAGACGAGGACTACGCCGTGAGCGCCAGCCAGCAGCGGTCGGCCGACTCGGGCACCCTCCCGAGCCTGCTGTTCGGCCGCAACGAACCAGCCCTGCACCACTACCACAACACCTACCGGTCGATGCTCGGCATGGATCCACTCCCGCTCCTCGACTCGGCCGGATGAGCGGACCTGCCGTGGGCCGGGGTCCCGATCGACCGTCAACGACGAGGGCATCGACCGTGCCGGTGAAGGAGCTTCGATGAAGACACTGCGTACCCCCGACGAGCGCTTTGCCGACCTGCCCGACTTTCCCTTCGACCCGAACTATGCGGACATCGACGACGGCGAAGGTGGCCGCCTCCGCATGCACTATCTCGACGAGGGCCCACGGGACGCGCCCCCGGTGCTCCTGCTCCACGGCGAGCCGTCCTGGAGCTTCCTGTACCGCCATGTGATCCCACCCCTCGTCGAGGCCGGCCATCGCGTCGTCGCCCCGGACCTTGTCGGCTTCGGTCGCAGCGACAAGCCCACGGAGCAGGCCGACTACACCTACGCATGCCATGTCGCCTGGCTTCGCCAGGTCGTCGTCGACCATCTGGACCTGACCGGGATCACCTTCTTCGGCCAGGACTGGGGCGGCCTGCTCGGCCTCCGCCTCGTCGCATCGGACGCCGAACGCTTCGCCGGCGTCGTCGTCAGCAACACCGGGCTCCCGACCGGCCACGGGCCGGCCAGCGACGCCTTCCTCGAGTGGCAGCGGTTCTCGCAGGAGTCACCGCACTTCCCGATCGGCACGATCATCGCCGGCGGATGCACGAGCGACCTTTCCGCCGAGGTGGTCGCCGCCTACGACGCCCCCTTCCCGGATGACGGCTACACCGCAGGCGCCCGGATCTTCCCGTCGTTGGTGCCGACCAGCCCGGATGATCCCGCATGTGCTGACAACAAGGCGGCATGGCGCTCACTCGAGGGCTTCGAACGTCCCTTCCTCGTCGCATTCTCGGACCGCGATCCGGTGACGAAGGGTGGTGAGGCGGTTTTCCACGCCAAGGTGCCGGGGACACGGGGACAGGCCCATCGCACCATCGAGGGAGCCGGCCACTTCGTCCAAGAGGATCGCCCCCACGAGGTGGCAACGGCGATCCTCGACGTTGTCGCCGCGCAGTCAGCCGGCACCGGGGGAGGAACCCTCGCATGACGACGACCGCACCCGGCTACGGACAGGTGGATCGGGACTACGCGATGCGGATGGCGACCTGCCCACCGGAGGAGGACGGGCCCGTCTGGATGGTCAACCTCATGCACTACCGCGGGGAAGCGGTGTACGCGGACGGAAAGAGCGGCATCAGCGGCCGTGAGGCCGACGAGCGCTACGCACCGCTCGACATCCTCTCGGACCTCGGCGCCGAGGTGGCGTTCATGGGCGAAGTCGAGCAGCAGATCCTCGGGGACGCACCCAGATGGGACCGGGTGGCGGTGGTGCGCTACCCGACCCGCCGTTCGTTCATCGAGATGCAGGCACGTCCCGATTTCCAGGAGAGGCACGTCCACAAGGAGGCCGGGATGGCCCAGACGATCGTCGCCGGCTGCCTGCCACTCGGTCCACCTCGCGACCTGTCGTCGGCGCAGGCCACAGACTCCACGGACGCCACAGAGCCTGCCTGGGCCGAGGTGCCCCATCCGCCCACGGACGAGGACGGGCCGATCGTCGTGTTCCACCTGCTCCGCTTCCACGAGGATGCGTCGGAGACCGGCATCGCCGCCTACCAGAAGGCGGCCAAGCCGGTGGTGGTCGCCCAGGGCCGGCGGGTCCTGGGGTGGTTCGGGGTCGAGGGCACGATCGTGGGCGACGGGCGCGCCTGGGACCAGGCACACTTCAACGCCTTCCCGAGCCTGCGGGCCTTCAACGCCGTGCTCGACGATCCGGACCGTCAGGCGGCACAGGCGGCCCACCGCGATGTGGCCGTCGCCGACACCTACACGATGGTCCTACGTCCGACGATCGACCGCCTCGCCGCATCGCTCGCGGCGCCGAGCTGAACCGGAGGAAAAGAGATGCACAACGACGACTTCCAGGGCGTGATCGGTCGAACCACCAGCGAGTCGGAGCCGTGGTGGCCCGAACCGGTCCTGCCACCGGAGGGCACGCCCAACGTCGTGGTGATCCTGCTCGACGACACCGGATTCGGACACCTCGGCTGTTTCGGCGGGCTGGTCGACACGCCCAACTTCGACCGATTGGCGGCACGGGGCCTGCGCTACAACAACTTCCACACCACGGCGCTCTGTTCGCCGACCCGGGCGTGCCTGCTGACCGGCCGCAACCACCACTCCGTCGGGATGCGGGCGCTTGCCAACTTCGACACCGGCTACCCGAACATGCGTGGCCGCATCGCCGCCAGCGCCGGGACCCTCGCCGAGATCCTCCACGGGGAGGGGTTCGCGACCTTCGCCGTTGGCAAGTGGCACCTCACGCCGATGCGGGAGGCGTCCGCTGCCGGCCCCTTCACCGACTGGCCGCTGCAGCGGGGCTTCGACCGGTTCTACGGGTTCATGCAGGGCGAGACCGACCAGTTCCACCCGGAACTGTCCGAGGACAACCGGCCGACGCCCGTGCCCCGCACCCCCGACGAGGGCTACCACGTCAGCGAGGACCTGCTCGACCAGGCGATCGGGATGATCCGCACCAAGGAGTCCCTGGTCCCGGAACGACCCTTCTTCCTGTACCTGGCGTTCGGTGCCACGCACGCCCCGCATCAGGCGCCCGACGACTACCTGGCGAAGTGGCGGGGTCGCTTCGACGAGGGTTGGGACGCCTGCCGGCAGGGAGTCCACGAGCGCCAGCTCGAGATGGGGGTGATCCCCCCAGGCACCGAGATGGCCCCCCGGAACCCCGGTGTGCGCCCCTGGGAGGACCTCAGCGGCGACGAGCAGCGGGTGGCCTGCCGCCTGCAGGAGGCCTTCGCCGCCATGCTCGACCACACCGACGCCCAGGTCGGCCGCCTCCTCGACGCCCTCGACGAACTGGACCTGGCCGATGACACGCTCATCATGGCGCTGAGCGACAACGGCGCCTCCCGTGAGGGATTCGAGAGCGGCATCACGGACACGTTCCGCTACTTCAACGGGATCCCGCAGCCGCTCGACGAGATGGTCCGTCGCATCGACGACATCGGGACCCGGAGGAGCAACACCAACTACCCACGCGGTTGGGCACAGGTCGGCAACAATCCGGGTCGTTGGTACAAGTCGCACACCCACTCCGGCGGCGTCCGCGACCCGCTGATCGTGTCCTGGCCGAACGGCATCGACGCCTCGGTCAACGGACAGGTCCGTTCGCAGTTCCACCACGTGATCGACCTCGCCCCGACCGTCCTCGAGGTCCTCGGCATCGAGGTGCCCGAAGCCATCAAGGGCGTCGAGCAGCAGCCCGTCGAGGGCACCAGCCTCGCCTACACGTTCGGAGCCGATGCGGTCGATGACTCGGCGGTGCCGACCCGGAAGACCACGCAGTACTTCGAGATGCAGGGGAACCGGGCGATCTGGGCCGACGGCTGGAAGGCGGTGTCGATGCACGAGCACGATCCGTTCCACGCCTTCGAGGGAGGCCTCAACGAGGACAACTGGGAGTTGTTCCACCTCGACAGCGACTTCTCCGAATGCCACGACCTGGCGGCCGCCGAGCCTGAGCGGCTCCAGCAGATGATCGACCTGTTCTGGTCGGAGGCCGAGCGCTACGGCGTCCTCCCGATCATGGACCGGGCCGGCAACCTGTTCTCCGGCCACCCCACGCCGGGCACTCCTGCGAACCGCGACCACTTCACCTACCACCCCCCGGTGCCGCGGATCCCGCCCGAGGCGGCGCCACCGCTCGGGGCGCGCAACTGGGTGATGCGGTTCGAGGTCGACCGGCCGGTGGGCGACGAAGCCGGCGTCCTGCTTGCGTTCGGCACGTTCAACAACGGGCTCGTCGTCTACGTCGACGTCGACGGACACCTGGTATACGACCACAACTCCTTCACGACCCACACGGTCCTGCGATCCGAGGACCGGGTGCCCACGGGACGAAGCGTCCTCGAGGTGCAGCAGCAGCGGGTACGGCGAGGACCGGGCCGGGCGTGGCTGCTGGTCAACGGTGTGCCTTCGGCCGAGGCGGACATCCCCCTGATCCCCACCATGATCTCGCCGGTCGGCATGGACCTCGGCCACAACCCGACGGGGGTCAGCAGCGCCTACGAGGCACCCTTCGCCTTCGCCGGGACGCTCTCACTGGCGACGATTGCAACCGCCAGGGCATTCCGCCCCGACGAGGAGATCGCCTTCGAGGTCCGGGCGGCGTTTCTGACGGACTAGGCGGGCGCAGTCGTCAACCGGCGCCCAGCACCTGCTCCCGGGTCGGGACCCGCCAGCCCACGAACCAGACCCCCACCAGGCCCACGGCGGCGACCAGCAGCCGGACGGCGACGGGGTCGATCAGCAGACCGACGCTGACCCCGCAGGCGGCGACGATCATCGAGATGGCCCAGACCTTGGCCCGGCGGGGCATTCCGAGTCCCGCCCGATAGTCGCGGACCATCGACCCCACACGCGGCAGGTCCAGGATCCACTGCTCGAGTCGGGGATAGGAGCGGGCGAAGCACCCGGCGGCCATGATGAGGAAGATCGTGGTGGGTAGGCCGGGGACGATCACCCCCAGGCCGCCAAGGGCGAGCGAGACGATGCCGAGGAGGAACCAGAGCCAACGGGCCGGCCCGCTGGCGATCGGGGGAGGCTCCGGCTGTTCGTCCACAGTGGCGACTGTAGGTGGGAGCCGCCGGCTACCAGACGGCGGCCGGGTCCAGCATGTAGACCTCGCGCATCCGGGTGTAGCGGGCGGCGAAGTCGGCGCTCCGGAGGCGGCGCCCGTCCTGCGCCGGCGGCGCGACCATCTGCCAGTCGACCGGTCCGAAGCGGGCGACCACGAGGTCCTGCCAGGCGGGGAGCAGGTTGGCGACGGATGCCGACGCGACGCCCATCTCCAGTGCTGCGGCTTCCCCGTCGACGACCTCACCCCGGAGGCCCGCAAAGGCATCCGGTTCGTCACCCGCGGCGAGCCCTCCCTCCCCGGGCTCGATGCGGAAGCATTGGCGGCCGTTGCCCTCCGTTCACCGGAGCCGGCCGGACACAGACGGGTCGTCATCGACAGGTTCTCGCCTCTCCGGGAGTCGGCAGGCGGGCTGGATCCCATCGACGCGTACCTCGTCCGGACGCTGCTGGTCGACGCCCACCGCCGTGTCGTGCTCCGGTCGCCCGAACTGCCGGAGGCACTCCTCACGGACGACGGGATCGACCGGCGCTACCTGCAGATGGTTGCCGGGCTCTACCGGTGTCTGGAACCGGCCAGCGAGGCCTTCCTTGCGGAGGTGTTCCCGACCGGCGAGGGCCGAGTGGGCCGGTTCAGGGGCTGAGGCGCTGCCGCCGGGAGCCGGCCGAAGGAGCCGGCCGAAGGAATCAGCCGAACAGGTCGGTGAGGTCGCCCACGACGAGCACGGTCAGCAGGGCGATGACGCCGGCGTTGATGACCATGACCGGCACTCGCATCCGGTGGTCCGAGGCGCGGAAGCGACGAATGCTGTCGAAGTTGAAGCCGATGGCCAGGAGGCCGATCGGCAGGCCGATCCAGGGCCCGACGCCTCCGGCCCAGCCGAGCGCCGGAAGCAGCCACGGAAACACGACGTAGGTGAGCATGCAGCGGACGCCCGACACGACCATCGAGCGGCTGAACCGCCGTGCGGCGAGATCGGTGGCGCTGTCCGTTGTACCGGTGGTGAGTGCGTCGCTCATGCGGACACAGCCTGCCACGGTGCCACCCGTATACCGACCGGGCCGTGGGGATTCTCCGGGGTGCGGGCCGGACGGAGCGCCGGGCTACCGTGCGCCCATGAGCAACGAACTTCCCCCCGGCGAATCCGCCGATCAGCACATCGTCATGGACTGGGAGACCCCCACCCACGAACAGATCATCGAGATCACGAAGATGCACGTCGAGGCCATGGAGACGAGCAGCGACCCGGCCGTCTGGGTGACTGCCGGCATGCACCACGTGATGCTCTACACCGTGGGCCGCAAGAGCGGAAACGTGCACCGTGTGGCGCTTCCGTTCTGGCGCGATGCGAATGGCGAGCGGGTGGTCATCGGCTCGTTCGCCGGTGCGGTGAAGGACCCGGCATGGGTGCTGAACCTGCGGGACCGCGACGCCAACCCGGGCGTGAAGGTCCGCACCCAGCACGGCCTCCACTGGTCTGAGCACCAGGTCCTGGAGGGACCGGAGCGCGACGACCTGTGGGCCCTGATGACCGCTGACCGGGCCTTCTACGCCGACTACCAGGCCAAGACCGAGCGGTCCATCCCCATGATCCGCCTGCCCGAGTCCGAGGCGCTCAAGGACTGAGCCACCGGTGGCTGCCGACGGCAGCTTCGGACAACTCCGGGCCCAGGTCCGACCGGTCTACCTGCCCTGGGTCTGTTCGAGCCTGGCCATGGGGATCCTCATCCCCGTCCTGCCCCTGCACCTCGCCGACCAGGGGATTGGCATCGCCGGCACCAGCCTCGTGCTCGGCGCTGCCGGCGGTGGAGCGGCAGGTGGCGCACTGATCGCCGGAACCCTCACCCACCGGGTGGGACAGGGCAGGGTGGCGGCCGGGTCGCTCCTCCTCATGGCAGTGGCTGCAGCCTTCATGGGTACGACCGGGTCGATGGCGGTGCTCGTCGCCCTGCAACTGCTGTTCGGTTCGGCGACCGTCGGGGTGATGCTCTCCCGTCAGACGCATCTCACCAGCGCCGTGGCGATCGGCCTGCGAGGGCGGGCGATGGCGCTCATGGGCGGCTCGATGCGCTTCTCCTTCCTGCTCGGGCCGGCGGTCGGCGGTGTCCTCGTGGACGCCGTGGGATTCCGGGCGACCTTCGTGGTTGCGGGGGTCACCGCCGCCCTCGGCACCCTGGCGGTCCTCCCGGAACTGCGCGGTGGCCCCTACCTGGCACCGCTCGACGGACGCCACGGCGGTGGCCTGCGCCAGGTCTTCCGCCTGCACCGGGGCCGTCTCCTCCGCGGCGGGACCGGTGGCTTCCTGGTGATGACCGCCCGCGAGGGGCGCATGGTGGTCCTGCCCCTGGTGGGCATCGCCCTCGGGCTGAGTCCCACGTCCGTTGGGGGCCTCGTCGCCGTGGGAACCGCCACCGACCTACTGCTGTTCCCACTCTCGGGGTTGATCATGGACCGCTACGGTCGCCTCCACGCCATGTTGCCGGCCTACGGGCTGCTCGGCGTCGGGCTGGCCCTGCTGGCGGTCGCCGAAGGGCCGACGATGGCTGTGGTCGCCGGAGCGGTCATGGGGGTCGGCAACGGCCTCAGCTCGGGGAGCCTGTTCACCCTCGGCAGCGATCTGGCGCCCCCGGAGTCGCCGGGCCCGTTCCTCGGTGCGATGGCGGTGATGACCGACGCCGGCCGGGTGGCCGGGCCGCTCCTGGTGGGGATCGTCGCCGACAGCGCCGGCCTCGGCTGGGCGTCGTGGGCGCTGGCAGGCGTGGCGGCACTGGCTGTGCTCTGGTTGGGCCTGGTGATCGGCGAGACCGGCACTACGGTCCGGTCGCCATCGGATCCCGACCCCCCGGCCTGAGCGCCGGGAGAAAACGAGACCACCATGCTGTTCGCCATCCACGCCCTCGACCGTGCCGACGCCGGCGGCCTCCGTGCGGAGACCCGGCCAGCTCATCTCGAGTATGCGTCGCGTTTCGAGATCGCCTACGGGGGACCGCTCCTGGACGACCGGGGCGACATGTGCGGTTCGCTGATCGTGCTCGAAGCCGAGGATCTGGCAGCGGCCCAATCGTTTTCCGCTGGCGACCCGTACGCCGTCGCCGGCCTGTTCGAGCGTGTGGAGATCCGGGGGTTCAGACCCGTGCTCGGACCGTCGAACTGAGCAGGCTCACCCGAGCCCGGCGAGGAATGCCATCAGGGCGGCATTGACGGTCGCTGCATCCTCGAGGTTCGACGAGTGGCCGACGCCGGGGACCTCGACGAACGTGGTCGGGCCGCCGAGGCCGTCCGCCATCTCACGCCCGCGTTCGATCGGTATGGCGGCATCGACCTCGCCGTGGAGGACGAGGGCTGGACAGGTGATCTCAGCGAGGCGGTCGGTGACCGAGTCGCGATCGAAGAGGCAGTCCTTGGCGGCGGCCCAGGCGGAAACGGGTTTGGCGTTCCACTTGGCACGCCAGATGGCCGCGCCCTCGTAGCCCGGGGCGAACAGCACCCCCTGGAACATGTCGCCGATCTCTCCGGCGAGGCCCATAGCGAGCGCGGCGTCGAACAGGCCCTGGAACTGCGCCCGGTCCTCGTCGGAGAGGGCCCCGGGTTCCGAGTCGACGAGCACCATCGCCCGGACGCGTTCTGGCGAGGTGAGTGCCGCCCGGAGTGTCAGGAACCCGCCCTGCGACATGCCGCCAAGCACCGCCGCTTCGATGCCGAGATGGTCCATGAGGGCGAGGACGTCGTCGGCCAGGTCCCAGTAGGTGAACGGTTCGGTGTTGGTGGTCTGTCCCCAACCCCGCTCGTCGTAGGTGACCACGCGCCATCCGGCATCGGTCAGGGGACCGACCTGCGGCGCCCACATCTCGTGCCCCATCGAGAAACCGTGGCTGAGGACGATCGGTGGCCCATCGCCACCCGAGTCGATGTAGTGGATGGACTGTCCGTTGACGTCTGCGAATGGCATCGCTGAATCCTCCTGGGTGTCGGCGCTCGGACCCTAGGGCACGGGTGCCGGTGCAACCGTGGTCAGGTCTGGTCCCTAGGCGGCACGTGGCGCCTGCCGTGGTGGTTCAGCCACTCGTGGAGCGGGTGGCGCACCCAGCGTCCGACCGAGTGGGCCATCTCCCCGGAACGGGCGAGGACCGGCTGGAAGGTGGACTGGCGCTCGACCGGGACCGCCTCGCGCCGCTGGATGCGGTACAGCAGGTAGACGACCATCATGGCGAGCACCGTCGCCAGCGTCCCGTAGTAGCCGACCGGCCCGAAGGCCTCCATGGCGAAGGCGAGGACCATGGGCGAGAACACGGCGCCCATGCCGCTGACCATCACGATCCCCGAGGCGGCGGCCAGGCGCTTCTCGGGTGGGATCCAGTCGTTGGCGAGCGCCACGAACTGCCCGTAGAGCGGGAACACGAAGGCCCCGAAGGCGAAGTTGACCAGCAGGATCAGAGAACTCGACGGCGAGACCAGGGTGCCCAGTCCGGCGATGGCGCACGAGATGGCGCCGACGATGGCGATCACCCCTCGCCGGGGATAGCGGTCCGACAGGGTGCCGAGGGGGATCTGGAGGACCACGGCGCCGACCACAGCCACCGAGGTGAAGCTGGCGACCTTCGCCGTGCTCATGCCCGCCTCGGTGCCGAAGACGGCGCCCATGCTGGTCGCAGCCGACTGGACGAAGGAGCACAGGAACAGTCCGACGACCGCCGAGGGGATCGTGCGGTAGAGCTCCCGGACCGGCATCGACTCCGGGGTCGTCATGGGCGGCGTCGACGAGGCCGAGAGCGTCACCGGGATCACGGCTGCGGAGATCAGCACCGAGGAGAGCACGAAGAGTTCGAAGCCCTGCGGAGGACCGACGTTGATCAGCAGTTGGCCGCCGGCGGTGCCGCCCATCATGAACATCATGTAGAGCCCGAGGATCATGCCGCGGGTCGTGTTGGAGGCGCGGTCGTTGAGCCAGCTCTCGAGTACGACGAAGACGCCGGCGTTGCAGAACCCGCTGACCATGTAGACGACCGACCAGCTCAGGGGGGTGACGAGGATGGCGTTGACGAGCACGGCGGTGGAGGCGAGCGAGGCGAGGGCTGCGAACACCCGGATGTGTCCGACGGTCGCCAGCGCCCGGGTGATGAACTTGGCGCCGATGAGGTAGCCGGCGAAGTGGAAGGCCATGACCATGCCCATCGAACCGGCGCCGATGCCCTCCGCCTGGCCGCGGATGGGCAGCAGGATCCGTTGGAGGCCGTTGCCGACCTGATACAGGGCGAAGCCGAGGAAGAGGGCCCAGACGCCCGCGATGGCCGGAGAGCTGCGGGTGGTGGAGGGACCGTGCCCGCTCAACGAAGGGTCCGGACGCCCAGACCGACGTAGTCGGGCAGGTCGAGGTGGGCGTGGGCTGCGGCGAGCTCGAGGGCGTTCGTGGACAGGGGCTCGGCCATCGGCCCGACGCGGGGAGTTCCGTCGGTGCCGTGGGCGACGTGGAGCATCATCGACTCCTGGGTGCTGACCGGTTCAGGGTCGTCGTCGGCGATCAGGAGGTGCAGGACATGGAGCCTCTTCGCATCGGCGCCGAGCAGCCAGGTGTCCGTGGAGATCGCCGCCCCCTCGTGGACCTCCCTGAGAAATCGGATGCGGGTCTCGGCGGTGTAGATCGTGCCGTGGGCGTCCCGGTATCCGGCGCCGAATCCCAGGTGGATCAGCAGGGCGTCGGAGGCATCGCCGAAGGCGACCCCGTACCAGCCCTCGGACATGTGTCCGTTGTAGTCGGACCATTCGGGCGGCACGACGGTGCGCCAGACTCGGAGTGGTTCGGGGACACCTGCCATCGTGCGCACCTCCCAGTTCGAACTGCCCGCTTGACGCAGGGGGTGGGTCGTGCGTTGCACGACGTGGACGCGCGCAATCTAGGGCCGCTGCGCGGTTACGGCAATGGATGGTGGAGTGGCGTTTGGCTCACCTACCGGGGCCGGGGGGCAACGATGCCGGGTCCAGTGCCGACAGGGCCTCGACGGGCGGGCGCCGACCGACTCCCAGGATCTCCTCCGCTGCGGCCGCCACCTCGAAGAGCCGCCGGTCGCTGTTCCTGGCACCGGACAACTGGATGCCGATCGGCAGGCTGCCGTCGTCGCTCCAACCGGCCGGAATCGAGATCGAGGGTCCGCCGGGCACTGTGAGGCGTGAACAGCTCCGCATCCAGTCCGTATAGCGCCCGAGCGGTCGGCCTTCGACCTCCCGGACCCATTCCTCGCCGACCGGGAACGGCGCCACCTGGCTGGTGGGGGTCATGAGGACGTCGTCGGGGCCCAGGAATCCATCCCAGGCGGAGCCGAGCCGGTGCTCCTCGGCCACGGCATGGGCGATCGCCCCGTCGGCGAGTGCGAGGCCGTCGCTGACCTCCTGGCGGATCGTGGCCTTGACGGACACGTTGTCGATGAGTGCTCCGACCTTGAGGGCATAGCCCAGTGACCGGAGCACCTCGAAGCAGGCGTCGACACCGTCGAACGGCGGATCCGATTCCTCGACCCGCCACCCGGCAGCGGCGAACGCTGCGGCAGCCTCGGCGACGACCCGGCGAACCGCGGCATCCACGGGCAGGTCGCCATGGTCCACGGAGACCAGCAGCCGTGCGGGAGGACGAGCATCGAGCATCGTGGAATGCCCGACCATCACGGCATGGAACAGTGCCGCGTCTGCGACCGTCCGTGCCATGGGGCCCTCGATCCCCATGCCGAGGCGCCCATCGAGGGGTGGGAAGCCGGGGATGGTCCCCTTGGAGGGCCGGAACCCGACGATGCCGCAGAACGAGGCGGGGTTACGGAGCGATCCACCGAGATCGGATCCGTCGGCGAGCGAAAGCGAGCCGCAGGCGAGGGCCGCCGCCGCACCACCGCTCGACCCACCTGCGCTCCTCGTCGGGTCCCAGGGGTTGCGGGTGAGGCCGTGCACCGGGTTGAAGGTGTGGGAGCCGGCGCCGAACTCCGGCGTGTTCGTCTTGCCGACGAACACCGTGCCGGCGCCGGCGAGCAGCCCGACGAGCGGATGGCTCACGGTCGGCACGTGGCCGGCGAATGCCGGGCTCCCGTAGGTCGTGCGGACGCCTGCCGTGTCGAGGAGGTTCTTGTGGGCGATGACGAGGCCCCGGAGTGGCGCATCCGGCAGGAACCCGGGTTCGGCGTCGAGCCGGTCGGCGACCGAGGCCCCCCGCTCCCAGTCGACCTCGACGAGGGCGTTGACGACCGGTTCGGTCGCCTCGGCCCGCCGGCGACAGGCGTCGAGCAATTCGCGGGCGGAAAGCCGACGGCCCTCCAGCAGCCGTCGCTGCTCGAGGGCTGTCAGGTCTGCCGGATCCACGGCGCGCACCCTAGGGGTGCGGGCGCGTCCGGTGGTTACTAGTGGGTACTAGTGGATGCTGAGGCCCGCCGGGAGTTGGGCGCCGAACTCGGTGCTGGCATCCACAAGGGCGGCGAACACGTAGTTCCCGAAGGACCTCTCGCACGAGATCAGATAGGACGCCACGCCTGCCCGATCGGACCGGAGCAGATCACAGGTCACCTCCGCCACCGAGCCCGAGAACACGGCCCCGTCGGGCGTCATGTCGTCGGCAAGGTCGAGGTTGCAGACCTTGGCGAGTACCGCAGTGGCCTTCGGGCCGGAGACCCGCATCATGGCGCGGCCGTGCGTGATGTCGACGACGCTCACGAAGCCTTCGGCGTTCACCGACGCTGCGACCTCGGTGGCTCGATCGATCGCAGCGAACAGGGTCCATTCGTCGGGTCGGGTACCGCAGACCAGGGTGCCGTCGGCACGGAGCCTGCTCTGGCCGAACGGCACCGCCAGGTCGGCGGCGGCCGCCGTGCCCGCAGCGGCCCTGACAACGATCTTGGCCGTGGCCGTCTCGTCCTCGACCGTCACGGAGCCGTCCGGTGCCGAGATCGGCCCATAGGAGATCGGGCTCTTGAACTCGATGTCAGGCATTCTGACGTACCCCCTCGGGGTCGATGTGTGCATGGTGTTCCTGGACGGTGCCGATGATCCGGCGGCCGTCGATGAGCAGGATGGTGACCTTCGTGCCGGCTGCCGCCAACGACGGATCGACCTGCCCGAGGCAGACCGAGCGACCCAGCGACGGGGACATGCGGCTGGAGGTGATCCTGCCGAGGATCCGGTTGGACTCGCCGTCCACGATCTGGTCGGCCTCCATCGGGACCACCTGGGGGTCGTCCGGCTGGATCGCGACCAGGATCGGCAGGTCGGTGCGGGCATAGGCAGCCTTGAGCTCCGGCAGGCCGATGGTGTCGGGCTTGTCGAGCTTCACAAGCCCGCCGAGACCTGCGGTCGGCGCCTTGGTGAGGCCGTCCGTGTCCTGGCCCACGATGTAGTGGCCCTTCTCCAGGCGCAGGATGCGCTGCGCCTCGACGCCGAACGTCCTGATGCCGAGGTCCTCGCCGCTGGTGAGCAGGGACTCCCAGACGTGCAATGCATGGCCGGACGGCACGTGCAGCTCGTAGGAGAGCTCACCCGTGAAGCCGATGCGCCAGATGATGCAGTCGGCGACACCGGCAACGGTGCCGCGGCGGACATGGAAGTAGGGGAAGGCCTCGGGGCTGAGGTCGACGCCCTCGACGAGCCGCAACAGCACCTCACGGCACTTCGGCCCGGCCACGTTGATGCTCGTGAGGCCACCCGTGACGGCGGTGACGTGTACGTCCCACTCCGGACGGTAGGTCTGGAGGTAGTCCTCGAGCATCTCCCAGACCGCGCCCGCACCCGACGACGTGCAGGTCATCAGGTAGTGGTTCTCGCCGAGTCGGCTCGTGACGCCATCGTCGGAGACGACGCCGTCCTCGGCCACCATCGCGCCGTAGCGGACCCGGCCGATGTCGAGTTTCTGCCACTTGTTGACGTAGACGAGCTCGAGGAGCTTGGTCACGTCCGGGCCCCGGAGGTCGAGTTTGCCGAGCGGGGTGACGTCGATGATGCCGACGTTCTCACGCACGTTCAGGGCCTCGCCCGTGGGGTCGCCGTAGTGGTCGGGACGGATCCACTGGCCGGCCAGGAGCGGCGACGCACCGTGGGCCTCGTGCCAGTCCTGGAGGGCGGAGCGGCGAATCGGTTCGAAGATCCGGCCGGCCAGGGCACCGAGCGAGATGGGGGCGTACGGGGGGCGCCAGACGGTCGTCCCGATGTCGACCATGCTCATGTTGCGGGCCTCGGCCAGCACGGCGGCGGCGTTGACGGTCTCGAGCTTGCCCTGGGAGGGGCCCATCGTGACCGTCGTGTATCGCTTCATGAGCTCGATCGAGTCGAAGCCCTCCTTGGCGGCCTGGACGAGGTCCTTCGAGGACACGTCCTCGGAGAGATCGACCATGCCGTGGGTGCTGCTCCGGTAACACTCGGGATGTGGCACACGGGCCAGCGGGGTCCGGGTGTCGGCCAGGGACTCCGGCCTCGGGCCATCGGGATTGCGTGCACGGGCGGACAGCGACCGGCGATCGTGCCGGTTGCGCAGCGCACGGTTCGCCGCAAGCGCCCCGGTGGCCTTTCCGTGGGCGACCAGTTCGGCCGTCGTGCCGTTGCCGGTGATACCACCCGTGGCCAGCACGCTGTCCGGCAACTGGTTGGAGAAGTAGCGGGCAGCCGAGGCGTCGTAGACGGGACGGTCGCCGGCCATGTTCAGCAGCGAGGTGGGGGCGGTCCAACCGGTGCCGATGACCACGAGGTCTGCGGACACCGTCCGGCCGTCGCCGAGGACGACCTTGCTCACCCGCCCCCTGCCCTGGACCTCGACGATGTCCTCGCCGGCCCGGACGTCGAGCGCAGCCACGATCTCGACGCCTGCGGCCTCGAGATCGGCGATGGCGGCGTCGCCCTCGGGGTTGGCAGAAAGGACCACGGCCTTGGAGCCGGGCTTGACGGCCCACAGGTTGATGAGGCGACGCACGGTGCCCGACAACATCACGCCGGGGGTGTCGTTGCCGGCGAAGATGTAGGGCCGCTCGATGAGGCCGGGGGCCACGACGAGGCTGTTCGCCCTGGCCTTGATCAGGCGTTCGGGAGCGATCGGGTGCGACCGCTGCATCACGGCCATCCAGTTGTGGTCGTAGCGACCGGTCACCGTCGAGTCGATGACGACCTCGATGCCCGGATGGGCCTCGACGGCCGAGATCAGCTCGGCGAGTGCGGCCAGGTCGTCGGCGTCACCCCAGCGGAGGTGCCCGCCGAGGTCCGGCTCGTGCTCGACGAGCATGACCGAGGCGCCTGTCTCGGCAGCGGCGATCGCCGCACCCATGCCGGCCGGGCCGCCACCCGCGACGAGCACGTCCGGGTGGGCGAAGCGCTTGTCGTAGGCGCCGTGGGCGCTGGTCTCCCAGAAGATCCGGCCGCCGGGGGCGAACTTGCGGAGCACCTTCTGGTACACGTTGTGCCAGAACCACTTCGGGCGCATGAATGTCTTGTAGTAGAAGCCCACCGACAGGAACCGGCCGACCAGCTGGTTGACGGCGCCGACGTCGAACCTGAGGCTGGGCCACACGTTCTGGGCACTGACCTCCATGCCTGCGATGAGGCGGCGGCTGCCGGCTCTCACGTTGGGCTCGTCGCCAACCTGCACGAACAGGTTCGGGTCCCAGTGGTCGGCGGTCATGATGCCGCGCTGGCGCTTGTACTTCATGGAGCGGGCGAAGACCTCGACGCCGCCTGCGGCGAGGGCCGAGGCGATGGTGTCGCCCTGGTACCCGGTGTATCCCTGGCCGTTCCAGGTGAAGGCCAGGGACGTGTCCCGGTCGATCACCTCACCCGGGCGCTGGGGGAGTCGGTTGTCGGTCATGACGCCTCCGAATAGCGGATCTCGTTCGTAGCGGTGTTCCGCTGGATGGTGAAGTAGCGGCGGCAACCGCTCCGGCAGTACCAGGTCTCGGTGACCCAGCCGGCGGGGTTCTCACGCAGGTACAGGTAGGTGCGCCACTCCTTGAGGGAGGCGGTCGCGGGATCGGGCCGAGTCGTGACCTCGCCGCAGGGACGGAGGTCCGAGGAGTTCCGCGGACCGCAGTTGGGACAATTCACGACAATCATCAGTGACCTACCGCAGCTGCGCCCTTTTCACCGACGAGATCTCCCTCGGTGAAACGGCTGATTGTGAACGGGGCGATCAGGTCCGCATCGCGGCCGGTGGCGATCGTCTCCGCCATGGTTTCGCCGGCCACCGGGCCGGCCTTGAATCCGTAGGTACCCCAACCCACGTCGACGAAGTAGCCGTCGACCGGGGTGGTGCCCATCACGGGGGAATAGTCGGGGGTCATGTCACAGAGGCCCGACCACTGGCGCAGCAGGCGCATCTTGGAGATGCCGGGCATGAGCTCGAGCACGTGGCCGGCCAGTTCCTCGGTGAACTCGAGGGTGCCGTTGACCCGGTAGGTGCCCACCGGATCGACCGAGGCGCCGAACACCAGCTCACCACGGTCGGTCTGGCTCACGTAGACGTGCAGGGAGCCGGAGACGACCACGGTCGGGAGGAACACCTTGCAGGGCTCGGTGACCGCAGCCTGCAGCGGGTGTGTCGTGATCGGGAGCGGCACGCCTGCCATGTTCGAGATGAGCGAGGCCCAACCGGCGGTGCAGTTGACGACAGCGGGGGTGCTGATGTCGCCACGGCTGGTGCGCACGCCGGTGACCCGGCCGCCGGTGCCCTTGCCGTCGGGGCCCTCGCCGCCCTCGCAGAGGATGTCGAGGACCTCGGTCTCCTGGAGCATGTGGACGCCGAGGTGGTCGGCGGCACGGGCGTAGCCCCACACGACGGCGTCGTGGCGGACGATGCCGCCCGGCGGGTGGTACAGGGCGCCCAGGATCGGGTAGCGGGTGTCCGAAGATACATCGAGGCTCGGTGCCAGCTTCTGGACCTCCTGCGGGTCGATCACGCTGGAGTCGATGTTCTGGAGCTTGTTGACCTCGGCCCGCCAGTGCATGGTGCGGAGCGCCGAATCGGTGTGCGCCAACGTCAGGTGGCCCCGACGGGAGAACATGATGTTGAGGTTCAGGTCCTGGGCCATCGAGTTGTAGAGGTCGAGCGAGCGGTCGTAGAACGCCACACCCTCGGGGGTGAGGTAGTTCGAGCGGACGATGGCGGTGTTGCGGCCCGAACCACCGCCACCGAGGTAGCCCTTGTCGACCACGGCGACGTTGGTGATGCCGTGCTCCTTGGCCAGGTAGTAGGCCGTCGCGAGGCCGTGGAGGCCGCCACCGACGATCACGACGTCGTAGGACGACTGTGCCTCGGGTCGGCGCCACATGCGGGGCCAGTCGCCGCGGGTGAGCCCGTGCTTGACGAGCTTTCCAGCGGAGTACTTGTATGCGTGCTTCGCCATCGGGATCCTTTGTGCTTGAGGCGGGCAGGGGTCGGGGGGTCGGGGAGGGTCGGGGGTCGAGGGGTCAGTGGGAGAGCGAGCTCTGGCGGCGGGGGAGGGGGTTGACGCCGGTGCCGTAGAGGGGGATGTCGTCGCCGGGGTCGCCATCCGGGATGCGTGCGATTCCGGTCATGCGGTCGGCCAGCATGTTGTGGAAGCGGTGCAGCGGCTCCTCGAAGCGGGGGGAGAGCCGACCGGGGGTGTAGCCGCCGGAGGCGAGGCCGAGTTGGCCGCGCTGCACGATGTCGATGTCCTCGCCGTTGAGATCGAGCCAGAAGTCGCGGGTGATGGCGAAGTCCTCGTCGGGGACCTCCTCCGAGCCCGGTGGCAGCAACCAGGTGCAGTGCTCACGGGTGATGCCGGGACCGAGCGGTTCGAGGCGCATGACGAACACGTGGTTGGGGAGCAGGCTCAGCAGGACGTTGGGGAACAGCGCGATGAAGCGACCGCTGGCGGCATCGGAGGCGTCGAGTCCCTCGGCGGGCGGCATGGCCGACCAGTCGCCGCGCTCGTCGTTCGAGAGCGGGGTGGTGGTCTGGCCGCAGTACATGCCGGGACCCTGGTACCGGTAGTGGTCCTCGAACCTGGAGACCTTGGCAAGCTCGGGATGGACCCAACGCAGGTGGTAGTACTCTTGGAAGTTCTCGGAGATGAGCTTCCAGTTGGCGTTGATGTCGACGGACAGGGAGTGGTGGCTGCGCCAGCCGTCGAGGTGGTAGCCGGCCAGTCGGTCGCCCAGATCGCCGAACCACCCGTCGACCGGCGGTGCGTCGTGGTCGAGCGTGGCGAACAGCAGGCAGCCCCACCGTTCGACCCTGATCGTGTGCAGCCCGTAGTCGGCGGGATCGAACTGGTCGATCCCGGCGTCGGCGAACTGTGGCGTCGCGATGAGCCTGCCATCGCGGTCGTAGCCCCAGCGGTGGTAGGGGCAGCGGATGGTCCGGCCGACGGTGCAGTCGGCATCGAGGAGCTGGGTGCCCCGGTGCCGGCAGGTGTTGGCGAAGCCCCGCAGCTCGCCGGCGGCGTTCTTCGTGATGAGGACCGAGCGGCCGCCGAGGTCGCGGACGAGAACCTGCCCCGGTGGGTCGAGTTCGTCGGCGATGCCGACGCACCCCCACGAGGTCCCGAAGACCTGTTCCTGCTCGGCGGCGAAGAAGTCCTGGGACACGTAGGCGTCCGCCGGGAGGGCGTGGGCTTCGAGGATGGGACGGCGCGTGCCGATCCAGGCGTCTTCCGACGTCCAGACCGGGGCAGGGGAGACCGCCAGACCGCGTGCAGACATGGCGGGAGTGTAGACAGAGTTTCACCCCCTGTAAAGGATGTTTCCTGAGATTAGGGATTTGGGTGGGACCCGGGCCGGGCCTGCGATCGGGGCCCGGGCCGATCCGGCGGGAGCCTAGGGTGGAGCGATGCCTGCCGATTCCACTCCCACCCTGCACGTCATCGAGCATCCGCTCGTGACCCACAAGCTCACCGAGATGCGCCGAATCGAGACGTCGAGCGAGCGCTTCCGGCAACTCCTCACGGAGATCAGCTTCCTCCTCACCTACGAGGTCACCCGCGACCTCCCCACCAGGGAGGTGCGGATCACCACCCCCATGACCGAGATGGATGCGCCCGTCCTGGTCGAGGAGCCTGTCGTCATCTCGATCCTGCGGGCTGGCAACGGCCTGCTCGACGGCGTACTGCGTGTCATCCCCTCCGCACGGGTCGGACATGTCGGCCTCTACCGCGACCACGAGACCCTCGAGGCGATCGAGTACTACTGCAAGTTCCCGCCCATCCAGGATCGGACCGTGATCGTCGTCGATCCGATGCTCGCCACGGGCAACTCGGCGTCGGCGGCCCTCGACCGGGTCAAGGCCGACGGACCGGCCGACGTGCGCTTCCTCTGCCTGCTGGCGGCTCCCGAGGGAGTGGCCCAGTTGCACAGCGTCCATCCCGACGTGCCCATCTGGACGGCGGCCCTCGACGACCACCTCAACGAGGTCGGCTACATCGTTCCCGGCCTGGGCGACGCCGGCGATCGCATCTTCGGCACCACCTGAGCCCTGATGGGGTGGCGCATCCTCGTTGCCATGGCGGCGGGCCTCCTCGTCGTTCCGGCACTCCCGGCCCCGGCATCTCCAGCGGGCAGCCGGGTCATGTACCTGACGTTCGACGACGGGCCGCATCCGCTGTTCACGCCGATCGTGCTCCGGTTGTTGGCAGAGCACGGCGCCAGGGCCACCTTCTTCCCTTCCGGACAGACGCTCCGCCTGTTCTGGGGCGACGAGGAGATGCAGGACCTGCTCGATCGTGGACACGCCATTGGGAGCCACTCCTGGGTGCACCACCGGCTGCCGGATCTCTCGCAAGTCGACCTCGAGCGCGATCTCACCCGCGCCAGTGCAGCCATCGAGGCCCGTGCGGGCTTTCGGCCGACCTGCGTCCGGGCGCCTTACGGGATCACGGATCCGCGGGTCGAGCGGACCTTCGCAGAGATGCACCTGGACGTGGTGGGCTGGGACGCCGATCCGGAGGAGTGGTCGAGCCCGTCGATCGAGGAGGCGCTGGCGCACGTTCGGAAGTGGGAGGAGGAAGGCATGGTCGTCCTGCTCCACGACCGCAAGTGGCAGACGCTCGCGATCCTGCAGGCGCTCCTCGAGCGCTATGCCGGCGAGGGCTGGGTCTTCGAACCCCTGCCTGAGTGCATCCCGGAGTCGACCAGGGTCGAGCGTTCCGCCAGGAGGACAGCCGGCGACTCACCGATCGGAGGGGTCGATCTGGTCCGGGTCGACAGGATTTACCTCGACGGGTGGGCGTTCGACCCCGATGCTCTGGAAGGCGGACTCGAGGTCGTGGTCAATGTCGATGGCCGACCCCGGGTGGTGGCACGGACGGATGCCGACCACCGGTTCTCGGTATCGGCACCGGACGTCGACGGCCCCCTGTGCGTGTGGGTACGGAATCAGGGCCGTGTCCGCGAGGACGCCTTCCTCGGGTGCCACGAAGGGGGCGGGAGCCGTGGGTGACCGTGCGTTGTTTCATGCGGCGGCCCCTGAGGCGCCAGGACTCGAGATGGAGGTACTCCGCGGCTTCCTCGCCGATGCCGACGGGCATCTTGCCGGACTGCTCGCCGAGACGCCGTGGGAGCAGGGGGAGATCACGGTCTTCGGACAGCGCCGACCCATTCCGAGGCTGGAGGCCTGGTACGGCGACCCCGGGCGGGCCTACACGTACTCGGGCCGCCGGCTGGAGCCGCTGCCATGGACGGAACGCCTCGCTGAGCTTCGCGACCGGTGTGCCGAAGCCGCCGAAGCCGCCTTCGACTCGGTGCTCGTGAACCGGTACCGCGACGGCGACGACGCCGTCGGCTGGCACGCGGACGACGAGCCCGAGCTGGGGCGCCAACCGGTCATCGGCTCGCTGTCCCTCGGCGCCACGCGGCGCTTCCGCCTCCGTCGCAGGGACGGCTGCCACGATCCGGTCGCCATCGACCTCGAGCACGGCGACCTGCTGGTCATGCGGGGCAGCACGCAGGAGCTCTGGGAGCACTGCCTCACCCGCACGGCGCGGCCCGTGGGGGAGCGGGTGAACCTTACGTTCCGTCGGATCGTCGAACCGTCGCCGGCCGGGGGCCGGGACTAGCGTCGCCCTCGTGGAGATGGCGGCCGACCGGGGGGCGACCCCGGACGAGATCCGGTGCTTCCGGGAGCGGGGACACGCCTGCGTCCGGGGCCTGGCGACGGACGAGGAGGTCGCCGCCTTCGCCCCGGCCATCTGCGATGCCGCCGACCGCCTCGCCTGGAACCGCGACATCCCCCTGGAGAGGCAACGCACCTACGACCGGGCCTTCCACCAGGCGATCGGCCTCTGCTGGCACGACGAGGTGATCCGCCGGTTCGTGTTCGCCGCCCGCTTCGCCCGGGTGGCCGCCGAACTGCTCGGGGTCGACGGCGTGCGGCTCTACCACGACCAGGCCCTGGTGAAGCGTGCAGGCGGCGGTCCCACGCCATGGCACCAGGACGCCTACTACTGGCCCGTCGACGGGGGAGCGGCGATCACGATGTGGATGGCCCTGGTCGATATTCCTGCCGAGGTCGGTTCGATGGTGTTCGCCGACGGCACCAACCAGCGGGGCGACCTGCGTGGTCCGGCCATCTCCGACGACTCGGAGGACCACTTCGCCGACCTCGTCGCCGGCGAGGCATTGCCGACCTCGACCCACGGGGCGATGGCGATGGGCGACGCCACCTTCCACGCCGGTTGGACCCTCCACTCGGCTGGCCCGAACCCGAGTGACCGGGACCGGCCGGCCATGACCGTCATCTACGTGGCCGACGGGGCGACCGTCACCGAGCCGGAGCGGGACGAGCAGCGCTTCGACCTCGCCCTCTACCTACCCGGCGCTGTTCCGGGTGGGCCGGCGGCAACCGACCGCAACCCGTTGCTCTGGAGCGCCGCTCTCCGGGGGCAACGCCCGTAGCCTCCTTCGCCGTGGACGAGGCACGACTCGACGAGGTGTTTGTACGGCGGCTCCGCCATGTCCACGGGGCACTTCGGATCGCCGTCCGCTACGACGTGGGCCCACCGGGGACCCTCGAGGCGGGGCCGGTAATCCATGCGGCCAACCACCGCAGCATGGCCGACCTGCTCTTCGCTGCTGCCGCCTTCCACGAGTGGGGCCAGCCCATCCGGTGCCTCGCCTCTGCCGGCTACTTCGAGAAGCCGGGGATCGGACGCCTCCTGCGCGACCTCCGGTGCATTCCCGTCGAGGGCGCCGAAGCGCTCCAGGTCGCCGCTGAGCTCCTGGAAGGGGGCACCTCGATCGCGATCATGCCGGAAGGACGCATCGTCGGCCCGGAGGACTGGGACGAGACGAGGGTGGGTCGACCGCATCCCGGTGTCGGTCGCCTGGCGCTCGACACAGGGTTGCCCGTCGTCGCGGTCGGCGCGGCCGGAACCGAGGAACTCTGGCCAAGGGGACGGACGAGGCCCTACATCCGGCCATGGAACCGCACGCTGCTCACGATGCGCACGCGCTACCTCGGAGCCATAGACGCCGAAAATGTCCGGGACGCCACGGCGATCATCTGGGACGGCGTGAGGGCCTGCGTGGCCGAAGCCGACGCCGCCCGGGCCTGAGGGCGCGCAGTGCGCCCGGCGATGCGAATATCCCCTCAGGCGTGGCTGCCGTGGCCGTGGTCGTCGACGATGAGCAGGTCGTGGGCGTGGTCGTGGCCGGCGTGGTCCCCGAGCATCCGGTCGCCGTAGGCCTCACGGAGCACCGACGGCGTCAGGACCTCGTCGGGGGTGCCCTCGGCGACGAGCCGGCGGTCGAGCACCAGCACCCGGTCGCAGTGGCGGGCCTCGTCCAGGTTGTGCGTGGTGACGACGACGGTCGTCCCGGCCTCCGTCTCCTGGCCGACCACCTCGAGGATCCGCTCCTGACTGGCGAGGTCGAGGCCGGTGATCGGCTCATCGAGCAGCAGCAGCGGAGCGTGGCGGGCCAGCGCCTGGGCCACGAGGGCCCGCTGTCGCTGTCCACCCGAGAGCTCGCTGATCTGCCGGTGGAGGAGGTCGCCGACCTCGAGCCGCTCGACGGCGTCGTCGACGGCCGCCCGGTCGGCGGCGGAAAGCCGGCGGGGGAGCGGCGAGCGGTCGAAGCGGCCCATGCGCACCACCTCGGCGACGGTGAGCGGCAGCCAGCGGTGCTG
>Ga0066376_10000228_pt1 | contig 50506 bp, 54 predicted proteins | sample Knorr_S15_td_Bot_FD_77009 | JGI IMG/M metagenome (GOLD analysis project Ga0066376, IMG submission 77009) | Marine microbial communities from Southern Atlantic Ocean transect - Knorr_S15_td_Bottom_ad_5009_LV_A | ecosystem: Environmental > Aquatic > Marine > Oceanic | place: Southern Atlantic... | reverse complement strand
GGGCTTCCTCGTGGTGCTTCAGCAGTCGCTTGGCGAGTTCAAGTCGGTCGGCCGGTACTGGCTGTTCGTCATGGAGCACCTTCCCAGACTGGAGGCCCTGGCCGCCCTCTTCGTGGACAAAGGGAAGTTCCTGGTCCCGTCGGGCGACCGGACATTCACGGAGTTGGAGAACGGCATCACCATCCGGCAGCTCAGCTTCTGCTACGAGGATGGGCCCCAAACGCTCGAGGGGATCGATGCGTTCATTCCCTCCGGAAAAGTCACCGCGATCGTCGGCCCCAGCGGGTCCGGCAAGACCACTCTTGTGGATTTGGTTACCCGTCAGTCCGACTGTCCGGCGGGCTCCATCTTCTTCGACGATGTAGACATTCGAGAATATTCCCTATCCGCGCTCCACGAACGCATGGCCTTGGTCAGCCAGGGCGTCCGGCTTTTGAATCGGAGCCTGCGGGAAAACCTCACGTACGGTTTGCGCCGGGTCGTCTCCAACGAAGAACTGGAGTCGGTACTGGCTGACGTGAAGTTGAACACGATGCTCGAGGGCCTGTCTGCCGGTCTCGACACGGAGATCGGCGACGACGGCGTGCGCCTTTCTGGTGGGCAGCGTCAACGCGTGGCGATCGCCCGCGCGCTGATCAGAAACCCGGAGATCTTCATCCTAGACGAGGCTACGTCGGCTCTCGACAGCGAGGTCGAAGATCAGGTGGCCCGGACGATCCAGAGGCGGGTAGTGGGGCGAACTCTCATCGTGATCGCGCATCGGCGCTCTACCATTCGTGACGCCGATCAGATTCTGGTGTTGGACCACGGCGGGTCAGTGGAGTGCGGCACGTGGAACGAACTGGTGGCACGCGGGGAGACGTTCACTCGACTCCATGCCGCCCAGTTCGAAGGCGATGACGCTTCAGTGTCCAGCTCCCTTGCATAGACTGCCATCGCGCCTCGGACGCGTCGATCAACTGAGTACTGAGAGTCCTTTGCTGAGTCCGATCCTACTCAGTCGCTACTGTACTCCGTCCTACCTGGCGCGCTACCTGGGAATTCGTCTCCAAGGCTCACGATTGATCGGATCGGGACGTATTGATGAAGGGACATCCCCCCGGGTGGTCGTGAGCCTGACTTCGATTCCGAGTCGGATCGGCCATGTGTTTCCGACGCTCAATAGTGTGCTCCTTCAGAGCCGGGCGCCGTCGGCGATCTATCTGAATCTCCCAGCCAACTCGGGGAGGGAAGCCGACGCCTACCGTGTGCCGTCACAGATCGAAGAAGACCCGCGGATCACGATCTGTCGATCCGGTGAAGACCTCGGTCCCATCATGAAACTGCTTCCGGCGCTGGCGAGAGAGCCCGACCCCAAGACCATTATAATCACGGTGGATGACGACGTGGTGTATCCTCGCGGGATGATCGAGACCCTCCTGGAGACGCGTGAATCGTTGCCCGAGGCTGCCCTCGGCTTCCGGGGGTGGAGGCTGCCCGACGACGGGAACTTGCCGGGCAGGACGATCCTCCACGCCAATCAGGTCAGTCGACCCTTCGAGGTCGATGTTCTATGCGGAGTCTCGGGCGCCATGTATTTGCGAAAGCACTTCGGCCCTGACTTCTTCGATCGTAGCGCTCTCCCTCCTGAGAGTTACTTCGTCGACGACCTCTGTATCAGCGGCTACCTCCATCGGGCCGGCATCATGAAGTACATCGTGCCCTACCCGATTCGTGAGCCGTTCTCGAGCTATGTCCGCACTTCTCGGTCGAACCCGTTGTGGAAGATCAATCGGGACTGTCGGAACATCGATAGGATGGTCGATTTCTATTTCGCCACCTGACGGAGGAGATCAATCTTCAAGCTCTTTGAGAGTCTCTTCCGTTCCACTTCGCTCTTTATGAGCGTCCACGGCGCGCGCTCGACCACCGGGGGGGATCAATGACCGCTCCGGCCAGCTCCCGCGTGGTGTGCGTTACGGTGGACGCCGAGCCCGATTGCCCTCCCTACCTTTCAGGATGGCGAGGCATGGAGGACGGGGCTCCTGCTCTCCTCGATCTATTCGAGCACGAGGCTATCCCCGCCACCTTCTTCACCACGGGCGAAACTGCTCGGACTTATCCTGACTTCGTTGAGCGTCTCGTTGCCGATGGCCACGAGTTGGGAAGCCACGGCATGACCCATACCGCCTTCTCTGATCTCAGCCCCACCGAGGCGGAGCGGGAGATCCGGGAGACGTCCCTACTCCTCCGGACCTACGCCCCCGTGACCTCGTTCAGGGCGCCCAACCTTCGCCTTCCGGATCATTACCTCCCTCTTCTCGAGGCGGATGCATACCGGGTGGATAGCTCCAGGGGCAAGTACAAACCCGCCCATTGGCGCCCGTCCGGAACTACGTCGTTGACGCGGATCCCGGCGTCGGTGACCTCTTCGTGGCTTCGGCTCCCGACTTGGATCCGCGACCCCATGTTGCGACGTCTGAAGAGCCCGGCGGTGCTGTTCGTCCACCCATGGGAGTTCGTCGATCTCACCGACGCCCCAATCCCTTGGGACTGCCGCGCAGGCACGGGACCGTCGGCGCTGGACAGCCTCCGCTCCGCGATCCACCTCTACAAGGCCGAAGGGGCGGTCTTCAGGCGCATCTGCGATGCGGCGGCGCCGTAGACGGCTGGGATCGCTCGCCGCGAATCGATGGGCGGAACCTGAGCGCTCAGCCGACGCGTGCCTAGAGGGCCCCACGGACCTCGGCGGCTACCTCGGTCCAGGCGCTGGCTCCGCGGATGAGTACCGGCACATCGGCCGCCGCTAACAGCGCGGCGTCCCCCCTTGCGTTCCCATAGACCACGAGGGTGGAGTCCTCGAGCGAGCCCACGACGTGTTGCACACGGCGCAGTTTTTCGGTGCCCCAGCACGGCTCCGGGTCGAAGCGTCCGGAGAAGTGACCCTCGCGGTCGAACGCCAGACTCGTGGCTACAGCGTGATCGAACCCCATGCGCTCCGCCCACGGCTCCACGTAGACGCCGAGCGAGGCACTGGCCAGGACACACAGATGTCCCTGAGCCTGGTGCCACCGAAGCTGTGCCACCGCCTCAGGAGTGACGAAGTCGTCAAGTTCCTCATGGGCGAACTGGTTCCCGCGCCTCACTAGTTTCTCGCGCGGCGCTCCCCGGAACGCACCGTCCAGAATGCGGCGGTGCACGTCGGATCCCCATCGATGCCAAACGCCCCCAAGCAGCCCTGGTCCGACGGCCTCCTGCCGTGTGGCCCCCAGCAGATCCACTAGGAAGAGCGGACTGCGAGCCGCGACGATGACGGCGAGACGCCGTGCTCCGATGGCGTGCGCCACGAACGGGAGGCTCGTATCACGCTCGGTGAGCGTCCCGTCGAGGTCGAACACGACCACGACGTCGCGACCAGGTTCTGAGCGATTGCGGATCATCTTGACGACAAGGTAACTTCTGTCTCCTCCCGGTGCGCCTTTCCGGCCGGTTGAACGTCTTTTCACCATCGAGATCCCCCGGCCCATTGCCCGTGCAATCCCGTATTACCCATCGGTTCGAAGGGGAGCGAATCCTGCTCACGGGAGGCACAGGGTTCCTGGCCAAGTCGCTCTTGGAGCGGATCCTCACCACCCTTCCCGGCGTCGCGCACATCCAGCTTCTGGTGCGCCCGAAGAACGGGGTGTCCCTGATGGAGCGGGTGCGGCGGGACGTCTTCTCTTCGGATGTTTTCGATGACCTGCGGGGAACGGACGGTGACAGCTTCGACTCCATGCTGGCCAACAAGATCTCCGTTGTGGGCGGTGACCTGACCCAGGACAGGTTCGGCCTGAGCGCGGACGAGTATGAGAGTCTGACCTCGAACGTAACCCTGGTGCTCAACTGCGCGGCGGCGTGCTCGTTCGACGAGCCCCTGGATCAAGCACTTCAGGCCAACACCTTGGGCGCGAAGCGGGTTCTAGAGTTTGCCCGGGACGCCGGCGACGTACCGCTGGTGCATGTGTCCACCTGCTACGTCGGTGCTACCTTCGGCACACTGGTGGCCGAGAAGCCCCTCTCCGCGGGCCACACGCCCGATTCGACGGTCGCCGGTACTGGCCCAGCCTTCGATCTCGACAGCGAAGTCCGGTCCCTCCTGGATTCATGTGCTCAGATGCGCGAACGGGATGACCTCCAGGATGGGGAAGCGGCGACAATCGAGCTCGGCCGCCAACAGGCCCTCATGCGGGGCTGGCACGATGTGTACCAGTTCACGAAGGCTCTGGGAGAGCAGTACCTCTCCCGGGACCACAGATCGGTCCCACTCAGCATCGTACGCCCGTCCATCATCGAGAGCACGTACGAGGCGCCGTACCCCGGGTGGATCGACGGCGTCCGCATGGCAGACCCCATGATCATGGAGTACGGACGGGGTAACCTCCTGCGGTTCGTGGGCTCCACCCGGACCGTGCTCGACCTGGTGCCCTGCGACATGGTGTCCAACCTCATACTGGCGTCGGTGCCGCCGCGGGGTGCCGTCGGGCATCGGGCGGTCTACCAGTTGGCCAGCAGCACCTGGAACCCCCTGACCCTAGGTGACCTCACGCGTTACACGTTCGAGGCTTTCACCAAGCTCGCGAAGCGGCATCCCAGCAAGATCTCCGCCCCGGCCAGGCGTGGCCACTTGGTGAGTGAAGCGCGCTTTCGCGGGGAACTCAGCCGGAAGCGGCGACTGCTGGAGTGGTCCCGAGCGCTGCAAGGGGCGCTCGGATTCAGGCGCGCCGCCCGCCGGTCCGCTATGCTCCTGAGGGTCGTGGCCCGGGCCGAGAAACTCACAGACATGTATGCCTTCTATACCTCCACTAGTCCGAGTTTCGACGTATCCCAGACCCGGGATCTACTGGACGACCTCACCGCTGACGACCGAGCGGCGTTCTCGTTCGACCTGTCGAAGGTGGATTGGCGGGACTACGTGACGAGGCGCCACATTCCCGGACTACTCCGCCTCGGCGGATTCGATTCGACGCGCTCATGACTTCCGATCGATTCAGACACAAGTGGTGGGGCTGGGGAATCGAAGGGGTGAGCTACGACATCGAATCTCGGCCCGGCCTCCCATCCTTTATCCGCTCCAAGGGCGTGGACGTGGGGGAAGAGACCACCCCTCGCGTCACCCGGGACTCCATCAACCTGCCCCCTCGTCGAGTCCACTCGGAGTTCGAGCGCGCATTGGCGGAGGCCGTCGCTCCTCACCAGATCGCCGCAGACGATGACGGACGCCTGACCCACGCGTTCGGCCGCAGCTACCGCGACCTGGTGCGCCTGCGCGCGGGTGAGGTAACTCGCCCACCAGATCTGGTGGTGTATCCCGAGGGTCATGGTGATGTGGTCCGTATCGTGGAACTTGCCACCCGACACGACGTGACACTCATCCCGTTCGGTGGAGGTACCAACGTGGTGGGTAGCGTCGAACCCGACCTGGACGATCCACGCTGCGTGGTGACGCTCGACATGCGCCGCATGAACCGGCTCTTGTCGGTGGATGAGGCAGCCATGACCGCCATCATGGAGGCGGGCATGTTCGGCCCGGAGGTCGAGGAATCACTCAACGGCCACGGTCTTTCGTTGGGGCACCATCCGGACTCCTTCGTCTACTCGACGCTTGGCGGCTGGATTGCCACACGCTCCGCGGGGACGCAGTCCAATGCCTACGGGAAGATCGAAGACATGGTGCTCGGCCTCACCGTCGTGACACCCACGGGGACCGTGGAGACCAAGCCTCACCCCGCAGCCTCACATGGACCCGACCTGAACCGCCTCCTTGTGGGGTCTGAAGGCGTGCTGGGGATCATCACCAAGGCCACCATGCGAGTGCACCGGATGCCCGAGATGGAGGAGTATCGGATGCTGCTCTTTCCGAACTTCCAGTCGGGGGTGGAGGCTCTGCACGCGTGCATGCGGGCGGGATACACGCCGAGCCTCGCCCGGATCAGCGACGAGAGCGAGACGGAGCTCATGTTCGCCGCAAAGCACCCCGCATCGGGATGGAAGCGGTGGGTCGAGGGTCCAGCCAAACGCTGGCTGGCCCGGAAGGGATATCAACGGCCGGCGGCCCTGATCGTGGGCTTCGAGGGTCCCAAGGAGTCCACGTTGGAGCTCCGAGCCGGAGCGATGCGCATCCTGCGTCGCCACGGCGCCTTCGACCTGGGGCAGAGCCCCGGCGAGTCGTGGAAGGAGGCACGGTACGACGCCCCCTACCTCCGTGACTTCATGATGGACTTCGGCACGATAGCCGACTCATTTGAAACGTCCGTACCGTGGTCCGGGCTCATGCCCGTCTATCGTGAGGTAACCGAGATCTTTCAGGAGGCCATGCTGGCCGCCACCGGGCGGCCGGGATATTTGGGGTGCCATGTCTCACACCTGTACGAGACCGGGGCGTGCCTGTACTACACCTTCGCGGCTTCCCCCCTTACCCTGCCCACCTCCCGCGACCTCACGGATGGCTACGACACTATCAAGCGAGCGGTGACGGACGCGTTCATGGCGAGGGGAGCCGCCCTGTCACACCACCACGCGGTAGGCCGCGAGCACAGGCCCTGGCTCGCTCAGGAGATCGGGGAGCTCGGTCTCCGCTCGCTGCGGGCAGTGAAGGACGCTTTGGATCCCACAGGGATCCTGAATCCCGGGGCGTTACTCCCGCCGGATTCCGAATAGAGCCACCTAAGTTGAGGCGTTCCTGAGCACGGCCCCGAGCCGCTGCACTTCTCCATCTGACATCGCGGGGTAGACCGGGACGTACACGGCCAGGCGCTGGATGCGCTCGGCTTCGGAGGCTGCCCCGTCCTCACCCACCACCGCGAAGCTCCTTCCCCGGCTGGCATCGAAACGGTGAGCTCGCAACTCGGAGATGAGAGCCTCCTGGTCGGAGGCGACGATGGGAAGAAGCCAGAACGTATGGCGGACGGCACTCGCCCCGGGACACAGGGCGTGCAAGCCGCTTTCATCGAGGAGTTCCCGAACCCGGGCCTCCTGCCTCTCGAATCGCCCGGTGTCTTGCCCGAGGCGGCGGGCGAGGGTCTCGAGAAGCGGGGATGACGGCCGTCTGCGGATGCGCCGGAAGAACTCCAGACCGGCAAAGCCCCGGGTGAGCCGGTGCGTCAGGCCGTCCATGTCCACGCCCATGGCGCGGGCGACCCCCGCAATTACGGTGTAGAGGGGCCGCAGCGACAGAGCATGAAGCCCGGCGTACTTGGCTACGCGTTGGAGGTACTCCCGTCGCGGCTGCTCCGGCCAACCGCCGTGGATCGCGCGCATGCAGTCCCGCACCGCAGGATCCCGAACCACCGCCAATCCACCCCCCAGGGCCGTCGCGTGTTTGATGGGCCCGAAGCTGAAGAGGACCAGATCCGAGTGCGGGTGCCCAGCGTAGTCCCTGCCCGCATACGCCTGGGCGCAGTCCTCCACGACGAGAATCCGACGGGCGTGGCAGAAGTCCACCAAGGGGGCGACGTCCACTCGAGAGCCGAACAGATGGGCCAGAACCACTGCCCGCGTTGTTGCTTTACACGCGCGCTCCAACTCCGCTATTCCCGGAGCAGCCGTGCCCGGCGCCAGGTCACACGGGACCGGATTCAGACCGTGCTCTCGGGCGATACGTGGCATATCAGCCACCGTCATGGCGGAGAACACGATGTCGGAGCCCCGAGGGAGTGCGTGCGCCTCAAGGAAGAGGTCGAAGGCACTGCGCACCGACAGGCATGCCAAGGCTGCCCCGGCCGGGGAGATCATCGCCTCGACCCGTGCCTCGACCTCTGCCCGATCAGTCGAGCGGAGGCACCGAGCCCCGGCGAACGCCAGATCGGACCAACTCAGATCGAACCGCTTCGAGACCCACATGGTGTGCGTCAGCCCCCCGGCAGCGTCTTCTCGAAGACGCGATAGGTCTTGTAGAGGTCGGCCTCGAAGTCTAGGAGCCGCCGGTTGGTGTCTGTGTTCACGTCCTGAACCCACGACACCTCAATGGCGCTGTACCGTCCATTTCCGTAGGTGAGGAGATCGTGGTAGAAGAGTGAGCTGAGGCCAGTCGGTTGGTACTCCGGCAAGATTCCAAGCGCCACCAGCCTGATACCCGCCGGGCGCCGGGTCATCGCCTCCCACGCGAAACGGAGGAACCTGAGAGGACCTCGCCACTGTGCGGCCTTGGCCATGGCTTCGTTGATGTCGGGCAGTGTGAGGGAAAAGCCGACCGGCCTGCCGTCATGCTCCGCGATGCCGATGAGCCCTGGGTCGAGGATCCACCGCAGCTCTTTGGCGGCATACTCGAAGTCCTCGCGAGAGAGAGGCATGAAGTTCCACTCCCCATCCAGCGTTTCGTTGAACAACGACCGGATGATGTCCAGGTCCCGCTGGAAGTGCCGGCGGCTTCCCGGTCGGACGGTGATGCCGGACCTCTTCCGAAAGCGCTCCACGAGTCGCCGCCTCCTGTCCCCCACGAAGTCGTAAGAGATGGGCACCCGGTAGCCATACAGATCCCGCACACCCCTCCACCCTGCCGCCTCCCACAGCCCGGTGTAATAAGGAGGATTCCAGGGCATGAGGAACATCGGGGGGTACTCGAAGCCGTCCACGAGCACGCCGCACGGATCGTTCTGGGTCGGGCTGAAGGGGCCTCGAAGAGGACCCAGCCCCCGCCCACTCAACTCCTTCTCGGCCGTGCGGAATAGGGCCTGTGCCACCTCCTTGTTGTCGATGCAGTCGAAGAAGCCTACGAAGCCCACCTGGTCCTGGTGATGCTGGTTGTGCGTCCGGTTGACGATGGCGGCCACCCGCCCCACGGGCTGGCCACCGCGGAACGCCAGGAAGGGGAAGATCTCCCCGTGGAGGTGGAAGGGATGGGTGTCCTTTCTCAGCACCGTCACGGTCCCAGGAATGGAGGGTATGAACGCCGGGTGTCCACCGTGGAGGAGTTCAGGGAGGTGCTCGAAGAGCTTCCAGTCACGCCAACCCGCCAGCGGCCGTACGGTGATCTCGGTCGCCCCAGCCGTCACACCGACTCCACCATGCTGCGGGACGATAGGGCTGTCAGTCCCATGACCTCGCTGTATAGCTCCACATGTCGGTCCACTGCCCCCCGCCACCGATACGCCTGCGGAATTCCCAGCGAGGCCCCCGCCCGAAGTCGCGCGAGTCGAGAGGGTTCCTGAGCCAGGGCCACGAGAGCGTCGGCCATGGCACCGTCAGAGTCCACTAGGAGCCCGTTGCCCTCGTGGTCCACGAAAGAACTCATCCCTCCCTCGGCACGGGCTACCACGGGGATCCCGGCGCACAAGGCCTCGAGGCCGGCGATGCCGAAGGACTCCTGGTCGCATGCATTCACGAACAGGTCGCCCCGCGCCAGAAGCGTCCGAACGTCTGCCTCCGTCCCAGCGCCCAGGAAGTGGAGGCCGTCGGCCAACTCCAAGCGGCGGGCCAGCTTCATCAAGGCAGTCTGATGGGAGCCTCCACCCAGCACCTCCAGCGTAACCGCTGTCTCTGACCCCACGCGCTCGCGCACCTGGGCCAGGACCTTCAGCAGCGCGTCCAAGCGTTTGCGGGGGTGGAGTCGAGCGGTGGTCACGAGCCGGAGCTTCCCGGGCTCCGTGGCCGGTGCGACGGCCTGCCAGTCTTTCTCATCAATGGCGGGAGGGAGCATGGTCACTGAGCGATCCGGCATGAGGTACCGAAGGTCCCTGGCCACAGCTTCGCTAACCGCGGTGACACGACAGGGCCAACGACGCCATCCCAGCACCGGCGCTGCGAGGGTGTAGGCACGTCGCCACCGTCCCAGCACCGAGTGGAAGGTCACCACCGTCGGCAAACCTGTACGAGACGCGGCATAGACACCGGCCACGGCGGCGAGGGAGCCGATGCTCATGTGGCTGTGGACGACATCGTATCGCTCACGCCGAAAGGCGTCGCGGAAGTGTCTCACCAGCTTCGGCGAAAGCGAAACCCCCAAGCCGGGCACGACTCCCGCAGGAATTCGCTGTACCGGTACGCCCGAAACCTCGGTGGGTCCGGGCCAGGGCGTGAGGACCACGGCAGCGTGGCCGCGCTGCCGCAGGCGGATGGCCAATTCGCGGATGTGCACCTCGATGCCGCCGACCCTTGGAGCGAACCAATCTGTCACCAGCGCGATCTTCATGCCGCAAGCTCGCACGGATGCAGCCCGTCTCGCAATGCGCCCAGGCAGAGGCTTCCTGGCCTTCGCGCAGGCCATGCTCACCCACTCCGCGAACTTCTAGCATCGGCCATGCTCGAAGCCCGCCCCGTCCCCAGAACGCCCTCACCCCGGCCTTCTACGAGCACCCTACCATCCCCTTCCACGGTTCTTCGGATCAACGCCGCGGTGATCGGGACGTGGGCCGTAGCCGTGATCTAATGAGATCAGATTTGAAGCAACGACCAGAGAGTATTCGAAGCAATGTCGATTTAGGGGCAGCGAGCATAAGACAGAGCTTCTTACGTCGAATTTTGGAGACTGCTTGGGTATCTATTGAAGCAATGCCATTGACTTTGAGGGCTTCTCTTGGCTTGCCTTTGAAGCGAATCAGGCCTGACCCGTTCAGGTTTATTGAAGATTTCTCAGTGGACAAACGGCTCACACTATCACTAACAAGAAGTGAGGATCGGAGGGAATTCATGGAGAATCAATTGTCCATGGAAAACCTGACTTTCGATTTCTTCGATGCTGTGGATATGAATGGCTGAGCTCGAGGATGGCGACGACTGCGGGCGGGGGCGGCAGGTGTTTCGGTTTACTGGACCACTTTGTCCAAAATAAACTGACAATGCCTAATCAGGATTGTCTTGGCAAAACCTTCATCAACAAACTCCTTAACTGCTTTCTTGACCCCGCCTTTCCACCAGCCTCCGTTAACGTAATCGTCACCAACAAAGTATCCGCCAACCTTAATTTGAAGCGCGAACCAGACCAGAGACGAGGCTGCCAAGACCAGGATTCCGAAGACGGGGCTCAGCAGCGCGACCTTGATGCCTCCCCAGACCAGGATGGTCGAGACGGTACCGGCGGCCTCGATCGACTGGGCGGCGACCACGATCCCTATGATCGTCCCGAGACAGCCCGTGATTGTGGCGAAGCCACCCCAGAAGAGGATCGCATCGACGAACGCTTTGGTCTTCAGTCCCGCCCATGCACTGGGCCTGAACAGCTGCACCGTCGAGTAGGACGTGAGCGCGAAAATCACAAAGCAGCAAAAGGCGAGCGGCTAACCGATGAAGCCCATTTGAGTCCAGAGTTCAGCCATTGTCGTTCCTCCTCAGGTTGATTGTCGCGTCGTCCATTCCAAGTACTTCCCTCTGAGCTCGCTCGGCGAATGCCAGCCACTCCCGTAGCGTGAACCAGCCGATTGCGCCGCTCAGGGCGATCATCATGGAAACCGCGAGCAGTGTGGCGTCTCGCACCAGCCAGACAGGTGCCAAGGACTGCGCGAGCTCGGGTGACACAGTGAGCGTTGCGGCGAGTCGGTAGAGGTCCAGGAGTGCCCCGACCATTCCGGCGAACAAGGTCGTGCATGACAGAGCCAGGATCGCGTTGAGACCGCGCTCGGGCACCGCGTGGTCTCACTTGACCCGTAACTCGAACGCCTTCGCGAGCACCGCCGCGAACAGCACCGCGCCGAGCGCCAGCGCCGGCCAAAGCACCGGCTGATCCAAGAGGTTGATCCGTAGCAGGGCCAATCCGCCTGCGAGAAGGACCGAAGCGGTGACAGCGAGCGCCCAGCGTTCCCCGACCCTCGAGCGATCCGGCGTGATGTGCGCCGTGAAGCGCTTGTAGAGCGGTTCGTGCAGGCGCTCCAGCGCGTTCAGGGACTTGGCGTCGGGCACGAGCGCCTCGGACGCCCGCCGCCGCGCCTCGTCCATGCTCAGGCCCTCGGCAACGAAGCGATCACTCAAGGCTTCGAGGTCGTAGGCGAGCTCCCGCAGAATGTGCACCCGGACGGGCAGCGGCACGGTGAGACCACTTCCGACTTCCCGCAGGACATGCTCGAAAGCCCCCCTCGGACGCGCCCTCATGCCGGGGCCTCGCCCGGACGCCCCAGCACGAGCATCAGCCGTGATACGATCTCCTGGACGCGGTCCGTCTCGCCGGAGAGGTGTCGCTCCCCGGTGCCGGTGAGCGTATACACCTTGCGACGACGGCCCCCCTCCTTGGACCACGAGCCCTCGATGAGGCCCTCTCCCTCCAGCCGATGCAGGATGGGATACAGCGTGCCGTGGCGGAACTTGAAGAGACCGTTGCTTTCGGTCTCCACGTCGAGCGCGACCTGATAGCCGTGCTTCGCACCCGCCCGGAGCGTCGATAGGATCAGCAGCTCGTTGATGTCCCGGGCGAATCCCTGGACGTCGAAGTCTTCCCCGCTCACTGTCGCCCCCTCACGTCACAGACATGCAGAGTGTCTACGTATCGTCCGTCTTTATATCGACGATCTTTATATAGGGATACAGCAGACGCTTGGCGAGGGTTCCCCGAAGGGTGTCAGGCTGGGAGAGTTGGGAGGTGCCGAGGCTCAGCCAGAGTCGGTCGAACGACCCCGTACGACTCCGCCGGACAAACGAACCGACCGCGTGGCAGCCTCCACGGCGCGCCGAGGATGGCCGGCCTTCAGCTCATCCTTCGCGACGTTCAGGAGTCGCCGAGCGCGTTGTAGCGCATGCGCCTCCTCGTCCGTCGGAGCGTCGCCTACCGCCTGGATGCCCGCGCGCAGGGACCGGGTCGCGTGGTGGATCCACTTCCTTGCAACGTACCGCGGCGACAGGTGCCGCAGCGCTTCCGCGCTGGCCAGCGCATGGTGCAGCGCGGCCACGTGCTCGCCTGCGGCGGCCTTGGCTTCGGCGGTTGCTACGCCTCGCGCGATCCGCGCTACCTGAGCGGCGAGGCGCTCGGCGACGTCTCGGCCGTCGAGGTGCGCTTGGATACGCGCCAAACCGGCCGCCGAGCCTGCTACGGCCTCCGCCGCGACCCCGTTCCCGAGCGCGGCCAAGATGCCCTCGAGGGAGTGACGGTGGCTTCGGTGCGAGAGCCGCTTCGCGGCGTCCTCGTTCCCGGCTTCCACCGAGTCTTCCGCGGCCATGGCGAGCCGTCGGGCGGCCCGGAAGTGGCGGATCGCGGCCGTGTTCGCCACGTCGGTCGCGTGGAGGGCCTCACGAGACGCCCGCAACAGCGCGCCCAGCGAGGGCAGTCGGATGTCGCTGGATTCTGAGACTTGCTCGGCGAACTGTGCGAGCGATGCCTCGTCCACGGCATCCTGCGTCGGGGCGGTCGACCCCTCGCAGCCGGCGAAGGCGATCGTGAGCGCAACCAGGAACGGTCCGCGGAGTCTCATGTCATTCATCCAGACGAGAGGGGTTTCGGCCCGACGGCCTAGGAAGACAACCTAGGAAACAGGTCGTTGCTTGGGTAGCAGCTTCACGCTCCAGAGCCCCGAGTTCGTATCGCTGAAGAACACGTGGCCCTTGAAGGGCTGTGTGCCCCACACCATGGTGGCGTTCGGCGTGTAGCCGACGGGTGACGCCGATTTGAAGACGGCGATCTCACGACCCTGTGTGTAGAGATTGCCCATCAGCTCGCCGCTGATGTCGACGACGCGCAGGCCGCCTTCGTAGTAGGACTGGTACAGCTTGTCGTCCTCGACCCAAAGATTGTGCGTGCCGAACTCGGGTACCTCGTAACGGGCCACCATCTCCGGGTTTTCAGGGTCCGTGAAGTCCACGATTTGGATATAGCCGCGGGTGACCAGCGGGATGCCACCCGTGCTGGACGCCGGGTCGTATTTACTTTGGTAGGAGCCCATGGATCTCGGATAGCCGGCCCAGGCCAGGCCGCGCCGGTTCATGATCTCGTCCCCGAGGAACAGGTACGTCTTCCCGGTAGACTCCTGGAAGTAGGGGAAGGTGGCGTGGGTGCGACCGTCCGGCGTGGCGTAGGACGTCACGAAGACGGGATTCTCCGGCGAGCCGCCCCAACGCCCGTCTCCGACGTCGACCACGACCACCCCCGTGCCCCATTCGGAGGAATACGCGAGGCCGTCGTGGACCCACACGTCGTGCAACCGGCTGTCGGGGTGGTTGTACTCGGAGACGTACCGCGGATTGTAGATGTCGGTGACATCGATGATGACATACTTGTCACCGTTCGCCAAAGCGTACAGGTAGTCGTTCTGGGCGAACATGTTGTGCACGCCGCCCGTGATGCCGTCGTCGTACAGCGCCGCCACGGTCGGATGGCGCGGGTCCGCCATGTCGAGGATGACCAGCCCGTCGCGCCGGTTCGTCGCCCCCTCGCGAGAGAGCACCGCGTAGCGACCGTCCGGGGAGGCCTTCACGTCGTTGATGGTGCGGGCGTCGACCTGGATCGAGTCGATCTTGGTGATGGCCGCCGGGTCCGTGACGTCGTAGAAGAACGCAAAACCTCCAGAGACCTTCGATCCCGTGATCGCGTAGTCGCGCCTGTCCACTCCCTCGAAGACCCAGATATCCGTGGTCCGGTACCCGTTCTCGAGGCCGTGCCCGACCACTTCGAGCTCCTGCACCACGTCTCGCGCGGCGGCCTCGAACGACTGGCGCGCCGAAAGGGGGCCGGCGGTCGCCGTGACGGTGTGAATACCGGGTACGTCGGCGACAAAAGCCCCGTTCCGCATCTGGCCGGTGGCGGGGAGCCCGAGCATCTGCTCGGAGGCGGTATAGGCGTGCGACCAATTCACTGGAGCGCGCTCGACGACGGCGCCCGACGCGTCGCGCACGATGGCCTCGAAGCGAAGTACGTCACCCGTGCGCACTGCCCCGGCCGGCGCGCCGGTTATCTCGAGGGCGACGCCGGGGAATGCCGAGATCTCATGGGTGACCGAGTTGGTGACGCCCTCGGTCGAGGCGCTGATCGTCACCGATCCGGCGGCGTGCGCGGTTACGCCTCCGTAGGCGTCGACCGTAGCCGTGGCGGCATCGGACGTAGCCCAGTCGAGCATCGCTTCCGGGCGCTGCAACCCGTCCACGCCGAAGACTCGGGCTGAATGGGCGACCGTCGTGCCGGCGTACAGGGTCGACGTGTGCTCGACCTCCACGCGGTCCACGGCGGGCCAGGTGACGACGACAGGCACGCTCAGTGATGGAGGCGTACCCGTCGAGCCGGCTGGCATCACCACGGTCACGTTGATGGTGTATTCGCCCGGCTCGAGGCCGCCCACGACTCCGTCCCCGATCTGGATCCGGTCTCGCGGGCCCGTGATGCGAAGCGCCACATCCACGACCGCCCCGCTCGCGTCCATGGCCTGCACGGAGAACGGCACCTGATCGCCTCTGGCGACGGTCAGTTGTGCGGCGCTGGGCACCAGTCGTGTCACCGTGGTCGCGTCCTGCTGCGCGGCGAGAGGAGCTGCCGCGATGGGGCTCAGCAGGGCGCCGCTCAGGAAGGCGCCGCTCAACGAGAGGAGTCCGGGCAGGGCGGTTTTACGCAGCATGGTGGAGTCCGACCGAGTAGGGAAAGCTAGAACGCCGCGACGAAAGCAATGTGAACCCCGTCTGGACTCACCGCGAGACGTGAAATAGTGAAACCGATGTCGGAGAAGTCGGCGACCTGCTTCCACTCGACGTCCGAACCCGGTCTCCAGGCCATCAACGTAGAGCCCTGACCCATGAGTATGACTCCGCCCGGAGTCCAGGCGTGGAAGTCACCGCCATCGAGCGTCCGGATCATCTCTTCCGATTCACCCGTTCCCGGATGGAGCCGCATGATCGACGCGGAACCGTCCTCGTGACGCTGCACATAGCTGACGTCGCCCGAGCCCGGGATTGGTTGTATCGAGCGGCCGACATCTCGCGCGACAACAGGAAGCAGGCCCTCGGTCTCGTTCCAGACCCGCAGGGTTGATGGTGACACCCCTGTCTCACCGAGCACGAACATCACCAGCGTGTGATCGTCGGACCATTTGTGGTACCCGACCGGTGCCAGGTCGGCGAGGAGGACGGAGGCATTCTGGCCGTCGAGATCGAAACGCCAGAGGCGCTGGATCCCATCGGCCTCGACCCGAATCACCGAAATTCCGGATCCATCCGGAAGCGGGGTCGCCGAATACTCGCTCTCGGGCGCCGACTGCGTGACCCGCGCCACGCCAGCGCTCGCGATGTCGTACCGCCAGATGTCGGCCTGACCCGCGTGGTCGTCGTTCGCCGTGTACCAGAAGCCAGATCCGTCGGGCAAGAAGTACGGCTGGTTGTCGTAACCGGTCCGCTCGGTGACGTTGGCGGGCGTGCCTACGGTCGGCAGCCTGTCCGGAGTCTCGGCGAGCGTCGCGAGCCAGATGTCGTCGCCCGGTGGGCCGGGCGGCAACGGACCTGACGACGCCGACCCGGCAGGCGCGTCCGGGCTGCATGCGGTGAGCGCCAACGCTACGGCGAGTGTGGCCAAGACCCTCACGACGCTAGTCTCCGGACTGCAGAGAGGCGATCAACGACGCGCAGCTTCCGGGTGCGCCTCCACTGCCGAGGGTGAGGCTCAAGAAACGGGGTAGGAAGCCCCGCATCTCTTGTTCTCCTGCACCGAACGCCCCCCCTTCAGCCAACTCGAAGAGGTCGCGTTCCCCACGAACCCGGACCAACGCGTCGCGCGCGTCCAGCCTCCAATCGTCATACGTCTCGTCGGGGCCGAAGACCATCTTGTGGAGGTTGATGCACGGGGCGAGCATGTTGAAGGTCGCGAAGTACTCCCAGCGGAGACCGCGCAGCGCTCCTTCGGTCAGCACGAGATCCGGCACGCCCTGCAGCAGCGAGTGGATGTCCTCCGGTAGCGTGCCGGCACGCGATCTGCTCGCCGCGGCCGCGGCGCCCTCTCGGGCCCACTCGAGTGCTTCCGCGCGCTCGTCCTCACCGATTCGTGCGTAATACGCTTCCAGAGCATCACCGCCCATATCGGTCAGCACGACCCCCATCAGATTGTCGATGAGCGTCGGCCCTTGATCGATGAGCAGAAAGCCCGTCGAGATTAGTTCCCGAAGCGTGTGCTCTGCATCGCCGAGTTGACCGTTCTCGGCCTCGACCGCTGCCTTGGCTACCTGCGCGAGGCCGGCTGTGCGAAATGCCTGGAAGCGTGGCCACGGGAGGTCCTCGAACGTCAACGAGTCGGGGAAGGGAACCACCCACCGACCCCTCACTACGTCCACCAACGCGGCGCTGCTGAGTAGGTGGAATTCCGCATGGGCCGGGTGTTGAGCGGCTTGCTGCATCGCAGCCTGATCTTCGGGCGACCGTTCGCTGAACGGTACGCTCATAAGCTCGAATGCGGTCGACTCGGAAAACGGATCGGGGAAGACCATCGGGTCCGGAAACCACCCCTCCTCATAGATGTTCTGCGGAGCCAGCTCCCAGGGTTCCGGATCACCTCCTCCCACGAACCCGATGTTCTGCAGTGCCCGCCCCGCCCCCGCGGGCGTCGTGGAAGGATCGGGCTCGGCCACGTACAAGCGCAGGGCCTCGGCACCACCGGCCATCTCTTGCACGGAGAGGAACGCAGGTACCGCGATCTCGGCCAGGATCGGTCCGATCGAGGCGGTTACGGCGACCGTCATGGTAGGCACGGAGGCCGCGAGGAAGAGCAGCACGACCACGGTCGCCCCCAGCCGGAAGCGGTTGCCTTCACCCTTTGGGCCGGAGCCGAGCACGACCGCGTCACCGGACTGGTCGAGCCGCTCCGTCCACGCGAGTGCCTCTGATTGGACCCGACCGGAGCCTTCTTGCGCGTCCCAACCCGACCGCACCTCGTGCACCTTGATCGACGACATGCCGAGGATGGCGAGCCCGATCGCCAGCATGAAGCCCGTGGGTCCCACGGTCATGAGCCAGATGCCCGACGGGGTCAGGAATCCTCGTGCCGCGAGCGTGACCGCCAGCCCGAAGCCGATCACGAACCAGAGTGCGGCCGCGAGCACGAGCCCGGCACCACGCAGGCGGGCGCTCACTACTGCCATGCGTCGATTGGCGTCGAGTAGCCCGAAGTGGCGTTTCCCTTGAATGAGGAAACCGGTGTCCCGATGCTTGTCGGTGAGGACCTCGAGGATCGTCAGTGTCCCGTAGCCGTCATCGGCGGCCCTGGCCGAGGCGCGCATGAGTCCGAAGAATATGCCGAACGAGAACAGGATGATGATCCCGCCAAGCAGCGCGATCCCCATGCCGACCTGCCAGTTCTCCTCGAATGGCCCCAGGCTGTAGAATGGCTGCTCTACCGCGAGCGCCCAAAGCAGCGGGAGCACCAAGATGACGCTGCCAGCCCAACTGATCAGCGTCGCTCTCCAAAGCAGACCCTGGAGCTTTTCCAAACCCGGGGGAGGCCAGGAAAGCGGCGCCATGGTTGGCTGTGGGCCCGGCCGCATAGCGTCGGCGTTACTCATCAAGCATTCCTGCGGTGAGGTGCGGCAATGTGCCCAAGATGGGACCCGAGTGGCTGGGGGCGAAAGCCCTGACGGAATGCGGTGTGTGTGGCGAATGCGTGGCGGTTGTCACTTTCGCACCCCGTCATTCGTTATCTGAATTGACGACGGGAACTACGAGGAGAGTATGCGTGCGTAACACGGCATGTGTGATTCTAGGGGTTTTGGCGTTGGTTCTCGCGACGGCGTGCGGTGATCCCGTCGCCCCGACCACACTGGAGCTACTGCAGGGCGACTGGACCTGGATCGAGTCGAGCGGCGGTATCACCGGGGGGAACCGTACCCCAGAGTCGATCGGCGAGACCATGAGCATTCGTTTCGTGGGCCCCGACTCGGTCGAGGTGACGCGCGACGGGGTTCTGACGGGAGCGACGACTTATCGGCTCGTGCGCACAGATGATGGCGGATCGACATCCATCGAGTATGCAGAGTCCGTCCTGGGCTTCGCTACGCAGGGGCTCAGCGTAAAGAACGACGTGCTGATCTTGAGCGATGGCTGCTGCGACGGGTACGTATACCGATTCGAGAGGGCGTCCTGACTCGGGCGTGCGGGCTGGCGGTCGGGGCGATGATCACACTCGCCGCGTGCCAGGACTTGGGGCCGGAGACCCCGCGCGACGAGTTGCAGGAGAACCTCGAGTTGTGGCAGGCGATGCGACCCGCCCGCTACGCCTACACGATCGAGCGTCAGTGCTTCTGCGGGGTCGACGCCCGCGGTCCGGTGCGAGTCACCGTGGACGGAGAAACCGTGCTTTCGCAGGTCTACGTCGAGGACGGCCGGTTGGCCACAGGTCCCGCGACCGGGTGGTTCCCCTCGGTTGATGGGCTGTTCGCAGTCCTCAGGGATGCGATCGACGAGGGCGCACACGAGGTTCGCGTAAGCTACGACCCGGTGTCAGGTGTTCCGTTCGAATTCTGGATCGATTATTCGGAGTTCACGGCCGATGAAGAACTCGGCTTCGCCGTGACGGAGGCCGTTCAGCCCGTTTCCTAGGTCGTTGGCCCGCGAACAGGCAACCGCTGGATCGTCTACAAGCGTCGTATGGTGCGACGACGACGTGTGGAACGGAGGGTCCCGTGCACGATGCCGTAGGTCTCACCGGTCTTCAGCTGTCGATTCTCGATGTCCTTTGGGACCGAGAGGAGGCGACGACCCAGGATGTTTGGGAGCACCTCAACCGTGACCGCACACTCGCGCTCACGACCGTCGCCACGTTGCTGTCTCGACTCGAACGCAAGTCCGTATTGACCCATCGAAGGGACGGCCGTCAGTACGTGTACCGTGCCACGGTTACGCGGTCCGAGGTGCGCTGCTCCAAGGTGCGTGAACTCACCGCGACGCTGTTCGGTGGTGACGCGACGGCGTTGTTGAGCCACTTGGTTTGGGCGGACGAGGTGGAGGCGGATGAACTCGAATTGATCCGCGAGCTCATCGACGCGGAAGTGAACAGGGACGGACACCAGGATGCCTGAAGCGCTCTTGGCAGGCGTCGGCGTGGCCACGGAGTGGCTTCTCACCTACTTGCTCCACAGTTCGGTCTTGATCGGCTTGGCGTGGTTGGTCGTGCGTACGGGTCGGGCCCGCAGGATCCTTTCGCTTCGTGCCGGCCCGAAGCCCGCCTCGCGCGGTCGGCGCGTTCTCGCAGGGGTTGGGCTGTTACTTCCGCTGCTGTTGTTACCGGCGGTGCCGAGCCCGGTCGTTCGTCACACGGCCATCTTCATCCAGCAGTGGGGAATCAGGACCGGAGAGGACGTAGGGCATGTGCTGCCCAGCCCCGGTTCGCTGCCGAGGGCCAGGCAGGGGCTCAGGATCTGGTTGGGCGATTCCGTCGATGAGTTGGTCGAGGGGTCGGCCACGTTCGAGGAGACCGTGGTTTTCGTTTCAGGGTTGGACAAGGAACGCTTCACCGCGGGATCCTAGAAGGCCTTCACAGTCCGGTCGGCCTTCACCCCGCTCGACGCATCCCTATATTCCACTGCTATTGCAGTGCGAGTACTGTGAGCCCGCTCTCTAGCGGACCGAGTCCGCGGTAAGGGTCGGATCCGCCCGTCCTGGAGCCCCATTGAAGCGAATGCCAGGCGCCCGCCGCCTCGCTACGGTGACGATTCCCGCGCCGGACCTTCGTCCCGACGCCTTCCTCCGGCATGCCTCTGGAGAGGCGCGCGGATTTTGGGCGCGGGGAGATCGATGGGTCGCGCACCGAGGCGTGACGGCGGAGCTGAGGCCCAATGGCCGGACCGGCACGGACCGCTTCGGGCTGGCCGTCGAGTTCGCGCACGAGGTCGCGTCGGATCCGTTGCTCCCCCCGGGGGCGGCCAGGGCACCGCGCATCAGTTTTTACGGGGGGCTTTCATTCCGGCCCGATCACGACGCCACGGAAGTGTGGCGGGCGTTCCCAGCGTGGCTCTTCCACGTGCCCACGTTCGAACTCGAAGGGGACGGGTCGGGTGACGCCTGGCTGCGCGTGCGCGCGCTGGTTTCTCCAGACGAGGTGGAGGACGTCTTCGTGCGGCTCCGACACCGCGCGGAAGCGCTACGGGCGGAACTGACGACGCTCATGGATTCGAAAGCGCCCGCTTCGCGCTCGGTTCCGGCGCGGCAGACCGAAACGGACCGCGCGAGTTGGGAAACCGCGGTGCGGGAGTCGCTCGCCGCCATCCGCGATGGAAGGGTCTCCAAAGTCGTCCTGGCGCGTACTCTGGATATCGATCTCGAGCAGCCGATCGATCCGGCCGACGTCGTATGCCGTCTCTGGGACTCCCATCATGGCAGCCACGTCTTCTTGTTCGAGCCTGAGCCGGGGGTCGCGCTGTTGGGAGCCGCCCCGGAGACCGTCGCCACGTTGAGGGACGGCGTCTTCCACGCGACCGCCGTTGCCGGGTCGATTCGCAGGGGCTCGACGCCGCGCGAACAGGCTGAGCTCGCAACCCGCCTCCTTGCCAGTGAGAAGGATCGCAGCGAGCAACGCATCGCCCTGGACGATATGATCGCCCGACTGGAGACGGTCAGCCACCAGATTCGCGCCGATCCGCAGCCGCACGTGCTCACGCTCCCGCAGATCCAACATCTGGAGACCGAGATCCGAGCGAGCGTGCCGGACGGCGTGGGAGTACTCGATCTACTGCGGCTGCTCCACCCCACCCCCGCGACGTGTGGCCTGACGCGTGATGCGGCGATGGCCTTGCTCGCCGAGGAGGAGCCGTTCGATCGCGGCTGGTATGCGGGGCCGGTCGGATGGTTCGACGCGGAAGGCAATGGTGTCTTCGCGCCGGCCCTGAGGACGGGTGTCTGCAACGGATCTGGGTGGCGTTTGTTCGCGGGCGCCGGGATCGTGGAAGGCTCGGTCCCCGCGCTCGAGTGGGACGAGACCGGTATCAAATTCGAGCCGATGCTGCGCGCCCTCGCCGCCAGCGGTGCCGAGATCTGGTCGGAGAGAGATGCCGAGGCCGCCGCGGAGGTGCCCGGCTCAGGTCATGGGTAGCGCGGCCGAGACGACCCTCTGGGTCCGGGCCTTTTGCGACGAGTTGGCACGGGCTGGCGTACACGAAGTCGTGGTGGTGCCTGGATCGCGGTCTACTCCTCTGGTGATGGCGTTCGCAAGGGACGAGCGATTTACGGTGCGCGTCCACCTCGATGAGCGGTCCGCCGCGTTCTTTGCGCTCGGCGTCGGCAAAGCTTCCGGCGTACCGGCCGTAGTCGTGACCACGTCGGGTACGGCGACCACCAACGTGTTTCCGGCGCTGATCGAGGCCGCGCAGAGCGAGGCACCTCTGCTGGTGCTCACCGCCGATCGTCCGCACCATTTGCGGGATTCGGACGCGAACCAGGCGATCGACCAGCTGCGGCTGTTCGGCCCCTACGTGAGAGCCTTCTTCGATGTGGCCCCTCCCACCATGGAGGAGCCGGCGGTGCGCCACCTGCGCACGCTGGCCGGGCGCGCCGTCGCGGCTGCCCGCGGAGTCCCCGCTGGCCCGGTCCACGTGAACTTCCCCCTCGACAAGCCGCTCGAACCGAGCGACGAGCCGAACGAAGCGCTTTCGGGAGCAGGTCGGTCGGCTGGCGCGCCGTTCGTGCACGTCGACTCGGGCCGTCTCGCGGTGTCGTCCGAGGTGCTCGAGGCTTTGGTAGCGGCGCTCGACACGCCTCGTGGGTTGATCGTGGCTGGCCCGAGCGCCGACCCGGCCCGCAGCGGTGCGGCCGCCATCCGGCTCGCGGCCGCGACCAGCTTCCCCATTCTTGCGGATCCGCTCTCCGGGGCGCGCTATGCGCCGTCCCACGGCGCGCACGTGGTCGCCGGTTACGACCTGTTCTTGCGCGACTCCGACGTGCGCGCGGCGCTCGCTCCGTCCCTGGTGCTACGCGTGGGCTCGTCGCCCACCTCTGCCGCGCTGCTGGGCTGGTTGCTGCATCACAAGGGTGTGCGCCACGTCGTCGTCGACGGGGGCGGGCGGTGGAAGGACCACGGCGCGACCGCGACGGAGTACGTGCATGCCGACGCGGCGGATACGCTCGCCACACTTGCCGAGCGTGCCGTCTCCAGCGCGGCGGACGAATGGCTTGCAGCGTGGCGATCAGCGGAGTCGGCCACGCGGGCCGCCGCCGTTTCGTTGGGGGGTGAGCGGCACGAAGGAGAGGTGCTCGCGACAGTCTCAGCCACGGTACCTGAAGCGACGAACCTATTCGTCTCCAGCTCAATGCCGATCCGAGATTTGGACGCGTTTGGCTTCCCCCGTGAGGAGACCCTCCAGGTCTTCGGAAACCGTGGAGCGAGCGGAATCGACGGGATCGTATCCACGGCCTTCGGTGTCGCCGCGGCGACGGGTCGCCCGACCGTGTGTGTGATCGGCGATGTCGCGCTGTTCCACGATCAGAACGGGATGCTCTGGAGCCGCGAGCCCGATGCCTGCGTGGTGTTCGTCCTGATCGACAACGACGGCTGCGGCATCTTCCATATGCTGCCGATCGCCCGACACGATCCGGAGTTTACCAAGTACTTTGTAACGCCTCACGGCCTGGACCTGCGTCACATCGCCGACATGCATGGCGTCGCGTTCACGGATTCCGAGATCGACGCGCTCGGTGACGCACTCTCGGCTGCGCTCGAGTCGGCCCGCACCTGTGTGGTGCGAGTGCGGACCGACCGGGAGACGAACCTGCGTCGCCGCCAGGAAATTGCGCACGCGGTGGCCGAGGCCGTGCGCGAAGCGCTCACGCCAACGGACTGATTTCATGAGCAAGCCCGACTGGAAAGAAGTGAAGCAGTACGAGGACATCACCTACCACAAGTGTGACGGGGTAGCGCGTATAGCGTTCGATCGACCCGAAGTCCGAAACGCGTTTCGTCCGGACACTATAATCGAAATGCAGGAAGCGTTTCGTGACGCGGGTGAGGACCCGGACGTCGGCGTCGTTCTGCTCACCGGGAACGGGCCGTCGAAGGACGGCAAATGGGCGTTCTGTGCGGGGGGTGACCAGAAGGTGCGCGGCGCGGGCGGGTACATCGGCAAGAGCGGCGTCCCTCGCCTCAACGAGGTGGAGCTACAGCGCTACATGCGCTCGATGCCGAAGCCGGTGATCGCGCTCGTCGCCGGCTACGCGATCGGGGGCGGTCACGTGCTGCACGTCATCTGCGACCTGACCCTGGCGGCGGACAACGCGGTCTTCGGCCAAACGGGACCCATCGTCGGCTCGTTCGACGGCGGCTTCGGTTCGGGATTTCTGGCGCGCATGGTGGGTCAGAAGCGTGCCCGGGAGATCTGGTATCTCTGCCAGCAGTATTCGGCCGAAGAGGCCTTCGCGATGGGCATGGTGAACAAGGTCGTGCCTCTCGAGCAGCTCGAGGCGGAGGGCTGGGCGTGGGCGCAGGAGATCCTGGAGAAGAGTCCCCTCGCCATTCGTTTGCTCAAGAGCGCCTTCAACGCGGACCTCGACGGTCAGGCTGGGCTTCAGGAGTTGGCCGGTAACGCGACCCTCCTGTTCTACATGACCGAGCAGGGACAGGAAGGAAAGCGGGCGTACCTCGAGAAGCGAAAGCCCGAGTTTCGGAAGTATCCATGGTTGCCTTGGTAGCCGGACCGTCTCGCCGTGACCAGATCGTCGCGGCGGTGCTCGACCTCGTGCGCTCCGAGGGGTGGGCGGCCATCTCGATGCGGCCGGTTGCGGAGCGGGTAGGAATCACCGCGACGGCGCTGTACAGGCATTTCGAGGGCAAACAGGCGCTGGTGGACGCCGCGCTCGAGGCGGCGACGGATGCGCTCATGGTCCGGTTCCAAGAGGCGAGCCACGGGGCTCCCGCTGGCGAGGGTCGGATTTGGGCGGGTCTCGAGGAAGTGCGACGTTTCGCAGTGGATGAGCCACACCTGTATGCGTTCATCTTCTTCTCGGTCGATACATCTGCCGTGCGCCCCCCGCCGGATTCTTTGGCCGACCATCGGCTCATCGACGAGCTCGAGAACCACGTCGCCGCGTGGATGAACGACGCGGGCATGACGAGGGAAGCCGTCGAGGTTGCTTCGGTCGTTGCCGCGCAGGCGCACGGCCTCGTCCTGCTCTGGCGGCAGGGCCGTTTCGAGGGCCCGGAAGACTTCGCGGACTTCTATCGCAAGGCATTCTGGATCATGCTCGGGGGAGTCGGGAACCAGTGACGCAGGCCTCTTCGAATGTCACCACGGCTCAGGCGTGGTTGATGGCCGCTCGCCCGAAGACCCTGACCGCCGCTGTCGCGCCGGTGGTCGTCGGGACCGCGTTGGCCGCCCACGCGGGCGTTCTGGCCCCTCTGCCGGCTATGGCCGCGTTGGTCGGTGCGCTCCTCATTCAGATCGGGACCAACCTGGCGAACGACTACTACGACTTCGTGCGCGGTGGGGACACCGCGGACCGGGTCGGGCCGGCGCGCGTCACCCAGGCGGGGATCCTGGCGCCGGAGACGGTGAAGCGCGGCATGTGGACCGTCCTGGGTGCCGCCATGTTGGTCGGTGTCTATCTGGTCTGGGTCGGCGGTTGGCCGATCGTCTGGATCGGACTCGCTTCCGTCGCCTGCGCGGTGCTCTACACCGGAGGCCCTTTCCCGCTGGCCTACCACGCGCTCGGCGACCTCTTCGTGTTCGTCTTCTTCGGGCTCGTCGCGGTGAGCGGCACCTACTATGTGCAGGGTCTCTCGTGGCCGCCGGACGTCTTCTTGGCCGGCGCGGCTCTGGGCGCGCTGAATACGGCGATCTTGGTAGCGAATAACATGCGCGACATCCAGACCGACGCGAAGGTCGGAAAACGGACACTCGCGGTGCGGCTCGGGACTCACGGGTCGAAGGTCGAGTACGTGCTGACGTTGATCGTGGCGTTCGCCGTTCCGTTCATAGGGTGGCGCGTGTACGGATGGCCCGCATCGTCGCTCGTCGCGCTACTCGCGCTTCCGCTGTGCCTCACGCCCACGCGTCGCATCCTGACCCATTCCGATCCCGTGGAGTTGCTACCGGCTCTGGGCGAGACCGCCCGCGTGGTCGGCGTCTACGGCGTCCTGCTCGGACTCGGACTCGCCGTCGGCTGATGGTCGTCGATCTGCTCGCATGGGTTCTCGCCGATGGGGCCGGGCGGACCGTGGACCCGGACAGCACGGCGCTGCTTTGGCCCGGGGGCTCCTGCACGTACCAGGAGCTGAACGGGCGGGTCGACGAGCGCGCGCGTGCGCTGGCCGGTGAGGGCCTCGAGCCGGGGTCGATCCGACCGATCGTAGCCAGCAACGACGTGGCGGGCGTCATCACGCTGCTGGCCGTGTGGCGGTGCGGGGCGACCGCCGCGCCGCTGAACCCCGGCCTCGCTCGGCGCGAGTTCACTGCTGCCACGCGGGCCCTGAGTGTCGGGGCGGCCACCGCGGGCCAGTTGATCCTGTGGACGTCCGGGACCGTGGGTGCCGCGCGAGGCGTGGAACTCTCGTTCGACAACCTACGGGCCAGTGCGATGGCCGTTGGCGGTCGACTCGACCTCGGCCCGGACGATGTGTGGCTGGCCTCACTTTCTACGGCCCACGTCGGAGGTGTGGCGTTGGTCACGAGGGCGCTGATGATGGGATCCGCGGTGTTGGCCGCGGGCCCGTTCGACGTGGGGGTGGCGTCTAAGGTCCTGGGAACCCCGGTTACGCACGCGTCGTTCGTACCGACTCAGCTTCTGAGGATGCTCGATCATCGCCCCTCGCGCCCGCCGACGTCGTTTCGGTGTGCGCTCATCGGCGGCGCGCACGCGCCACCGGATCTGGTGGCCAGGGCGCTCGACGCGGGGTGGCCGATCTCTCTCACGTATGGCATGACCGAGATGGCGTCCCAAGTAGCGACCGCCACGCCGCGACAGGTACGAGCCAAGCCCGGTACCGTAGGCAGTCCACTCGACGGCGTGGAACTGAGGACCGATGAGCGCGGACAGCTGCTGGTTCGGGGAGCGACCCGCGCCGTGGGCTATGTCGGCTCCGACGAAGCGATGGCCGATGCGGACGGCTGGTACCGCACGGGGGATCTCGGTTATATCGATGAGGCGGGGGACGTGTGGGTGACCGGCCGGCGCATCGATCGCATCGTCTCCGGCGGTGTCACCGTCGATGCGATCGAGGTCGAGGGCGTCTTGCGTGCGCATCCGAGCGTCGTGGACGCCTGTGTGGTGGGTGTCCAGGACGCCGAGTGGGGAGAGGTCGTCGGCGCGGTCGTCGTGCCGGTGGAGGGGGCGTTCGACCTGGATGCACTGGACGTGGCACTGCGCGAGAGCTTGAGCGCAGCAAAGCGTCCTCGGCTCTGGTGGGTCGCATCGGAACTCCCGCTCAATGCGAACGGAAAGGTCGAGCGGGCGCGAGTCAGGTCCTTGCTAGAGGACGGTCGGGCACTGCAGAATTGAGGGGGATTCCATCAACGCCGGTCCCGGGTGGTGTGTCCCCTTACCAACGAAGCTCGACCACGGAAGCTCAAACGGTTCATCCATCCTGAGAGAACTATGATCACTCGACGCGATTGGCTTAAGCTCACGGCCTCTGTGGGGGCGGCGCTCGCGATGGACTCCTGCGCGCTCGGCGCGCCGGACGGCCAGGACCTCCTCGCCAGAGCGATCCCGTCGTCGGGCGAGCGCATTCCGATGATCGGGTTGGGTGGGGCGAACACGTTCTCTGCCGCCGCGCGCAACGAGGACGTCGAACGCCTGAGCGAGGTCCTTAGGACGTTGGTCGCGAACGGGGGAAGCGTCCTCGATACGGCGCCTGGCTACGGCGCGTCCGAGGAAGTCGCAGGGCGGATTGCGCAGGATCTGGGCATTGCCGACGAGATCTTCTGGGCGACGAAGCTCAACGTCGCCGGCCGCGGTGGCCGCGGTGGTCGCGGTGGGCGCGGTGGGCGCGGTCGCGGTGGCGGCGGTGGCGGTGGCGGTCGCGGTGGCGGCGGTGGCGGCAGCCAGGCCGATCCGGAGGCCGCGCGAGAGCAACTGGAGCGGTCGTTCGATCGCCTTCGTGTGCCCGTCATCGACCTGATCCAGGTGCACAATCTGGGGGACCCGCCGACGCAACTCGGACTCCTCCAGGAGTACAAGGAAGCCGGTCGCATAAGGTACATCGGGATCACGAGCACGAGCGCTCAGAGGTACCCCGATCTCGCCGAGGTGATGAGGGAATACCCCATCGACTTCATCGGCATCGACTATGCCATCGACAATACCGGTGCCGCGGAGACCATCTTTCCGCTCGCTCAGGAGCGGGGGATCGCGGTCATGGTCTATCTGCCCTTCGGTCGCAGTCGGCTCTGGAGTCGGGTGGCGGATCATCAGGTCCCAGAGTGGGCCGCCGACTTTGGTGCAGCGACCTGGGCTCAGTTCTTCCTGAAGTTCGTCGCCGCGCATCCGGCCGTGACCGTGATCACGCCCGGGACCAGCAACGGAGTGCACATGGCGGACAACCTCATGGCTCAGAGCGGCCGGGTTCCGGACGAGCAGGAGCTGGCGCGTATGGTCGAGGTCGTCGACGCGCTGCCGCCGGCGCCCCCGCGTGGCGGCGGTGGCCAATAGCACGAAGGCAGCAGGCCGCCCGATAGGCGGCGCGATCGCCTAGCGGGACAACTGGAACAACTTGCTGTATTTGATCACCAGCTGGCGCTGACGCGGTCCCGCGCGGAACCCGGTCCGTTCGAGGGCCCCGAGGTGCTCGGTGTCGTTGTAGACGATGAAGAGGCCGGTCCCCGCAGTATCGAGCCAGCCGAGCCGTATGTTGGTGCCGAAGTTCTCGGTGTCATCGTTGTATTGCAGGTTGGCCTGCAGGTAGATGCGGGGCGTGAACGAGTAAGAGGCGTTGAGCCTGAGCACCGCGGTCGTGAAGTCGCCTTCGTCGAGGCGTACGTCGAAGTAGTTTGCCCGCACGGACGCCGTGAATCGGTCCTGGAATCGGTACTGCAGGGTGGCGTTCGGGCCGAAGCGTGTGCCGGAATAGAAGCCGCCCAGGTTCCAACCGGCCGAAAAGGACAGGGGGTTACTGCGGTTGGTATTGGCCCGAAACTCCCAGTCCATGTTGTTGTAGCTGCCGGCGGGGATCACGATCCCTTCGCGAATCTCGAAGGGCTCTTCGAGGCCCTCGCCCGTGAGGTTGAAGCCAGGAAGTTGGAAGAAGGCGCCGTTTTCGAATTGGAAGTGGTTGTCGAAGTGCACCAGGTACGACTCGCTGAAGCCGTCGAGCGACCAGAATTGACTCCACGAAATGTGGGGTCGGAACTCCCGAAACCAGGAGACGTCCTCCAGCCGGATGTGTCGCAAGACGCGGGCATTGGCCTGCCGGTAATCGCGACGATTCACGAACCCGACCTCGGGGTTGAATTCGTCCCCGATCTGCCGATAGCCCGCGGTGACCTGCCAGTCGCGGGTCACGTACCCGACGCCGCCGCTGAAGCCGTACTCCCCGTTGTTGAACGCCGCGCTTTCGTCGACTTCGCCCTCCGCCAGCGGTGTCGTGGTCAGGCCGAGCCAACCGTCGAGCGTGAGCGCCTGTCCGATTCCGAGCCGGCCGTCGAGGCCGTAGGTGAGGTTGTAGTCGTCGGTGTCCGCAGTATTGATGCGCGAGACGAAGATTCCTCCGAACTGCGTACGGTTGTCCATCTCCCGGTAGGCCCGCAGCACGCCGAAATTGTTCGAGGGGGCCACCTGGTTCAGCAGGCCGGTATCTTCGTCGGGCTGCTGCAGGTCTGCCGTCTGGATGTTCAGAACGCCGATTTGCAGGCCACCCAATTTCCCTGACAGTCGGGCTCCCGCCTGGATCGGGACCTCCTGCCCACCCGACAGGCCGATGCGGCGGCTGAAGAATAGCTCGGCGGACCGGTTCGCGCCGACCGAGAACGTGCCGGCGTTCTCGAGAAAGAAGGCCCGCTTCTCGGGGAAGAAGAGAGAGAAGCGGGTGAGGTTGACCTGCTGGTCATCCACCTCCGCTTGGGCGAAATCGGTATTCACCGTGAGATCGAGTGTGAGGCTCTGGTTGAGGCCGATCTTCGCATCGCCCCCGATTCCACCACCGAAATCGGCATCGGGAGCCGTGGCCTCGTAGTCCTTGAAGACATCGCTGAGAACGTAGGGACTGACGGTCAGGATTCGTCGCGTCGGTACCTCCAGCTCCAGCGTCCCCGCCATCGACACCCGGTAGAGGTTGAACTGCCGAGGAATCGGAGACCACACCGACTGCTCGCTGTTTCGGCGGATCTTCCTCTCGAAATTGATACCCCAGATCTGCTGGTCTCCCGCCCCGTAGCGCAGGGTGGAGAAGGGGATGCGCATTTCGGCGTACCAACCCGACTCGTCCCGAGATGTCGCGACTTGCCAGCTGCCGTCCCAGTTCAGATTGAAGCCGCCGCCGGAACCTCTTTGCTGACGTCCCCCTCCGCCGCCGCCTCCCTGTCCCTCGTTCGAGATCTGCCCGTCGTACTCGATGCCGGCCGGAGTAGTACCGAACACGAACCCGTTCTGCTGATCGCGGTAGGTGTCGAGGACCATGAGAAACGCATCGGCGTCGTTCAGAGACGCGTCCCGGAGTGTTTGGCCGAACACGATCGCGGAGGGGTTCCGGTCGTACATCCAGGCGCCGATGTAGAGCGCATCGTCGTCGTAGAGGATCCGGATCTCGGTGCGCTCGGACACGGCCTGGCCTTCCCGCGGCTCCCTTTGCACGAAGCCGGACAAAGGCGGCGTCGATCCCCACACACTCTCCTCGAGTCGACCGTCGATCGAGGGTCCCGTCGAGGTGCGAGTGCCTCGGGCCGTGCGATCCTGCTGTGCAGGCAGGTTCGCTGCGGAGCAAAGGGAGGCTACCACCAGAAGGATCGGGGTTACACGCATGAAGACTCGCTGAGGGTGTCGGGCTACAGGCCGCATTGCGCGGGGCAGCCGGGGATCGGTTCATCTCTACACCTGGGCAAGGACCCCCGGGTACGAAAATCCGTTGCTAAGCGGGGTCCGACGGGGTGGTACTCCTCCAAGTAGTCGGCAAGAGCCGCCGTCACGACGGACTCGCCGTGGGCTCTACCATAGGGCTCGTTGACGACGACGGATCCCGACTGGTCCGGCCGGAAGCTTGTACGTCGTGAAGTAGTGGGTCAGGCGTCCCACCAGAGCCTCGGGGACCTGTTCGATCTCTCTGATGTGTCCGAACAGCGGGTCGTCACGGAGTATCCCGATGATTTTGTCGTCCGCTTGGCCGTCGTCGATCATCGGAATGCCTCCGACGACGCGCGCCGACACGATCGCCTCCGCTCGCTCCGTCCATGAGGGCGCCGACACGGCTCGCCGCGTAGGTCTGCGGAACGAACCCGTAGAGGGCCGGTGGCAGGGACGAAGTGCGCTGTGCGCGATCGACCTTGAGGTAGCCGCTGATCTTGTCGACCTCGTACTTGACCAGGTCGAATGGCGTGATCTCGAGTAGGCGTGGAGCTCGGAGGGCGGGTTCGGGCCCGGGCTCAATCCGTGCCAAGGGTGCGGTCGACTTCGAGAGTAGTTCGATGGCATTGCTACATCCCCCCTTCGACGCGAGGGGTGACGCGCCGCGCGGCGCCCCCCACAGGCGCCACGGTGAAGAGCGCGTCATCCCCGTCGCGGTTCGACATGAAGACGATCCTGGCTTCGTCCGGACTCCAACTGGGATAGTATGCGCGGCCGTTGTCCCCCGTGACGTGGGCGACACCGCCGTTCTCGAGGTCCAACAGATGCACAGCACGGAAGCCGTCTCGGTCGGAGCTGAACAGCATGCTCGCCCCGTCGGGCGACCACGCGGGTTCGCTACCGGTGACGGGCGGCAGTGTGAGTATCCGAAACACCAGCATGCCAGTGAGGCCCACGACCACGAAAGCGATACCCTTGACCAGTCTCCTCATCACCCCGTCTCCCCAAGAAGCGCCTATATGGCGTCAGGTCTGCCGATCAGTGCCCCGGTCCCTCGTCATCGGCGGAAGGTCCGTAGATCGAGGGCACCTTACTACCCATCGGGCGGAGGTAGGTGCTGAGCTGTCCGCGGCGGTCGATGATCTCCCCGAACGTGCTGTCCAACGTCGCAACCGCGCCCTCGACGCTGTCGAAGGGCACGTTGTTGCGATGGTGGATTACGCCGTCGTTCAGCAGCTCGACTAGATCCAAGTTGTGCCCGATCAGCTCCTCAGCGCTCCGCGCCTTGGGCTCGCACCGGAACCCGCGGCTGTCCTCCGGGGCCGCGGCCACGACGTTGCAAGAGAGGGCGCGCTCGTGGCTCAGGATTCCTTGTAAGAAGGCGGGTGCGCTCATGGGATGTCTCCGTTCCGGCTGGCGAAGGCTGCTGACGCGGGCCAGCCTCGGGACTCTGGGTCCCTCGCGCCAACCGGAACATCGATGCTAGGCCGCCGAGGCTTCACCTCTCCGTCCGCACGATTTCTTCGGCCTCGAACTGAAAGCACTGCCGTCCTGGCCCGTGAGCCCACAAGTCCTCGGACGGCTTCATGGCCATGTCACCGGACTCGCGCTCGAAACCCGCGCAGAGCTCGTATTGAGCGCTATCGAGCGGCTGATAGCCGTACGGTTCCGAGCTTTCCGGGTCTGCGGTGCTGATGCTCACGCCGGGCTCAGCGGTCAATTCGTCCAGCGATGCCGGCAGTTGTGAATGGCGCGTCCAGTAGAGATCCGCGGCCGCCATGATCCCCTGTAGGTCCGAGACCCGACGATTGTCCACACGGCGTGCGCGTTCATCCTGTGGTGACCCGAGCACGAAGAGTCCAGCCAGTAGGGAGGCGAGTACCGCCGTTATTGCTACTGCGGGAAGCAGCGCTTCAGGAAAGGGCTTCATTCGGATATCTCCTCTTGGCGGAGGTCGCGGTGGAAGTATGCGAATACCGAGCCGGTGATTGCGCCGACCGTAAGGACCTTGAGGGCGAAGCGCGTCGTGATCTCCCCGCCGAGCAGATTGTAGACGATGCTCGTCACGTCACCGATCAGGATGCTCGCCGCTACGAAGAGCGTCAGGTACGTCAGCCACCGACGCACCTTCGAGAGCCGCCGGCCTGGATCGTCACGGACGGCCCGGGCGGTGTTCCTCGAGACCAAGGCGAAGACCGGAAAGGTCACGATCAGCCAGGACATCGACCACCGAATCACCTCCCGACTCGCCTGCAAAGCCCTGGCCGGATCCGTGGAGGCGTCAGGGAACGCCCGGTTGACGAGCTCGAACAGAAGTGTGCCCAGGCTGAACGCGCTCGCATAGAGGGTGCTGAAGAGAACCAGGTAGACGAAGGCCTCCCGGGCGGACACGTAGGGTTGGGGGCGCGGGACCGGTATCGGGAACGTGACATCGGCGAACGCACTCAGGGCGCCTCGTACCTGATCCCTGGGCCATCCCGTGCCGAGCAGGACTTCCTCGAGTTGGGCGCGCGGCACGTCCCGCTGGAGGCCCTCCTTCATGAATCCGTATAGTTCCTCGTTGACAGCCATCTGCTGATTGCTCCCAATTGCGGGCGGCTTGATGTTGACATGAGCAACATACGCCTAAATGTTAATCATGTCAACATATGTCATGGCGTGGTCGCGTCCTTTGTCGGACGGGCCGATTCTGGAGTTTTCAGCGGAACCCGCTATCGGGTCAAAGTGTCGGACGCTCGTACCACGACCGGGCCCTGAGGGTGGCCCGCCCAAGCGGAGGCCGGGATCATGACTGCAAGGACATGTTCTGACCTAAACGAGATCCGCGGGTGGTTGCTCGTGTGCGTGCTCATTCTGGTGCCGCACGCGGTCGGAGCGACTCTGGCACTTCTATTCCTCGATCACTCGGCGTTGGGTGGTACCCTTGGCCTGGTAACGCTGGTAGTGATAGCGGTCAGGAATCTCTCCGGGATCTTCCTGGTGCTCTCGCGGAGTCGGATCGCACCCGTGTTCTTCACCGTGTATCCGGTATTCCTGCTCGTGCTCACTCTGCTGGACTCCGACCTTCTCGGGACCGCGAACGCTCGCCTTGCTGCCGTGGGAGCCACGAGCGGAGTGGGCGCGGTTTCCCTCGCGATCTTGTTGGCCGTGAACGTCGCCATAGTCACGCTCATGGTCGGCTATTGGGTGAAGTCCGAGCGGGTGTTGGCCGTGTTCGGCACGCCGGGGCTGGGCCTGCTTCGGAAGTTGCCATAGAAGCGACAGATCATAACATTGTTGGGAATCTAGGATTCGAGCCGAGGTCTTGATCCGTCGTGAAGCGAAGCCCTCCCCGCGTGCCCATCGCCCTGCGACTAGCTGTATCGCTCCTCCCCCGAGAGGCGCGCGAGGAGGTGCTCGGAGATCTGTTGGAGCGGTTGGCCGGGATGGAGTCCACGCACTCCAGGCCCAGCCGCTACTTGTGGGTATGGCGACAGCCTGTTGAAGTGCTGCTCATCCGCGCGCGACTATCTGCGGGTAAGTGGAGCCCCGCGGCGGGCACAGGGACCTCGAACACCATGGGACGAACGGCCGGATTGTTCTCGTCCATGCTCCAGGACGGGCGGATCGCGCTCCGATCGCTTGCTCGCCGGCCGGCGTTCGCGGCTCTCGCGGTGACGACCATCGCGATCGGCATCGGCTCGAGCACGGCCGTGTTCAGCATCGTCGAGGGGGTACTGCTGACACCGCTCCCGTTCCCCGAGCCGCAAGAACTCGTGATGGTCTGGCCGCACGCGTAGGGCAGCGATCCTGTTCGTGGCTATCTGTCGCAGCCGGATATCGAGAGCCTGCGGGCAAACAGGTTCGTGACCCCGATCGAGGGTGTCAGGGCGGCCTTCGCGTTGCTGACCGGCATCGACGCGCCCGAGTCGATATCGGCGTCATTCGCCACCGGCGGCTTGATGGAACTGCTGGGCGCGAGTCCTGCATTGGGACGGGACCTCCGGCACTCGGACAACCACGCCGATGCCGCGCTGGTTGTCGTAGTCTCACACGACTTCTGGCAGACGCGGCTCGGCGGTAGCCCGGAGGTTGATCGGATCGACCATCGAGCTGTCTGAGGAGCCCTTCGAGGTGGTGGGGGTCGCACCCCCCGGTTTCGACCACCCTTCCGAGTCTGTTCTCTGGCTACCGCGCCGGCTCGACACAGAGCCATGCGGGCGGACCTGCCCTAATTTATCGAGGTGCTTTGGCACGGCTGGCCGGTGGCCTGTCCCTCGAGGGCGGACACGCCGCGGCGAATACGGTTGCCGCTGGTCTGTCGCGCGCCTTCCCCGACGAGCTTCCAGCTGAGAAGGGCTTTCGACTCGAGTTGCTGATGGACTACGAGGTCGGCGATGTGCGGAAGGGATTGTGGATCACTCTGGGCGCCGTCGGGCTCGTCTTGCTCATCGTCTGCGCCAACACCGCGAATTTGCTCCTGGTGCGTGCTTCGGGCCGAGCACGGGAAGTGGCGGTCCGGGCGTCGTTGGGTGCGTCACGCGGTCGTCTGGCCCTGCAGGTCCTCACCGAGACTGTAGTCCTCGCCGTAGGTGGGGGTCTGCTCGGGTTCCTCCTGGCGGTCGGGATCCTCCGCTGGGTCGAGTTCCTGGCGGGCGACCGACTCCCACGTATGAGCGACGTGGCCGTGGACGGCTCGATGATGGTCTTCCTCCTGGCCGTCACGAGCTTGGTGGCTGTTGCCTTCGGGCTCCGCCCCGCTTTGGGGATCGCGCGCCGGGGTGGGGCCGAGCTCCTGTCGAGTGCCACGCGGCGTGGGTTCCTGCCGGCCTCGGCCAAAGCCCGGTCGGCGGTAGTGACGGCTGAGGTCGCCCTGTGCATCGTAACGGTGGCGGGTGCCGGGCTGCTGGTCCGGAGTCTGGACTTACTCTACCGCGTGGACATGGGGTTCAATGGCGAGCACGTGACCCGACTCTCTTTGATTCCACCCGCCGGGCGTTATCCCGCGAGAGGACTTGGTCGACTTCTTTGCGCGCGTGGAGGGGGCGATCGCGAATCTGCCGTGCGTGGCAGAAGTAGGATCGGTCTTCGCCGCGCCGCTCGGCCGAGACCAGCTCGGTGTCACGATGTCCGTAGAGAGGGCCGATCCCGACGGTCCGGCGAACGTCGTCTATCGACCCGCCACCGCTGGCTACTTCGCGGCCATGAGCATCCCGATTCTGCGCGGCAGGGGCCTCCAGGAGGATGACGCCTTCGCGGGAGAACCAGCGGCAGCCATCAACGAGCTCGCGGCCCGGCGGATCTTCGGCGCTGGCCAGGAAGCGATGGGTTGCAGCATCCGCATGGCCAGCATCTTCGGGAGTGGTTCCATGCGAGTGGTCGGCGTCGTCGGAAACGTGCGTCGAACTACAACCGCGGGGCCGCTCGCAGCCGTCTATCCGTTTTTCCCTCTCGTCGATCCTGCCTGGCGCGGGCTCACGGTGCATGTAAAGACGGGGCCATCTGCCGGCGACATCCTTCCAGCGATTCGGGACGTCATGGCGATCATCGACCCGAATCTGGTGCTCTTTTTGCCCGGGACGGTATCAGAGGCTCGGCGCCGGGACACGGCCCAGACGCGGTTCTTCATGTCGCTTCTGCTGAGCTTCGCGCTCACCGCTGTGATACTTGCTGGCGTTGGATTGTATGGAGTCATCGCGTTCCTCGTCGCGCAAAGGACCAGCGAGATCGGTCTGCGAATGGCCTTGGGGGCAGGACGATCTCGGGTGGCCGGGCTGGTCGTCTCGCAGGGGCTATGGCCCACGGCGATCGGCCTCGTCGTAGGGCTTCTGATCGCGATACTGGGAGGACGGGTGATGGAGGGCCTTCTGTTCGGCGTGGAACCCTCCGATCCGCTGGTCCTGGTGGGAGCGGCCTCGCTGGTCATCATGGTCGCGACCGCCGCGAACCTGATGCCCGCGCGATATGCCATGCGAGTCGATCCTGCCGCGGCGCTCAGGGCCCAGTAAGACTCAGCTCCATGAGATGGACCTCCGCGCGACCGGGGCGCGGCCGCAAATCCCTCCATCCGTGTTTTTGGTAGTACGCCAGCGCGCAGGCCTTGGGCGCGGAACGCGCCGGGCTGATCCGCAACCAGATGGCGGAGGCGATCCTCCTGGCTGTGTTGGGCGGGGCCGGCGGTGTATTGCTCGCCTGGGTCGGGCTCCCGTTGCTGGTTCGCGTCGCCCCGGAAAACATCCCTAATCTCGACCTTACCCGTCTCGACTCCGCCGCGCTGATGTTCACCGGGGGCGTCTCGATCTTGACTGCGCTCGTCTTCGGGCTCGTTCCAGCCATTCAATCCTCGAGACCGCGAACCGTGGGGGCCCTCCGGCAATCGGGGCAGATAGGAGAGGGTGGCCTTCGCTGGGGTCACAACGCTTTGGTGTTGGTTCAGACCGCGATGGCTCTGGTCCTCCTCGTCGGCTCCGGCCTGCTTCTACGCAGTTTCTGGACTCTGAGCCACGTGGACCCCGGATACGACACACAGGACATCTTCACCTTCCAGGTCGCACCTCAACGGGATGAGCTCGTCGATGGGCCGACATACGCGCAGTTCCACCAAGGGTTCATGGACAGAGTAGCTGGCATGCCGGGTGTCGAGTCTGTGGGGCTCGTCAACACGCTCCCCCTGGACGAGGGCGCTGGGGTCCACTCGGTTCCAGACCGAGCGGTCCCTCGCGAGCGGTGAGGATCCACCGCCGCTGCGCTTCACCATGGTGGGCGGCGCGTACTTCGAGACGATGGGAATCGCCCTCGAGGGCGGTTGCCTGTTGGACAGAACAGACCATGCCGGCGGGCCAAGCAACATCCTGGTGAGCACCGCTGCCGCTGAACAGATGTGGCCCACCGAGGAAGCATTGGGGAAACTTCTGCTCAGGGGCGCCGACACGACGGCGTGGATGACCGTGGTGGGAGTGGTCGAAGACATCTATTTGGACGACTTCCGTCAGGATGCCCCCGACCCGATGGTATACCTGCCGATGGTCGGGTCCCAGCCCAGGAGTTGGGCGGTAGGGTCGCCGGCGTATGTCGTGAAGTCGACGCGCGCCGACGTCATGGCGCCGGACATCCGCGCCCTCATGCGTGAGCACGTGCCCGAGTCCCCGATGTACCGGGTGTTCACCATGGAGGGGCTGGCCGACCGCTCGATGGCTCGACTCTCCTTTACAATGCTGATGCTGGCGATCGCCTCGGGGCTGGCCCTGGTCCTGGGTGCCGTTGGGCTCTTCGGGGTTCTGTCCTATGTCGTATCCAATCGCACTCGGGAGATTGCGGTGCGTATGGCGTTGGGCGCCGAGGCGCACCGGGTTCGACGGATGGCGGTCTTGCAGGGCCGTGCGCATAACGGCGGCAGGAGTGGCCGTAGGACTGTTGACGGCCCTGCTGAGCACATGGGTCTTCGACTCGCTTCTGTTCGGAGTCGGGACCTTGGACGTTCCGACCTTTGCCGGCATGCTGGCTGTTGCCTGTCTAGCGAGCTACATCCCCGCTCGGCGTGCCCCGTCGGTGGATCCTATGCAATCGCTGCGGACGGAGTAGCAGCGGCGCGGCGCCGCGTTCCGACGATGGAAGTTCGGTGTTTCAGTGGCTGGGGACTGCGAATGGCTGCGGCGGGAAGCCAGCTCCAGGGGTTGGTGACCGGTCCGGAACTAGGAACGACTCCCACGCCGCAAGCCAAATAGACTCAGTGGCCACCTCGAGGAATTCCGATCGAGATGCCGATGTGGTAGGTCAGTAGATTCGCTTCACTGATGTTCGGGTAGATCGTGATGCTTCCGTCCGCGTGGTCCTCGATGTCGCCCTCGGTCAGGAACTCGGCGATGCCGTTCTGGTGCCGCTCGACCCCGAAATCGATCGAGATCGGTTTGGAGCCGTTGCTGACGCGCATGCGCACGCCGGCGCCGGCTCTCCATGCCAGCATCCCGTCGGAGAGGTGTGTCGTATTGCCGAACTCCGCTTTGTCGTCGTATCCGCTCAGCGAAGAGGTCGTGAACCAGTATGAGAAGCCCATCGTGGCGCGCGCGTAGGGCTCGATCGGCCCGAGCGGGACCGCGAGTTCAGGCCCGATCCCGCCGAAAGCGATGTTGTTCGTCGTGGTCAAGTCCAGCCCGATTCGGCAGCCGAAGGGCAGCGACATGCAGTACTGCTGCTTCTCGTGCCCGTAGATGAGGAAGCCGAGATCCGCGACGATGCGGAAGAGGCCGAAGTCGTCCACCGGGAGGCCGACGCTCAACTTGCCGCCGAAGCCCTGGTCGAAGAAGTAGCCGAGCTCGCCTACAGGCTCGGCCGCGAGGAAGCTGATCCCGACGTTCGCCCGGGGCGCGTGGTCGCGCCTGTGTCGCTGGCCTTCCGCATCAGCGGCCAGGCTCATGAAGACGGCTGCTGTCGTTACACCAACCGCCCAACCCCGTCTCATGTTCGACTCCTGATCGCGTTCCGTTGCCGACCCATGGGTGCAGAAGGTGTGCCGAAGTAGGCCCGACTCGCCTAACTACCTGTGGCACAACGGTTAAAGGGGATTCCGGCGATGCCTGACGGACGCGCGCTTCGTCGGGGATGTCCCCCGGGGGTGACAGCAGGTGTTCAGCGCAACTGCAGCTTCCAGGACTCGCGCAGATACGCCAGTTCGAATCCCTGGCGGCGCAGGTTCCGGAACGAAACCAGCGGCATCCCGGGCAGTGGAGGAGCGGTCTCCACGCTGAACAACTCACAGCCGAGTTTCACCCCGTCCGAGATCCGGCGGCGGATGATCGCGCTCTGCGCGCCCTGCTTGCGCCAGGGCCGGCTCGTGACGCCGTCCAGCAGGTGGCCCACGGTTCGGCCGCCGACCGAGCCCACGAAGAGTCCCCCGGCAGCAACGGGTTTGTCATCGACCCAAGCCAGGTAATGCCGCCATCCTGGGGCGAGGGCGCGCGCTTCGAACCACGGGCGCCTGGATCCGAAGGCACGCCACACTCCTCCGACGACGTCGACCCAGGCGGCGGCATCCGCGCGCCGTACCCGTCGAACGCTGATCCTACGGCCCGTCTTTTTGGCCGCGTCGCGGTCCGAATTCCGCGGCAGCGGCGATGCATCACGCCAGAGCTTCGCGCTCGGGTGCCCGGACTCGAAGGCACGCTCTTCGAGCCACTCGCGTAGCTGCTGCGGTCGCGCGCCCGCGCCCACCGACACGCCCACTGCTTCGGCCCGGTGCTCCCACGCGAAGGCGATGAAGCGATCGAGCTGTCCGGGTGTGGCGCTCGACGCCTGGCCCCAGGCAATGAGTCGGTTGTAGTACAGGTTCGTGCTCTTCCGCATCAGGATCGCAGTCGCGGATCCATACTGCTGTGTGCGCAGCCCGAGCCTCTTGGATTCCTTCTCAGGCGCGGCTGAGTGCTGGGAGTGTGCAGACGCGGCCTCGATACGCTCCAACGCCCTGCAGATGGGGGCGGGCGGACACACAGGAGCGACGCGGAGGAAGGGGGACATTGCAGGGCGGCTCCTTCAGCTACCGACCACGAACGGAATCCGCGCTCGCGCGTCCTCGGTCTCCACCCGCACGTCCTCGCCCCTGGCCACATCGAACAGGTGGGCAAGGTTGTTGCCGGCGAGGTCCTCGATGTCGGGATGAACGTCGATCACGTAGCGCCCAGCCTGCCACGGCCGCTCGGGCGTAAAGGACCATGATCGCTCCTCCCCGCCGACTTGCACGGTTCCGAGCACCGGTGCGCCGTTGGCATCCAACACCACGAGCATGCGTTCGGCCAACGCGTGATCCATCGGCTCGTTGAAGGCCAGTTGTACGGGCGCAACCGAGCGCACTCCGGGCGCCTCGACCTGCCAGTCCTCCGCCCGCGGCATGGTCCGGTCGGGCTCCACGACGGTCAAGACCTTCTCGAATCCCTCGGCCAATGGCTGACCCCGTGCGTCCCTCCACCCTGGATCGATCACGACCCGAAAGCTGCGCCCCGCCTGGAGTGGCAGACCCAACTGCAAGTTGGGGCCGACCTCGCGCTTGATGCGCCCGGGATCGAAGAAGAGCGTGAGTCTCGTCCGCTCCGGATCCCAAAGCTCCTGCGGCATTTCGAGGTAGGCATCCGGCACGACGTCGCCGTTCTCGTCCACCAGCCGGATGTTGGCGTATGCCTCGCCGAACCGCATCGGGGCCGACAGGTGGATGTAGAGCTTGAGCAGGTTCATCGGCACCCTCCTGCTGGTCGGGTACACTGCGGTCACCCGGGTCGCGGGTCCTGGCTCCGTTTCCGGTGGCGTGAACTCGTGCGTGACGATGCCAGAGCCGGCGTCCCTCCCCGAGAGACGCCCCAATACTTCGAGATCCAAGCGAACGCCATGCTGCAATCCTCGTACAAGCGGGAACCGGCCACGGAAAACCAGGCGATCGGCCTCGACCTCGTACGTCCCGAGCATCGGCGGAGTGAGGTCGTCAGGGCCGGGGACGGGCCCGGAGAAGACGCCCAGCGCGCCTCGCCACGAGTCCGCATCGATCTCCGACAGCCTCAGCCCCGCGAGCACTGTCTGAGGCAGTCTGTCGACCGCGACCAGTTCGCCCGGAGCCTCTTCCACGAACTCGATGATCGGGGAATCGACGTCGACTCGGGCTGCCGTGTCCGCACAGGAGGCGAGGGCCATCAGGCCCCCGCCTCCCAGAGCGCCGATCCGCAAACGGATCCGTCGGTTCATTGGTCCGGTCCCGATCCAGCCGATGTGGCGGGCCGGGCCTCCAGCGCTACAGCGCGTCCTTGCGCAGCGAGCGCAGCTCGAGGCCCTCTCCGCGGTCCTGGAGCAAGACGATGTAGTCCGCGTTGAGATTGTCCATCTGACGGATCCCGGACTCCTGCACCGCGGTGAAGCCGACTCCGGTCTCCCCCGGCTCGAGCAGTCGCGCCGCTCCCGGAATGAGCCCCGGATCCACCTTCATGAGCGGGTGACGACTGTTGGAGATCAGAATCTGCTGCTCGCCAGCCACCTCGTAACCGATGATGTCCAGCGGACGGTTACCGGCACCGAGCTCTGCGATCGTCTTGCCGAAGACGTGTCCGCCGTTCGCGAGGCCGCTCATGTCGAACGCGACCAAGGGAGTGCAGGTGTATGCCGCCAGAATCGTGGGCGCGCCGTCGACTTCCGTGGGAAGGAAGGTCATGATGGGCGCGTGGGTCTCGTTCTGGCGGTGTGAGACGTGGTAGATCTCGAGGCTGGTCGCGCCGAATTCGTCGCCGAAGGGGAAGGCGATGCGGCGGAAGTTGGAGGCGAACTCCTCGTTCGACAGCCCCGCGACGAGCACCTCGCCGTCGGCGAATGCCAGGTCGGTCACCGTGAACGTGCGAGCCGAGCCACGCCGCCCGTAGGTCTGGTCGGGGCCAGGCGCGTTCAGGATTTCTGCGCGAGAGTAGTGCATTCCGTCGAGGCCCACTTCGGTGATGTCGCCGGAAGCCGACACCATGAGCAGCACCGGAACGGAGCCCTCACCTCGCCCGCGCGTCACGCCCAGGTAGACGTTCTGCGACCCGGGATGCACGGCCAGGTCGTTGATCACGATCTCGTCCGCGGTCGTGCCGAGCAGCGCCGCGATGTTCGTGTCCACGCCGAGCATCGAAACGGCGTCGCCGGACCCGCGTCCATCGTCGGCGACGTCGAGTGCGAATACACCGGCGCCCTCGGAGTCTCCCACGAAGAGGATGTTCTCCGGGCCGAACGCGATCGCGCCGATCGACGAGATCTCGGGGCTCACGAGCGTGAGCGTGGACGTCATGCTGACGTCGGGGCGTGCCCCTGTCATGAGGAACAGGGCGAGCGCGGTGGCGGCGGCCAATCCTGTCCCTTTGCGAATACGCATCTCATCCTCCCGTGGGTGCGGCTCGTCCAGACGTTTAGCCTATGCCGCGGATCCGGTTCTGCCTAGAGTCGTGTCCTCTCGGCCAGCTCCAGTCTGGCGCTCGACTACCACGCCTCGTCCTCCGGCGCCTACCTTTCGACCGGACACCCCCCCCGTGGGGTCGCCGACCCCCGCTGTCATGACCTGGAGACCTCGATGCTCGATCACGTGACGTACCTGTACGGATTCAACCTCGGCTTCGCACAAAAGCTCGTGAAGGACCTCACCACCGAGCAGATGGCGGGGCAGGCGGGTGGCGTCATCAATCATCCGGCCTGGTCGCTCGGCCATCTCGTAGTCGCGGCCGATCACATGGGCCATTTGTTGGGGCTCGAGTCCAGCCTACCGGACGGCTGGAGAGAGACCTTCAAGACCGGCGGGGAGCCCTCGGACGATCCGTCGGACTACCCCAGCAAGGAGGAGATCCTAGCAGCGCTCGAGCAGCAGCACGCCCGGAACACGGAAGCGGTGAAGACGGCCGATCCGGCACGGTTCGCGGAGCCGCACCCGAACGAAGAGACACGTGATCGTTTCCCCACGGTGGGCGACATGATCGTCTTCCTGATGACCTCGCACGAGATGGACCACCTGGGCCAGATCGCCGCGTGGCGTCGGGCCATGGGTCTGGGGCCGGCGGCTTAGGGCTCCCGGCGCCTCCACTCATTGTTGCTGCGATCCACATCGGGGAACTCGAGCGCCGGGTCGATCACCACCCGAGCCATCTCGCCGTCCATCGTGAGGAGAATCGACCGTCCCTCCTCGAGCCAACGCGATGCGGGGATCTCCAACGCCTGATTGCGACCGTCCGAAAGCGTGACCCGAAGCCTGGCGGGCAGCACGACGTCCCCGAGGTCGCGGATCTCTATCACGGACCGGCCGCCCCGGCTTTCGACCGAGTGCACGGCGTGGTCCAACACATCGGTCTCGAAGAACAACGGGCGCCAGAACCAATCGAGATCCTGCCCGGCGTGTCGCTCGAAGGTGTTGAAGAAATCCCACGGATGGGATGCTTGAACTGCCAGGTCGAATAGAAGTCTCGGAAGGCCGCCAGGAAGACCTCGTCGCCCAGGACGGACCGAAGCGCACCCATGGCCACGGCGGGCTTGGTGTAGGCGGCCAGGCCGCGCGCGCCATACGGACTGACGAGGTCTGTGTGGGCCATCAAGGGGACCTCCTGCTCGGTACCTGCGGTTCGCAGATAGGCGCTGTTGGCCCCCCATGAGGGCTCCTCCTCGTTCCAGAGCGCCGGGGCCGAGAGTTCGTCCCAGTAGCTGGTGAAGCCTTCGTCCATGAACGCGTGCTTCGCTTCCATGTTGCCCGCCGTCATTGGGAACCACGGGTGACCACCCTCATGGATCGTCACCGAAGCGAGACCACGGGCGGTGCTGCCGGACTGGAGGACCAGCATCGGGTACTCCATCCCGCCGACCGGCCCTTCCGTGATCGTCAGCTGGGGATACGCATACGCCCCCAGGTACTCGGAGGAGAAGGTACGGATGGTATGCGCCGTGTATCGCGCCCCTTCTGTCCACGCGTCGAACTGAGGCCGGTACAGGGCCTGAGGCAGAATCCCGTTTCCGGCGCTCGTCGCGTCCCACACGTAGCTCGGACTGGCGCTGAACGCGAAGTCCCGGACGTTCGAGGCCTGGAACCGCCAAGTGGTCGTGCCGTTTGCGGGGGAAGCTTCCGCGACGCGGATCGTCGTGTTGGACGAGGCGGCCTGACGCAGCCTACGGGCGCCGTCTGCCCCGATCACGTCCTCGGGGTTCTGAAGCGTGCCGGTCGCACCCACGAGCCAGCCCGTCGGCACCGACAATTCCACGTCGAAGTCACCATACTCCAGATAGAACTCGCCGTCGCCCAAGTAGGGCGTCATGTCCCACCCATACAAGTCGTCGTAGACCGCCATGCGCGGATACCACTGGGCAACCGCGAAGACTTGATCGTCCTCCCGCTGGCGAGCCTGGCGCGGGGTGTGCTGTATGGTGTGAGCCCCACGGATCCCGTGGCGGTGGCCGGCGGGGTGGGTCTGCTCATGCTGGTGGCGGGCGCCGCGAGTCTGATTCCCGCGCGACGGCTTACCCGGATCGACCCCATGGGGACGTTGCGCACGGAGTAGTTCGACGCGGTTTCCGGAAGTAGATGCACGACGCCCTCCGAATGCCGATCCGACGATGCCCTGAGTGAATCCGAAGGCATCGCGGGGCCTTGCTGGGGCGAGGGCACGATCCGCATGTTCGCGGCAATGGATAACGAGACTGGGGTGACGTGACGGGCGATCCGGGGGCGGCCTCTCCCCCCGCCGACGCTGAGGCTTCCGAGCAGCCATCGGGTGCTCCGGCGCCCATCTGGCCCTATGCGCTGCTCGCGCTGACGCTGCTCGGCGTCGCGGTGGCCGCGTGGCGACCCACCCCCGCCGGAGTGTGGCACGACGACGGCGTCTACATGATGATTGGGAAGTCCCTGTCGCAGGGGGATGGGCTGCGGTATTCGGGCGTGGTAGACGCCCCGCCGGCGGCCAAGTTCCCCCCGCTCTACCCGGCCTTCCTGGCGGTCCTGTGGGCACTCACAGGAGGAATCGGCGCGGTCACGTTCCTCGCGGAGATTCTGAACCTCGGCATGATGGCGGCGAGTGGGGCCCTGCTGGCCTGGGCGCTCCATGTGCATGGCAAGGTGGAACAGCGGGCCGCTATTGCGGCTGGACTGCTCGCGTTCGTCTCGGCGGACGTTCTCAGGATTGCGTTGATTCCGCTTTCGGAGCCGCTGTTCATCGTGATCCTCATGGCTTGCTTGGCGGCCTGGGGGCCCGCGACTCGGCGTGACCTTCCGAGGGCCGGGGCACTCGCGGGCTTGCTGGTGCTGCTGGTCTTGTCCCGGACCGCCGGCGCCGCGGTCGTGGTCGCATTCGCAATCGCGCTCTTACTTCGTGTCGGTGTGCGTCGAGCGTTGATGACGATCGCGCCGTCGGTCGTCGTTATGGCGGCTTGGGGCGCGTGGGCGTCTCGACAGGCCCGGGAGATCCCAGACGGACTCTCCGACATCCTGGGGCCGTACATGGGGTGGTTGTTGGGACAGATGCTCGGGGGGCCGGCGGCTTTCATCTCCCGACTTCCCGGACACGCCCTCGATGTAGGCGAAAGGGTGGCGGTGCTGGTTCTGCCGGGCCTGGGCGGGACCTGGCTGTGGCTGGCGGCGATCCCGCTCCTGGCGTTTGGGCTCGTGGGTGCGCGCCGACTGCACCGCGATCTGCCACCGGTCCCTTGGATCGTGGGCACGTACCTGTTACTGCTGCTCGTGTGGCCGTACGTCGATCGAAGGCTCGTGTCGCCTCTCCACCCCTTGGTGGTCGCCTGCGTGATTGCGGGTGCCGTCGAGGCATGGCAGCGGCTCCGGCCCGGCCACATGCGCAACGCAGTCATCGGCCTGGTGATCCTCTGGATGGGATCGTACACCGTCCTGTCGGCCGGTCGCATCGCCCGCGGCTGGCCCGTGTCCGCGTACCGACTCCGTTCGGATGCGCTCGCGACGGCCCTCGAGTCGCTCGAGAACACCGCGCCGTCGGACGCCGTCGTCGGGGCGCCCGAACTGTGGCCTGCGCTTCATCTGCATGGCGGCTGGACCGTAGTCCCCAGCGCCCTCTTTGCTCCGGGGGCGAGTGTCGAGGAAGGTCCGGCCTGGGGTACGCCAGAACGCCAGCTGGACCTCTGGTCAGCCGCCGGCGTCGACCATGTGCTACTCGAGCAGGCGGGGACGATTCATGGCGCGACGCTGGATCTGCTCGACGTGCGCTGCCCAGGTGCCGTCAACGTGCTTGCTCAGATGCCTGGCCAAATCCTCGTGCGCATCTCGTGGGACCTCTGCGGGAGTGGCCTCGGCCGGTAGCCGGTGCCGGCTCAGTCGCCCCCTGCGAGCGAATCGTGCAGGGCGCTCATCCGCCTGCCGTATTTCGCCATACTCGGCGCGCTCGAGTTATTTGTTTTCACTGCGGCTTCTGGTGGCCAGGCGGGGCACGGTCCGGTCGCCGCGCCGCCTCGGAACAGCTCCGTATAAAAAGCGAACGCGCTGGCGTCGCTACGGTGGCGCCACCGGGTGATGGTGGAGTACTTCATTCGGTAGTAGCGGACCAACTCCGTTCCCGCAGGCAGGTGGTCGCCTGGCTCCAGCTCGATTCTGGCGACGAGGTCGTCCAGCGGGCCCCTCGCCCTCATGGACCTGATCTTCACCTCCCCTGCCGCCAGCACGGCCTGCCCCCTCTCCTCGAGGCTGAGCGACTCGTCGCTCAACAAGGGCCGGCGGACATTCCTCGAGGGCCTGCCCGCCCTGGGTGTCAAGCGTCGTGCGGGCCGTGACCATCCTGTACCCGGCCGCCCCGACCACCAGGACGCCGACGACCACGGCCTTCTAGCCGGTGAGTTGGATCGACTGGCTGCTCATCGTTGGCACTCCCGGAGACGAGGGAAGGACCGTAGGCTACCTCACGTAGCGCTGGAGTCGTCCAGGTGCCGGCCCGACTTCCGCGCCGTAGATCACGCCGTTCCGGTCCGCGACCACTCCCTCGGCCGTACAGGTGCCCCTGCAGTCCGGGTTCGGATCAGGGATCAAGTACATGAGCTCGCCTGTCCTGGCGCTCCCGACGCGTATTCCGCGGGTCCATGCGCCATGCGCCGGATTCACCGAACCCGACTCGGAGTCGGCCCCGTACAACACGTCGTTCGCGTCGATATAGATCCCGCTCAGTCGGCTGAACTGGTACCACTGATCGATGAAGCCGCCGTTCTGGTCGAAGATCTGAATTCGATCGTTTCCTCGGTCCGCCACGAAAAGGCGGCCCTGGGAGTCCATGGCGAGCGAGTGCGGCTGGTTGAACTGACCCTCCCCGTCTCCGCTCCCGCCCCACTCCATCAAGTACTCACCCTGGGCATTGAACTTGATGATGCGATTGCGCCCCCGGCCGTGGCCTTCACCGACGAAGATGTCCCCGTTGGGGGCCGTGATCACGTCGTTGGGCTGCCAGAAGAAGTCGCTCTCTGCCCCGGCTGCCTCCATCTCGTCCATCGGGACCCCGCCCGCGCGCCCGAGTGTCATCAGGACCTCTCCCGTCGGGCTGAACTTGATCACCTGATGACCGTAGATCCGGTCCGGCATCGGCGGGGCGGCGCCGCCTCCCCTCGGTGCCCGGGGACGGTTGTCCTGGCCGTCCACGATCCAGACGTTCCCCTCGCGGTCCACGTGGATCCCGTGGGGCCAGACGAGCAAGCCGCGCCCGAAGCTCGTCACCATGTTGCCGTCGCCGTCGAACTTCATGACCGGGTCGAGGTTCGAGTTGACCAGACAGCCCCTCTGATTGGTCGAGCAGCGCTCGCCTACCCAAATGCTTACGCCGTCGGGGTCGACATCCACGGAGCTCGTCGAGCCCCATGCCCTTCCCTCGGGCGTCTGCGCCCAGCCTTCGACAGTACGATAGGGGTTCGGGAGGGCGTTGGTCGGCGCCATGTCGGCCTGACCGGACACTACCACGGGGAGTACCGTCAGGGCGACCGCGAAAAGCGCCGACGAGGACGGCAAGTGATTCATACGGGACATTGGCTTTCACACGCGGTGGAGGGTGACGCATGACCAGGGACGGCGACCCGCGGTCGGGCGGAGCGTCCAGGCTGACAACGTATGTGGGGAGTCGCTATCGAGCCATTGATGGGGCGGCGCGCACGCCGCAATACTCCGGGCCGTTCGAGCCTTCGCCCTCTGGAACCACTTGCACCGTGGCGATTCGGCCCCTCATCGTCGTCCCTAGTACACCTTGAGATCCATAGCCAATGTGATACATATCAAAGTGTACTAGTTGCTCGATGACCAAACCCGCCCCCGGAGCCGATGGATGACCCGCGAAAGCCGCACCAACCTTTCTTCGCCCTGGTTTCAGATCATGCTCGCCCTCGCGGATGGGCAGCGTCATGGATACGGAATCATGCAGGAAGTCGAAGAGAGATCATCCGAAGGCTTCAAGCTGTGGCCAGCGACCCTCTATGGCGCGATCAAGCGCATGGTCGCGGCCGGGCTAATCGAACCTGCGTCGAGCGCGGAAGGTGATGATCGCAGGCGCCGGTATTACCAGCTTACGGAGATGGGCCGCGTTCAGCTCGCCGCCGAAGCCCGACGCCTGGACGATCTGATCGCAGTGGCACGATCGAAGCACGTGCTGCCCGCATCCAGGGGAGCCTGATGTCCGAGTTCCCATTCCGGCGGCTGGTGGCGGCGCTGTACCGAGTCGGCATGAGCTTGGCTCCGGCATCGGCGTACAGCGGATTCGAGGGCGAAATCGTCGATGCCTTTCTTCAGAAGTGCTCCTCTACCTACACGCGACGTGGACCGTGGGCGCTGTTCCGCGACCTGATCGTTGGCTTCGCGGATCTGGCCCGGCAAAACGGACGCGAATGGGTGGATCGTGTGACGCGGGGCGATGCGAAGAAGCCCTCCGGATCTCCAGCCGACCCGGAAGGATCCAGCTTTCTCGCTTCGATCATTCGGGACCTCAAACAGGGACTGCGAGCTGCGACGGGTAACCTCGGCTATTCGGCGTCGGTGATCGGTACGCTCGGCGTCGTCGTCGGGATGAACACGGCAGTCTTCAGCGTACTGGACAACGTGCTCTTCGACCCGCTCGCGTTCCCCGACGAAGACCGCCTGGTCATGGTCTACCGCCACTATCCGGATTACGACTGGGTCCGTGGCCCGATGTCGTTCCCGGACTACCGCGACTGGCAGGGGGCCGATACGGGCCTCGAGTCACTCGCGGCGATTACGACGGAGGACTACACCTTCATCGCCGACGGCGTCGCGGAGCGCTGGAGCGGACTCGAGGTCACGACCAACTTCCCGTCGGTGGCCAGGGTCGAGCCTGTGCTCGGCCGGTGGTTCGCGCAGACCGACAATCTGTTGGAGTCGGAGCGTGTGGTGATTTTGGCTCACGGCACGTGGGTCAGAACGTTCGGGGCCGATGTCGAGGTCGTCGGGCGTACCATTTCCCTCAACGACTCGCCGTATCAGGTCGTGGGTGTAATGGGGCCCGACTTCTCCATGCCGAACAAGGAGGCCGACTTCATCGCCCCGCTGCCGAATCACGACTAGGTCGCTCGTCGAGGTGTCGGGTTCCCCACGGCCGTGGGCCGACTCGGACCGGACCAGACCATCACGTCTGCAATGAGTCGATTGGCCGGTGTCGCCGATCAGGTGGATCGCGGCAACGACCGAGAAGGCAACAGGACCGTGTTCGTCGAAGGCGCCCGGGACGCCGTGATCGGGGACGTCCGGTCGATTTTCATGATCGCGATGGGGACAGCTGCGTTCGTCTTTCTGATCGCGTGTGCCAATCTGATCAATCTCAGCCTCGCGCGAGGAGCGACCCGGGCTCGCGAGTTCGCGGTGCGAAACGCGATGGGCGCGGACCGGCGGGCGATCATCCAGCAGCTCCTGGCCGCGAGTGGCATCGTGTAGGCAGTCGGCGCGATGGCGGGGATCGCGCTCGCCTTCGCCCTTACGCGGGGGCTGGTTCTGCTCGCGCCCGCCGACGTCCCGCGGCCGGGCGAGATCGGTGTCGATGGGGAGAGCCTGCTCTTCACGCTCGCCGCAGTGACCACGGCATCACTCGTGCTCGGGCCGGCCTCGGTCTTCGGTGCGTTACAGCGATCTCGGGCCGGCTCGCTCAAGGGATCCCGGGCGACCTCCGGGATCGCGGGTCGATGCTCGCAGTCCGCGCTGGTGGTCACACAGGTCGCGTTCACCACAGTGCTCCTGGTGGGCGCGGTTCTG
>Ga0066376_10000227_pt1 | contig 50536 bp, 52 predicted proteins | sample Knorr_S15_td_Bot_FD_77009 | JGI IMG/M metagenome (GOLD analysis project Ga0066376, IMG submission 77009) | Marine microbial communities from Southern Atlantic Ocean transect - Knorr_S15_td_Bottom_ad_5009_LV_A | ecosystem: Environmental > Aquatic > Marine > Oceanic | place: Southern Atlantic... | reverse complement strand
GTTCCAAGGTTCGACCTTCGTCACTACCCCGCAGCTTGCGAAGCAGCCGGTCAACTACTTCCTCGGCGCTTCTCTGGCCCAACTGATCAGCAGCATTCCATTTGAGCAGACCCCGGAGTACCACTCTGGCTTGGCTGTCATCCAGGCCTTGAACGGCCTCAACCAGGTAGTCCTCATTGGCGTATTGTTCGGTTAGATGGAGGCGGTGGGCTTCCTCCAAGACTTGGGGTATCACTTGGTGGCCTTGCTTGAGTTTGGGGACGTTGTCAATGATAAAATTCCTGGCCCTCTCGGACACGCCAACTGCGTCCAGAACGCTGTTGAGCACATCTAGGTCCGCCAATTGAAGCCGCCAATCGGCGACCTCCGCCTTTGATAGAACCTGGGCCGCCAATCCCAAAACCTCGGCATCGGCTGTGATGCCGGAGGAGCCCAGCAACTCGGCGCCAATCTGGGTAAACTGGCCGTTGGCTTCTGGGTGTGACACCTCGTATCTGAAAACCGGCCCGGAGTACTGCCAGCGGACTGGCAGTTGAGTAGCATCGGCACATTCCAAGTAGTGCCTCATTATGGAAGAGGTGAACTCCGGCCGCAAACTAACGGAATTGCTGCCTGGGTCGGTGAAGCTGTAAATCTTGGAGGCCAGAGCGCCGCCTGACTTGCGCAGGAACAGATCGGTGGGTTCGAGTATGGGGGTTTCCAAGTGTCGGTAGCCGAAGCTGCCAATCAATTCACCTAGTCGGTCTTGAAGGTCTCTTTTGGTGCGCCATGCGTCTTGGGAAAGGTCTTTCATCCCCCCAAGTCGGGCTACTGATTTCGTTGGTCCGGCGAGCTTTTCGTTCATGGCGATTGGCGATAATTGTACATCAGGCACGATTCCGGTTCAACAATTCGTCGCGCCTAGTAGAGTGGAATTGTTTGTAGCCTGCGGGTTTCGTGGCGCTTATCATCCGCCTGTCATGTCATTCTGAGCAACGCGAAGATGCTCCGGGATAAACAACGAGATTCTTCAGTCGCTTCACTCCCTCAGAATGACATGGTTGGTAATTAACAAAGCAAGAACATGGAATGGATTTAAACTTAGCGCCGCCACGGTGAGGGGTTGGCAGAGGGGGTTACCAGGCTGCTTATGGTTCGTCCCACAAATAGAATGTTTACGGATGAGCGTTTAGGCCGCCGTCAACATATACCGCCTGTCCCGTTGTGTAATCGCAGGACTCCGAGGCCAGGTAGACCATCAGCGGGCCGATGTCTCTGGGGTGGCCTTTGCGGCGGAGGGGGGTGTAGCGTACGAGTAGTTCCTCTCGCTGTACTTCCAAGGGTATTTCTTCGGCGGTGGTCCAGCCGGTGCCCAAAGCGTTGACGCGTATGTTGCTGGTGCCCAACTCCACAGCTAAAGAGCGGGTCAAGGACAGAACCGCCGCCTGGCTGGCGGCGAAGGCGGAGCCGTTGACCATCCCTCGCTCAGCTAAAATAGAGACCAGGTTCACGATGCGTCCGTATTGTTGTTCACGCATTCGCTGGCCCAGTTCTTTGCACAGGACGAAAGCAGCCCTCACATTTCTAGATTGCACTTGGTCCCAATCCTCGATGGATATGTCGGCCAGCGGTTGGGCGAACATGCTGCGAACATCGTTTACTAAGATATCCACCCGGTCATGGCTAGCGGCGAAGGAGTCCATGGCCCGTTTTAGTTCGGCCTGGCTTCCGCTCCCAACATCGGCGGCTATTCCTTCGTACTTTCCCGCGTATTTTCCCGAAAACTGGGTCAAGCCTGCCAGGACCGGATCCAGCAACTCCTGACGGCGGGCGATTGTGAATACATCCGCGCCCGCCTCAGCCAAGGCTTGGGCCAGTACCGGGGCTTCGTTCCCGCCAGCCGTGTACATGATGGCCACTTTGCCAGAGAGGCTGTATTCGGAAAGGGTGGGCATGGTAACTCCTTGTTTCCTGATTGCTGCTGACTGTAAATTGGTGGCTGGTAACCGGTGTCTAGATTACGGCTCCAGGGCCACAACCGGAGCATGCCCGGTCGGGGCGATGCCTGCCGCTAGGCCGCCGCCGTCGGCAATTATCATCTCGCCGGTCATATAATCGGAGGCCTTCGAGGCCAGAAATACGGCCACGGGCCCCAAGTCTTCGGGAGAACCAAGTTTGCCCGTTGGCAGAAAATCGCCGGAACGTGGCAACGTGGAGCGAATCTCCGAGTCCGTGCTGGTGGTTGGGATGAAGCCCGGCACGATGCTGTTGGCCGTGATGCCATATCGGGCCAGGTTGAAGGACAGTACTTTGGTCAATTGAATCATGCCGCCCTTGCTGCAACAGTACATATATATATCCCGGCCTGCCCTCATACCGAAACCTGAAGCAATGTTGATAATCTTGCCTTTCCCCCGCTCGGACATAGGTTTGGATACCGCCCGGGCGCAGAAGAACGCGCCGCTCAGGTTAACGTTCATTACCAGGTTCCACTCGTCGTCGGTTATGTCCCATAGGGGTTTGCGCACGTTCTCTTGCACTGCCCCGGCGTTGTTAATCAAAACGTCTATGTGGCCGAAGCGGTCCAAGGTAGTGGCTATGAGCTGGTCCACCTGTTTGGAGTCTGTTACGTCGGCAGTCACTACCAATGCCTCCCTTCCCAGGTCCACCACTTCTTTGGCGGCGCCCTCGATGGGAGCAGCACGGCGTCCGGCCAATGCCAGGTTTGCCCCAGCCCGGGCAAGCGCCCGAACCATGGCCAATCCCAATCCGGTGCCGCCACCGGTAATCAGAACTACTTTGCCATCCAGATTAAAGGTTTCCAGCATCATGGCCTCACGTTTATGGAATTTGAGACTGGACCTCAGCACTATCGGGTCTCGCTTCGGCCTCAGATTCAGGTCCCACAGATTCAGTTCCCTCAGATTCAGTTCCAGGTAGACGAAGTGACACGTCTCCGGCGGTGAGGGTCATCAATTGCCCGTCCTCAAGGCGGAGTAGGAGGTTGCCCAAGTTGTCGATGCCCTCGGCTACCCCCGTGTAGGTCTCTTGGCGCCAGGTGGCCTGGATTGACTGTCCAATGGTCTCTAACAAAGTCTCCCATTCGGGCAATGGAGAAACGCCGTGAGTCGCTTCGATATAGAGTCTATCCAGGTCATGTAGCAATTGCCGAAGCAAGTCTTCGGGAGGAACTATGCGACCAGCCGCAGAGTTTAACGCTGTGGCCAGGTTTGCAATCTCCTCTTCTTTTTGAGCATCCAGGTCGATATTTATACCCATTCCAAGTATGGCGTGAGAAACTTGGCCGCCCTGAACTGCGCTCTCAACCAATATGCCGCCGGTCTTTTTCCCGCCAATCATAACGTCGTTGGGCCACTTTATGCCCGGTTCCAAGCCGGTGGTCTTGCGTATTGCCCGAACGGCAGCTACGCCAGCCAGAATGCTGAGCATTGGCAGAACATCAAGGGTGGGCCTGAAGATTATGGAAATGTAAATATTCCCTTCCCGGGATACCCAATTTCTCCCCTGTCTTCCTCGGCCCTCAGATTGGGTCCCGGCTACCACCACTGTTCCTTCATCCGCTCCCTCTTGGGCCAATCTTGACGCTTCATTCATGGTGGAAGGGATTTCCTGGAAATACAGGAGCCGCTTGCCAACGATCCGGGTGAACAGACCGCCTCGCAGCGTGGCTGAGACTATGTTCCCAGGCATATTGGTTTCCTGTTCATATTACATACCCGTTACCGTGGAGCATCCTTGCCTTTTACCAGCCGTGTTCCAGCTTGTCTTTCAGTACGTCCACCAAGTCAGTTATGGGTATCCTGGACTGGCTCATGGTATCCCGGTCTCTGATAGTGACTTGGTGATCCTCTAATGTGTCGAAGTCGATGGTCACGCAGTAAGGGGTGCCAATCTCGTCTTGCCTGCGGTAACGGCGGCCAATGCTCTGGGCATCGTCGTACTGGGTGTTGAAGTGTTTACGCAACTTGGCATAAACCTCCCTAGCAGTGGGAGTGAGTTTTTCGTTCCTGCTCAGGGGTAAAGCCGCCACGGTAACAGGGGCTAATTCGCGGTGCAGATGCAAGACCACTCTGACGGCATCGCTGGACTTGGATGCCGGATCGGGTTCTTCGTCATAAGAATCCAACCAGAACGCTAGAACCGCCCGGTCTACTCCACCCGAGGGCTCGATAACGTAGGGCAGGTAACGCTGGTCTTGGCCCTCCTCCACCGAATCGTCGAAGTAGGTCATGTCTTGACCACTGGCCTCTTGATGTTGCCTCAAGTCGAAATCGGTGCGGCTGGCGATGCCCTCCAGTTCCGCCCAGCCCCAAGGGAAGCGATATTCTATGTCATAGCAGTCTTTGGCATAGTGGGCCAGCTCGTTGGACTCGTGCTTCCGTAACCGCAGGTTCTCCCGCCGAATGCCGTGGGCCACATACCAGTCAAACCTCTCCTGCACCCACGTTTGAAGCCACTCCTCGTCGGTGCCCGGCTTCACGAAGAATTCAATCTCCATCTGCTCGAACTCTCTGGTTCTGAAAGTGAAGTTACCCGGCGTTATCTCGTTCCTGAAGGCCTTGCCAATCTGGCCGATGCCAAAGGGCAGCTTTTTCCGGGTGGAATTGACCACGTTTGGGAAATTGACGAATATTCCCTGAGCAGTCTCGGGCCTCATCCATATCTCACTGGCTGTGTCTTCCACCGGGCCCATGAATGTCTTGAACATCAAGTTGAATTGCCGCGGGTCGGCCAGTTCACCGCCGCAACTTGGGCAGGCTTCCGAAGTCAGGTCGTCGGTGCGAAACCGCATGTTGCAACTTCGGCACTGAACCAAAGGGTCGCTGAAATTCTCAACATGACCGCTGGCTACCCAAACTTTAGGGTCCATCAATATAGCAGCGTCCAAGCCGACCATATCGTCTCGTTCCAGGATCACCGACCGCCACCACGCCTCTTTGACGTTGCGTTTTAGCTCCACGCCCAAAGGGCCGTAGTCCCAGGTGGAAGCAAGGCCACCGTAGATCTCGCTGCTTTGAAAAACGAAGCCTCTCCTCTTGGATAGGGAGAGGATTTTATCCATGTCGGCGTAGGGCAGGTAGCGGGGCAAAATATTCCTCCTAGGTGATTAGCAGTCAGCTGTTGAGTCGTGGAGTGACGTCGCCTGGATTAGAGGTTATCAATTGGGTCGCAGGTTGTAAATAACGCTAGGGGCTAGCCAGTCTGACCCATGCTGGGCAGGCGTAGTCTCACGGTGTGGGCCAAGTTGTCCGCTCCCAGGTTATCTAGCATTATGTATTGCGCGCCCATGGCCTCTGATATGGATTTGGCCATTCCGAATTTGAGGACTCCTACTTCGGTGTCCACCACCACGGAATGGATACGTTGCTCTTTGAAAACTGAAGCCATGTGCTTGGCGTCGGTGGAGGCCGGGCCTTCCTCTCCTATGCCGATGCCAGGCAACGATCGCCCCTCGCCTTCTGTCCAACCCATGGGCACGTTAGCTCGTCCATCAGAAAGCAGAATCACCAATGGCACCACGTCTCGGTCCTTGAGCCGCTCGGTTTCTATCAGTTGCAGTGCCACATATAGACCCTGGCTCAAGGGCGTGCGTCCTCCGGTGGGCATGTCGGCCAAGTGGGTCTGGGCCAATTCCACGCTATTGGTGGGTGGGAGGAGCAACTTGGCATCGGTGCCGCGAAAAGAGATCAAGCCCACCCGGTCTCGGCGCTGGTAGGCGTCCATGAGCAGGGAATGAACCGCGCCTTTCACCGCCACCATCCTGCGCTGGGCCGCCATAGAGCCGCTGGCATCCACGACGAAGAGAATCAAAGTGCCGGTCTTGGTCTCCCGCACTTTTTCCCGCACATCCCAAGACTTGACCAAAAAAGCGGGCCTTTGGCGCTCGGACGATGTCGAACCGCTTTCTGACTCAATCTCTTGGCGCCGGTTCACTTGATGAGGAGCGGCCACACGGAGAGTTGCGTCCAAGGCCAGGTCGGTCACGGCCCCTTGCGGGGTTCGTGCGCCCACATAGCGTCCCGTTGCCGACCCTCCCACGGATTTACTTCGCCGCCCCGAGGAACGGCGGGGGCGGTTATCCGCCGGCTCCAACTCGATGGACTGGACCGCAAAGGTGTCGCCGACCTCAAAATCCTGGTCTCGTCCACCGGGCAAACCAGCATCATGTTCACCCTTGTTTTCACTTCCCGGCTCTATGTCGGACTCGAATGGTTCCCCATCCTCCGAGTCTGCCGGGGCATCGCCTTCCTGAGAGGAAGACTCCCGCCGGTTTTCCCTGTTTTGAAAGTCCTCGACCATGGAGTCCAGTTGTTCCGTGGCCAGATTTGGTTGTTGGAAAGGCTGCCTGCGTTGCCGGTGCAGCAATGCCAGATATGCCGCTTCTCGGACATCGTCAGCATTGACCACCGTTCGCCCTTCGTAGGCTGCCACCGTGCCTGCTGTCTTGTACATGACGATGTCGCCGCGCATGCCATCCACTTGGTACTCGGCGCATATGTCTGTTATCAAATCAAGAATGTCGTCAGGAACTTTCACCTGCGGCAATAGCTCCCTGCTTCGGGAAAGCCGGTCCCGCTCTTCCTGTTCCGCATCCTGCCATCGTTCCATGAAATCAAAGGGGTTCTCTTCGTAGGCAATCCTGCGCCTGACCACCTCACGCCTTTCTTCCGGCGGGAAACTGCCCTCAACCTCCACCGCGAGGCCAAACCGGTCCAGCAGTTGTGGACGCAAGTCCCCTTCTTCGGGGTTCATGGTTCCCACCAACATGAACTCGGCGGCGTGGCTGACGGAAATACCTTCCCGCTCCACGTAGTTTCGCCCCATGGCCGATGCATCCAGCAGCACATCCACCAAGTGGTCGTTCAGGAGGTTCACTTCGTCGATGTAGAGTATGCCCCGGTGGGTTGCTGCAATCAGCCCCGGCTCGAAGCTTCGGTCACCGGTCTTGATTGCAGCCTCGATATCCAAGGAGCCCACGAGGCGGTCTTCGGTGGCGCCCACAGGCAGGTCAACGATGCGCACTTGGCGGGTGACCGCCGAGTTCTCTCCTGCGCCCGGCTGACAGTATTGGCAGATTCCTTGCTGTGCCTCCGGTGCGCAACTGTAGGGGCAGCCCTGCACAACCGAGATCATAGGGAGCAATGCAGCCAAAGAGCGCACGGCGGTGGACTTGGCTGTGCCTTTTTTGCCTCGAATCAGCACGCCGCCGATTTTTGGGTTGATGGCGTTAAATAGCAGTGCCCGCTTCATGGCGCTCTGGCCGACGATGGCTGTGAAGGGGAATCGTGGCTCCGGGCGTTGTTGTCCAGGTCTCTGTTCCAAAGACATTTCTCCTAGTCTGCTGAAATCGTTTAGTTAGAATACTCCACGCTCAAGAAGCAGTTTAACATGGCCAACTTGTTGTGCCGCCTTGGAGATTCTTTGTCACATAGGGGGAAGAGGGAAGATAGGAGCCAGCCGTCACTTTGGTTTTAATCGGATTCTACTCCGGCCGGTAGGTAGTCGGATCCAGCAGATCTCGAATTCCGTCTCCCAACAGATTGAATCCCAATACCAGAGTGAATATGGCCAGACCCGGAACCAGCAGCAGTGAGGGGTTGGTCTGCATATAAGTCCGCGATTCGTTGAGCATGGCGCCCCACTCCGGGGTCGGAGGCTGGGCGCCCAAACCAAGAAAGCTTAGTCCCGCGATACCCAGAATAATGAACCCCATATCCAGGGTGGCCAAGACCACAAATGGTCCCAGAATATTGCGGGCGATGTGAAACACCACGATTCGCGCATCACTTGCCCCGATAGCCCGTGCTGCCTCCACGTAGTCTCGATTCCGTGCCGAAAGAACCATACTCCGGATCACCCGCGCGTAGCTGGCCCACCAAACGACAGACACGGCAATCAATACGTTCACGATACTGGGACCAAGCATTCCAGCAACTGCTATGCCCAGAATTAAAGAAGGAAAGGCCAGCAAAAGGTCTACTACCGCCATTAACCCTGTGTCCAACCAGCCGCCGTAGTATCCGGAAATAGAGCCAACCAACAATGCGATGCTCATGATGATAATGAGGGACAGGCTGGCAAGTCCTAACGTAGTTCGCGCTCCATATACCAAGCGGCTTAGTTCATCTCGGCCCAGGTGGTCGGTGCCTAACGGATGATCGGCGGAAATGGGAAGCAGCCGGTTCTTTAAATCCAGATCGGTGGGTTCTTGCAGCGGAAGCAGGGGCGCAAATAAAGCCATGAGAACGGCGATGGTAACGATAGTTAGACCAAAGAGGGTGCTAGGGTCTCTAAGAGACTGGCGCAGGCGGCGCGGAACCGCCAGGGTCAATACTGGAAATCCCAGAGTCTTTTGCTCGATCGTGCTCATTCGTTATGCGGTCTTGCGGTTAAAATTCAGGCGAGGGTCTAGCCAACGATATAGTACGTCTAAGGCCAGATTCACCAAAAGAAATATCACCGCTAAATACAGCACAAAGCCCTGCACCACAGGATAGTCCCTTTGCGAAATTCCTACGATCACAAATTGGCCTATACCGGGCCAGCCAAAGATTATCTCCACTATCACCGCCCCGCCAAGCATATGCCCAGCACTGGTGCCCATGACCGTGATCACCGGCAATAATGCGTTCCTGAGGGCATGCCGCCATGTTACAACCCGCTCGCCTAGCCCTTTCGCCCTAGCCGTTCGGATGTAGTCCTGATTGAGAGCTTCCAGCATGGTAGCCCTAGTGAGGCGCATTAACTGGGCCATTACGCCGAAAGAGAGAGCCACGGCGGGCAATATCAGATTCTTGGGAGACCCGTAACCGATGGCCGGGAGCCAGCCCAGCTTCACGGCGAACAGCAACATTAGCAATAGGGCCATAACGTAGCTGGGCACAGCGGCCCCCACCAAAGCCAGTAACCTGCTGGCCGTATCCAGCCAGGAGCCACGTTTCAGGGCGGCCAATACACCCAGGGGTAAACCGACCGCCACAGCCATGGCCATGCTGACCGATGCCAGCAGCAGAGTAGCCGGCAATCGGCGCGCTATTTCGCCGGCTATTGAGCTACCGCTGCGGTAGGATTCTCCCAAGTCTCCTCGGAGGGCATCAGCCACCCATCTGACGTATCGGACCGGCAAGGGAGCATCCAGCCCCAACTCCTGCCTCATGGACACCACGTCCTGGGGGGACGGGGATATCCCTCCATTCTGCCGTAGAAGTGTGATCTCGGCGGCATCTCCTGGGGCGAAATTGAGCAGCATGAAGCTTACAAGGGAAATTCCCACCAGCAGCAGCGGCAAGGTCAACAATCGCCGTAACAGGTACCCGCTCATACTACTTCAGGCCAATCTTATTATCGATGAAATACAAATAGACTGGGTGCGGTTCTCCGGGCCAATTGACCTGATTCGATATCCCATATAGAAGATTTGGGAATATTACAGGAATCAGGGCAACTTCATCATGGCCTGCTTTGAGCGCCTCACAGGCGGCTTGCTGACGTTGTCCGGTATCGGCCGTATCGGCCAGCAGGCCGATTAGCTCATCCACCTTGGGGCTGCTGAAATTCCCTCGGTTCTCATCGCCTTCGGTGAGGTATTGGCGGCTCAACGCCCAATGAGGGTCGCCAGTGGTGATGGTGCTGTTCTGATAGCCAAACAGGTCGTATCCTCCCTGACTGGCAAGCGTGTAATCCACAATCTGGACATCGGACCCCACCCCGATATCTTTCAACATGCTCTGGACCGCCACCAACATGGGCGGCAATAGGGGTCGCTCGGGATAAGTTTGCAGCACCAACTCAAGGGGCTGACCGTCTCTCTCCACGATGCCGTCGCCGTTATTGTCCTCGTATCCCGCTTCCTTCAATAGATTCCGGGCCGCTACGGGATCATATTTATAACCATTTATGCTGCTGCAAGAAAGAAATCCCGGTGGGAATATGGTCGAGGCTGCCACAGCATTGCCCTCAGCTAATGAATCCACCAAGGCTTGCCGGTCAATGGCCGTGGTAATTGCTTGACGTACCAAGACATCTTGCATCGCCGGGCTTTCGTGATTCACAAACAAGAAGTTCATGCTGGACGGAGTCGCGATTTTAACTTCAAGGGAGGCATCGTTTCCCACGACGGCTGCGCCTTGGGGCGGCAGATTTACCGATATATCCACGTCTCCGCTTTGCAAAGCCAACATGCGGCTATTGCTTTCGCTGATGGCCACGTATTCAATCCGATCTACGGCCGGACGACCTCCCCAATACTCCGTATGGGCCTCCAAGGTCATTGATACATCAGCGGAGAAAGAAACCATTTTATAAGGCCCAGTCATCGCAGCGCCGGATGCTGAATCGTCCACCGACTCCGGGACGGTATCCGGGTCAGCAATACTTGTATTCTGGTTGGTAAGCAGGCCCGGCAACGTGGGCTTTGGAGCATTTGTCACGACCGTTAAGGTTGCCGAGTCCTTAACCTCAATGCTCTCAATGCCGAGAAGCGTCCTGTTTCCGGGACGGCGCAACAGAGCCAATTCCAAGGAACCCTTCACTTTTTCGGCGTCCATCAACGCGCCGTTGTGAAATTTCACTCCTTCTCTAAGGGTGATTTCCCAGGTCAGCGGATCAATCTGCATAGCGCCTGAAGCCAGCCAGGGTTCCGGTTTAAGGCTGCTATTTAGCCTAAATAAGGTTTCGGCAAGGCCGGTAGGCACCGCCAGCCAGCCAGCCTTGTAGGGATCGGGTGGCTCATCCAGCCAGACAAGGGCAACTTTTAATACCCTCTCTTCCCCGGATGCCCCTGCTGCTGAGTCCGACCGGCTAGGAGTGGCGCTGTCGCCACAGGCCATCAAGAGGATTGCCACTAAGGCAAAGCCCAGCAATATATGCAGGCGTTTAGCCTTCCCGCAAACATCAATCATTTTCACCTCAGAATTAAACGGTTAATTACCCAACAAACTACCATGGCAAGCAATCCACTTAGCTGAAACCGGAATCAACGAGTCGTTTCCAGAGGATTGCTAAGAATATTGAAAAACCCAATAAAAAAGCCTGACCAGGAGGTCAGGCACGACTAATCTTTCGATCCATACCTCCTTCCGCGAAGCGTATCAATACAATCCGTAGGCAGGTTTCCTGGCTTCTGGCTGCGTCCATTTCCCAGCCTTCCCGGCCTGATCTATCAGGCCAGTGACCCCGCCTCAGCGGGATGGGTTTTGGCACACCAGTTACAGTGGCGGGACCGCGCCGGACTCACACCGGCTTCCCTTTTCAGTCCGCCTCAGGCGGACCACCTTCGGACAAATCACGATTGTTAATGTGCAGGCTGTTTCGTCAAGATAATAATTACAAAAGCCGCGGCCACTGGCTGGCTACTGGTCTTGCTTGGGCCTCTTAACAAACACGATGCCTTCCCGGCCGACGTATTCATCCCGCATCATCTCGAATGCTTCCAGCTTTTCCGGCTGCAATTCGGTGCGTTCGAAGTCCTTGCCCAAGTAGGGGTTAGGAAAGTAGCTGCGTACCAGCGTTTCTTCCCTGCCATTCCCGTCGTTGGAGAATCGAACGTAGTAGGACATCAAGTCGCCGTGGCTTTCAGCCTCGACAAATTGAATCGCTGTTATGCTCTCCAGGCCCAAGTGGAAATGCCAGTTGTCCGCTTCCATGGTGACGTCGCCGCCGCTGACTTCCGGCTCCTTGATACCCTTGGAATCATTTTCGCTTACAACACCCGCTCCGCCGACCACCCACATCATCTGATCGTTTTGGGCCAAACGCCGCAAGAGTTCCAATGCCACTTCCACGTTCAGTCTCCTATTCGGTGCTCTGACTCACTCGTTGCGCCAAGTTTCCTTGGCCTTTGTTTTCCCATGTCCATCGTACTTGGTGGAATTCTACTCCTCACCTCGTTGTTTTTTCTACTCTAGTGTTAATTATTTTAATTAAGCTAACGGTTTTTTGCCGGAATCGCTCCCGCAAGAAATCAACTTAAGCTTTATTACTGGTCTCCTGCCGCGCTTCCAAGTCAGCTTCCAGTTCCAGGTACAACTCTTGAAGCCTTTGTTGCATGTCCTCCGGAGGAGACTCCCATAGACCCCGTTGTATCGCTTCCAGAAGCCTTTCCACGATGCCTTTCAGGGCCCAAGGGTTGCTCTCTTTGAAGAATTGCTGAGTCGCCGGGTCGAAGACGTAGCTTTCTGTGACGTCTTTGTACATCCAGTCGTCGATTACCTGGGCGGTGGCGTCATAGCCGAACATATAATCAACGGTGGCTGCCAGCTCAAAAGCTCCTTTGTAGCCATGACGCATCATGGAGTTGATCCACTTGGGGTTGACCACCCGGCTACGGAACACCCTTCTAGCTTCGTCTTGAAGGTCTCTTTGTCTGGGCCGGGACGGGTCGGAACTGTCCCCCAAGAACTGGCGCGGATTCTTGCCGGTGAGGGCTCGCACGGTGGCAATCATGCCACCGTGGTATTGCATATAGTCGTCACTGTCGAAGATATCGTGTTCCCGGTTGTCCTGGTTCTTGGCGGCGACCACGATTTGGCTGAAGCGCCTTTTGAACTCCTTCTGGGCGCTTACTCCGTGCTCTTGCTGGGTGTAGGCGTATCCTCCCCAGGCGGCATAGACCTCAGCCAAGTCCTGAACTGTATCCCAATTGCGCTCGTCCAATGCCTGCAAAATGCCAGCGCCGTAGCTGCCCGGTTTGCTGCCGAAGATGCGGTACAGCGGCGCGATTGTGCCCTCTCCCCCTGGAAGGGAGACTGAGTCTGAGGTCTCTCGGTCCTCTTTCAGGTGCTTGACTATCATATTATCTTCAGGTTGCTCGTCCAGCGAGGCTACCAATTGCACCGCTTGGTCCAACAGGTCGATGATGTTTGGGAAAGCGTCCCGGAAAAACCCGCTGATGCGTATGGTCACATCTATGCGTGGCCTACCCAGTTCCGCCAGAGGTATGACCTCCAAGCCGGTGACCCGGCGGCTTTCTTCCTGCCACACCGGTCGAACGCCCAGAAGGTGGAGAATCTGGGCGATATCGTCACCGTGGGTGCGCATGGCCGATGTCCCCCACACCACCAGACCCACCATTTCCGGATAGGCGCCCTCTTCCTCCAAGTACTTATCCAACAAAGCTTGAGACAGGCCTTGCCCCATCTCCCAGGCGGCTTGTGAAGGGATGGTTTTGGGATCCACTGAGTAGAAGTTTCTGCCGGTGGGCAGCACATTGGCCATGCCACGAGTGGGAGCACCGCTGGGACCGGCCGGCACGAAGCAGCCTTCTAGGCCTCTAAGCAAGTTGCCAATCTCGTCGGTGGTCCGCATCAGGGCCGGATAGACGGTCTTGGCCACATGTCCCAGCACTCGTTCTGTTTGGGTATCCTGAATACCCAATAGGTTTTTCACCACCGTCGGCGATTGCTCCGGATTGAAGTCCGTAGAGCCCATATCCTGGTATGCCTGACGGCACAGAAGCTCTAACCGCTCGATTATGTCTCCCCTGGTCCGCGCGGTAGTTTCGGTATCCACCGAGGCCAATGCCACTGGTACTTTGCCTTCGATTGGGACACCGGGTTCTTCCAACAATCCAGCGTAGTCGAACCCCAAAGCCTCGGCTATGGACCTGCGCAGGCTGGGAACGCCGTCGCTATCCAATCGGCTGAGGGCGCAGAGCAGCCCGATAAGCTGCTCATCCTGAGGCACCTCGCCCAGGGTATGGAGACCGTCTCTTATCTGGGCGTCTTTAATCTCACAAAGATAACCGTCGATGTGCAGAATAAATTCGCCGAAGTCATCAGGTTGAGTATCCACCCCCAAGTCCCGGTTAAGCTCGGCTTGTTTGACTAACTCCCAGATTTGCCCTTCTAAGATCGGCAGCTTGGCCGGGTCCAAGGTCTGACATTGGTAATGCTCGTCAAGCAATTGCTCCAAGCGCGCAATGTCCCCGTAACTGTCAGCGGTGGTCATGGCCGGAATTAGGTGGTCGATAATGGTGGCGTGGGCCCGCCGCTTGGCTTGAGCGCCCTCGCCCGGGTTGTTAATGATGAAGGGGTAAAACAGGGGCATATCTTGCAGAGCCAACTCGGGGTAACAGGTTTCTGACAGGCCGATTCCCTTACCCGGTAGCCATTCCAATGTCCCGTGTTTACCGACGTGAATCATGGCATCGGCCCCGAACACTTCACTAATCCAGCGGTAATAGGCGATATAGTGGTGAGTGGGAGTCAAATCGGGGCTGTGGTAGACGGCGATGGGGTTCTGGCCGAATCCGCGAGGAGGCTGTAGCCCAACGAATACGTTGCCCAGGTCTATTCCGGCTATGGCCAAAGAGCCGTTGCTGCGGTACACCTGACCCGGCGGCTCTCCCCAACTGTCAGATAGCTCCCGCTTAACCTTTTCCGGGAAGTCTTGGAACCACAGGCCGTATTGCTGAGTGGTCACGTGACCCACGGCCAAGCGGAGTTGCTCTTCCGTTAGAGTGTCCAGATCGTTGCTGCACCGCTCAATGATCCTATGGACCAGTTCGTCCCCATCCTCTGGGATGTCATCAACTTGATAACCGGCGTCGCTGAGGGCGTTCAAGATGCGGATAACCGAAGCAGGTGTGTCCAGGCCCACGGCGTTGCCGATACGGGCGTCCTTGGTAGGGTAGTTGCTTAGAATAATCGCAATCTTCTTCTCACGATTGGGCTTTAGACGCAGCCAAGCCCACTTCACCGCCAACCGGGCGACTAGGTCCACACGGTCTGGCCTGGGCACGTATCTTTGAAGCTGTCCTAGCATTCGGCCGGATTGTTGCTGCTGACTCTCTTCCTTAAAAGAGATGGGGACTGTGATGATTCGACCGTCAAACTCGGGCAAGGCCACGCTCATAGCCGTGTCGATGGGGCCCAATCCCAATGAACTGTCCAGCCACTGGGCTTCCGTACCGGTGCTCATGATTGCTTGTATCACCGGGATATTCAGCTGCTCCAGGTAATCCACCGCCCAGCCGGAAGAGATGGTCGTCCCTTCTTTGCTGAGATTACCCATGGACATGCCCATGGTATTAATCACGCAATGCACGCGGGGAGAGCCGTCGGGCTGGGCCAAGTATTGGGAGAGTGCCCTAGTAGGCCCGTCACTATCGTTTTCTGCCACTTCGTCTGCGGGGTTGTGCTTGAGGCTAAAGGAGAAAATGGGTAGCACGTCGGCGCCTAGCTCTTCAAGCCTGCGTACGAGCGCATCCACTGGCTGTAGGTTTCCACTCATCCAGTGGGCGCGGTAGAACAGAAGGCCAATCTTGGGTTTGCCAGGTTTGAACCTGTCCTGGGTAAAGGACTCGGCGTCCATGCCTTCCGCCACATCTGGGTGATATATACCTTCCCAAGGCGTCGGCGCTGGAGCCTCGGGGCCAAAGTCTGTGCCGCAATAGGAATCGCTGAGGAAGATGAAGAGGTTTCGAAAATTGGCAACGCCGCCTCGCATCAGGTAGGCGAAGACGGTGTCAACCTCAGCCACCGAGACGGAGCAGGCGGAAACCAAGTCCTCGTCCCATTCTTGATGCCCAGGGCAAGCAACCAGGGGGACACCCAAGGAATCACAGAGTTGCACCACTTTGTCGAAGGTCTCTGGCATCGCCCGTTTTCCACCCAGCAACCTGAGTACGACTGCGCCAGCGCTGGCTACCCCTTCCAACAGCTCGCTTTGAGCTTCGGGGGTATCTAGTTTTGCGGGATTAAACGCTAGTACCTGGGGGAAATTCGGGTAGGGCATCTCCGCCAAGGCCCGGTCAGCAGTCAGCAAATCGGTGTCGGCGGTGGACAAGAATACTATATTCGTGTTTTTAGGAGCCGCCTGAGGACCCGCATCCAAGCCTGTGGTTTTCCGGTCATTCGGTTTCGGCAAGACCTACTCCCTTTGTCCGGAAACTTCGATTTCTCCATGAGGGAATATCATGATGGTCAGGTCGCTGAATTCTTCTTTGGACTCAGCGCATTGCTTCAATGTGCCTTCCCAGCGCTTCTCGCCCTCTAACGTGAGTCGCTGGTATACCAGCATCGGACGGTCTCCTGAAATACCCAACTCAACTAAGTGGGCCGCTATACCGGCGGGCATCAGGTCATAGGGCCTGGGCAGCAGGATTATGTGGCGGCGGTCTTCCTTTAAGTAATAAGCCAATTCGGTCAAATCGTCGTCAATCTCTTGGCGCTTATGGAGGGTGATGAACAACGAGTCCTCCATAAAAATCCCCGTTCTAGCGCAAGCCACCTGAATCGAACTGATGCCAGGCACCAACTCCACAATGTCGGCCCGCTTGCGCACCCTGGCCAGCAGTTCGCGAGCTGAGACATTCAGGTCTCCCCAGCAGCACACGACGAAACTGCGGCCTTTGCGGGCTTCACCTACCGCATATTCCAGAACTTCTTCCTGGTCCCGGTAGCTCATGGGGCACAATTCGGCATTCCCCAGCAACGGGGCCACCACATCAAGGACGGTTTTGAACCCCGCAACCACGTCCGCCTCCTCCAGAACTTGTCGCCCTCTGAGGGTGAGCAAGCGGGAGTCGCCCGGCCCCACGGCCACCACAGTCACTGGTGGGATACCACTATCCGAGCTCACAATCCAGCCTCGCTGCGTCCGGTATGACCATTCGGTTGATTCACGTGGTTCAAGATAATCCTTACGTAGCTCTTTTGATTGAGCTTAGAAATTAAGTTTGGCTGATGGGCTTGGCAATTTGCCGGTCCGTGTACCGATTTCATTAAGGTTGGTCTCAAGGCCGCAAATTTGCTTCAGAATTTGGGCCTAATTAAAGTGCGTAAAAAAAGCCCCCAACTCTACTTGAGCCAGAGGCTAACGACACCCGTTTGCATTTCCGGAGAATCCCGGTCCGGAGAATCCCGGCGTTGTCGTGAGAAACTAATCTGTTTGGCGCAGAGTAGAGCTCGACCGTCCCGGGCAGGTCTCCTGGCTTGTCGGACCAACTCCGGTCACCCGTCAATCCTCCGCAGCCTGGCGGAAGTCTGACCTCACTACCGGTATTATCCAACATACAGTGGCGCAACCACGGCGGATTCTCACCGCCTTCCCCCTTAAATAGCGGGCACAGTTTTGTATCTAGTACATTTGCTATTTAAGTCGAATTGACGCCTGGGGCGGATTGTTCGGTTGTTAACCTTCTGTGAACCTACGGAAACACGATGAATAAGCACGTACAGAAGTGAAATTACTGTAGTCCGGGCCGACCACCTTGTCAAGACACGCAACTACATTGTGAACGTCATACTATGAACAAAGATTATAACCAAGTTAAGATACCAAGCATGGCCGGACGACCCGCATTATGACTGGAATCGATGGGTAATTGATTCTGGGAACTGTTGACATCGCCACGCCTAATTGATAGAGTATCTACTTGCTGTCTAACTAGAACGGCGGGGATTTTCTATGCCTACAGTTAATCAACTTGTTAGAAAGGGACGTCAGCCGGTTCGCCGAAAGACCAAGGCGCCGGCATTGCATTGGGTTCAAAACTCGTTGCGCAACAGAACTAGGTACGGTCCGGGTTGCCCCCAGAGACGGGGCGTTTGCATTCAGGTGCGGACGATGACCCCTAAAAAGCCTAATTCGGCGCTGCGCAAGATTGCCCGTGTGAGGTTGACCAACGGGGTTGAGGTTACCGCTTATATCGGTGGTGTTGGTCACAATCTTCAAGAACACTCGGTTGTCCTGATTAGGGGTGGCCGCGTTAAAGATTTGCCGGGAGTGCGCTATCACGTGGTGCGAAGCGCTTTGGACTGCGAAGGCGTCCAGGACCGGCGCCGAGGGCGGAGTAAGTACGGGGCGAGCAAGCCTCGGCCAAACGCCTAAATGTTTTCACTGGATTTAAGCCGGTGGCTTAAATCTCCTCGGCCTTTTAATCGGCTTAAGCAAGATTAGGTTTACTGTGTCTTGCGCACGCCGGGCCTGGATCTAATTAAGAGTGAGTGAGATATGTCACGAAGACGACGCGCCGAACAACGGGTAGTGCCGCCGGATCCGCAATTCAACAACGTTGAACTGTCCCGCTTCATCAACCGGGTGATGCAAAGGGGCAAAAAGACGACCGCCCAGCGCATCACGTATACCGCGTTCGAAATTATCCGGGACCAGTCTAATCTGGACCCACTGGAAGTATTCCAACAGGCCATGCGCAACACGACTCCATTAGTGGAAGTCAAGCCCAAGCGGATTGGCGGCGCCACCTATCAGGTGCCCACCGATCTTCGCAAGAACCGCAGTGAAGCACTGGCCATGCGTTGGCTGATTCGAGGCGCTAGAGGACGCAAGGGCGTGCCCATGCGCGTGGGATTAGCTCAAGAATTACAAGAGGCGGCCCGAGGTGAAGGCTCGGCCGTACGTCGCAAGGAGGAGTTGCACCGAATGGCGGAGGCCAACCGGGCGTTTGTCCACTACCGGGGATAAGCTGCCCCTGGGAGGTTCCAGGGCGCAAAAAACCATGACACAAACCACCAGGAAATCCAGAGAAACTGATAATAACGAAAACCCATTGTCTAAAATCCGGAACATTGGATTCATTGCTCACATCGATGCTGGCAAGACCACTGTAACTGAGCAAGTACTTTTTGCTACCGGACGCATCCACCGTATTGGAGGCGTCGACGAAGGCACCACCACAATGGACTGGATGACCCAGGAAAAAGAGCGGGGAATCACTATTACCGCCGCCGCCACCAATGCATCCTGGAAAGACTACCAGCTAAACATCATCGACACCCCCGGCCACGTTGACTTCACAGCCGAAGTCGAGCGCAGCCTGCGAGTTCTAGACGGCGGCATCGTCGTTCTGGATGCCGTTGCTGGTGTGCAATCTCAATCGGAAACCGTTTGGCGTCAAGCCGATACCTACCAGGTTCCGCGAATCTGCTTCGTTAATAAGATGGACCGAGTCGGAGCAAGCTACGAACGCACCATCGAGTCCATTCGCAGACGCCTTCGCGCCAACCCCGTTGCCGTGCAACTGCCCATGGGCGAAGAGTCCCAATTCCGCGGTGTGATCGACCTTATCGATGGCATTGCCACCGTCTACCCAACCATGGGTGTCAAGGGCGATGCCAATCTAGATCGGCTAACAATAGAAGAAATTCCTGCCGAGTATGAAGAGACATACCAGACTTACCGGCAAGCCATGATTGAGAAAATCGTGGAAACCGATGAGGATTTGCTCATCCAATACCTGGAAGGTGAGCAGATTGCTAATGAAGACCTCCGCCAAGCGATGCGCATTGCCACCATAAAAGGGGAATTGGTCCCAGTATTTTGCGGCAGCGCAATGGTGGGCAAGGGCGTAGAGCCGCTGCTTGACGCAATAATCGCCTACCTGCCATCTCCATTGGACATCCCACCGATAGAAGCCATTGACCCCCGGACCGAAGAAACCGTTTATCGACTACCGGAAGAAGACGGTCCGTTGGCTGCACTGGCTTTCAAGGTCGCTACCGACCCTTATGTTGGCCGTTTGGTGTTCCTGCGCATCTATTCCGGGACAATCAAAACCGGAGAATCGGTCACCAACGTCACAAAGGGAAACAGAGAGCGAATGGGCCGGTTGCTGCGTATGCACGCTAATTCCCGCGAGGAATTGGAAGAGGTGAAAGCTGGCGATATTTGCGCCGCCGTTGGCTTGAAAGACACATTTACCGGAGACACCATTGGCGGGGCGACCAACCAGGCGATACTGGAGCCCCCCAAGTTCCCGGAGCCGGTGGTTTCGGTAGCCATTGAACCCAGCACTCGAGCGGACCAAGATAAACTAACGGACGCTCTGCGTAAACTTTCCGACGAAGATCCCACGTTTATCGTCAAGTACAACAACGAAACGGGTCAAACTGTCATGTCCGGTATGGGTGAATTGCACCTGGAAGTCTTGGTGGACCGGATGCGCCGGGAGTTCAATGTGGCCGCCCACGTGGGCAAGCCCCGGGTGTCATATCGGGAAGCTATCACCAAGCCCGTGCGTGTAGAAGGCAGGTATGTCCGCCAAACAGGGGGGCACGGCCAGTTCGGCCATGTCTGGCTGGAACTTGAGCCTCTGGAGCATGGCGGCGGCATAGTATTTGAAAATGCCATCGTAGGCGGTAAAATTCCCCGGGAATACATCTCGGCGGTTGAGAAAGGCGTACGAGAAGCAATCCATAACGGCCCCTTGGCGGGCTATGAAATCGTCGACATGAAGATCCGATTGGTAGACGGCAGTTACCACCAGGTAGACTCATCGGAAATGGCCTTCCGCAGCGCTGGCGTGCTAGCAATCAGACTTGGGTTACCCAAGGGAGCGCCGGTGCTACTCGAACCGATAGCAGACTTGGAAGTGGTAACGCCGGGAGAGTACCTTAGCGACGTGTTGAGCGACTTGGGAACCCGCCGAGCGCAGATTCGCACCATCGAAGGCCAAGACCACCTTCAAACAGTGCGGGCAAATCTGCCTTTGGGCGAAACCTTCTCCTACACGACAGCTTTACGCTCTGCCACCCAAGGCCGGGCTTCCTACAGCATGGAATTCAAATATTACCAAACAGTGCCTGAAAACGTGTTAAGGTCATTGTTGGCAGTTGCCTAGTACAGGCTCAGTTTAGGCTTAATACATTAAAGCTAGATTTAATCCGGCGAAAATAAATTACACAGGATAGGAACAGGATGGTCACCAGGCAAAAAGTCCGAATAATTCTCAAGGCTTTCGACCACAAGATGCTCGACCTTTCGGCTGGCCAGATTGTGGAGACCGCCGAGCGGACCGGAGCCCGAATCGCGGGGCCGGTTCCGTTGCCCACTCACATCAGACGGTTCTGTGTGATTAGGAGCCCCCATGTGGATAAAGACTCGCGGGAGCACTTTGAGATTAGGACGCACAAACGTCTGATCGACATTCTGGACCCTACCTCAAAAACCATCGACTCCCTCACCCGGCTAAATCTGCCGGCGGGCGTTGATATTTCTATAAAGCTATAGGCTATAAAGTTATAGGGCATTAAGTTATAAGGCGAGCTTGCACCATCACTGCGAAGCTCGAGTGTTGTAGATGATTCAAGGATTTCTAGGCCGAAAAATTGGGATGACCCAAATCTTCCGAGAAGATGGTCGGGTGGTGCCTGTGACGGTTATTGAGGCCGGTCCCTGCATCGTGACGCAAATCAAGACCATGGAAACGGACGGTTACGAGGCAGTCCAGTTGGGTTTTGGCGAAGTGAAACGCCTGAATCAACCCAAGGCCGGGCATCTAAAATCTAGCCAGCAGCGTCGTTACCTTAGAGAAGTTAAAGCAACGGATGTTAGCGAGTTCGAAGTCGGCCAGAGCCTTGGTATTGACCTTTTCGAAGAAGGCGAAATCCTCGATGTAATCGGCAAATCGAAGGGCCGAGGATTCGCTGGTGTGATGAAACGTTGGGGATTCCATGGTGGACCGCGCACTCACGGTCAATCGGACCGAGCCCGCGCTCCCGGCTCCATCGGCGGTGGCACCACGCCCGGAAAGGTTTATAAGGGCATGAAAATGGCCGGTCACATGGGTAACCGGCGAATCACAACCAAGGGCTTGGAGATTGTAAGGATCGACACCGACCGAAATCTAATCATGCTAAAGGGCGGTATCCCGGGATCGATGAACAGCCTGGTGCAGATCAGACGCACAAACAAGAAAGTATCCAGCCCGCAGAACTAAGCCACGGGCGCAGGTATGCCCGGCATCAACTGGATTGAGCGGATTGGAAGGGAATCATAACAGGGACTGATATATGGAAATTACGGTAAAGAATCAGAGCGGCGAGACGGTGGAGACCATTGACTTGGACGATGCCGTTTACAACGTGCCCATGAATCATACCCTGGTGCATCAAGCCTTGGTCATCTACCAGGCGAACAAGCGCCACGGCACTCATGACACAAAAACCAGGGCACAGGTTTCCGGCGGTGGTCGCAAGCCGTGGATCCAGAAGCACACCGGTCGGGCCCGCCAAGGCAGCATCCGTTCTCCTCAGTGGCGCCACGGTGGTGTTGTGTTCGGCCCACATCCCAGGAGCTACCGGATGGCTCTGCCTAAAAGGTACCGCCGGTTGGCGCTGAAATGCGTCCTCTCGGACAAGGCAAGGGAAGACCGTCTGATTTGCCTAAATAGCATGGATACTCTGGACGGCAAGACCAAGTCCATGGTCAGCCTCCTGCAGAACCTAAATGTCACCGGGTCTGCCCTAGTCGTTACCAAAGAATCTCAACAACCGGTGGTTCGTTCGGCCCAGAACCTCAGCAATATATGGACGTTACCGGTTAACCTGCTCAACGCCCACGAGTTGCTGCGAAGAGACATGGTTATCATGACGGTGGAAGCGGCCAGATGGGCTGAGGAGAACCTGCAACTAGAACCGGAGCGTAAGAGGATTAGGGAAGATGGTATTGACGCTGGCTCTGTTGCTGTTGAAGCCCCTCCCGAAGAATCCGTGGCAGAAGAGCCAGTAGCAGAAGAGCGGGTGGCTGAACTGACTGATGAGCCGGAGGCAGTGGCGGAAAAGGCTGTTCCAGACGAATCGCCGGATGATGCAGAAGAAGAATCGGGCGATGGTTCGGAAGAGAACGAGTCGCCTGAAGCAAGTGAAAGCGAAGAGGAAGCCTAGATGAACGTTCATCAGGTATTGCTAAGGCCCACGATAACGGAAAAAAGCACGCTGCTCCAAGAATCCGGGAAGTACACCTTCCGGGTGGCTCCCAGAGCCAATAAGGTTCAGGTGAAAGAGGCCGTGGAAACGAGCTTCAATGTTACTGTCCTAGACGTCAACATCACCAAGACCCACGGCAAACGAAAACGCTACGGGTCCAGAATCACCAAGAAGCCGGACATCAAGAAAGCCGTCGTGACTCTGGCCTCCGGCGACCGCATAGAGTTGGTCGAGGGTCTATAGGTTCTTGAGCCCATCCAGTTTGATTGTCAAACACCCGCGGCAGCATAAAGGGAAAATAGCATGCCCCTAAAAAATCTAAGGCCAATGACTCCGGGAACCCGCAATGCGGTCCGACCCTCATTCGAGGAGCTAACCGCTAGCAAACCGGAAAAATCCCTGTTGGCTCCCCTACGGAAAAATGCAGGGAGAAACAACCGGGGAAAGATAACCATGCGGCGCAGGGGCGGCGGCTCCAAGCGAATGTACCGGAAGATTGATTTCAAGCGCATCAAGGACGGCGTCCCCGGCCGGGTTGCGTCCATTGAGTACGACCCCAACCGCACCACCCGAATCGCGCTGATATTCTATGCGGACGGTGAAAAGAGCTACATACTGGCTCCCAATGCCTTGTCCGTGAACGATTGGGTGCAGTCAGGACCCGAAGCTGAGATTAGCCCAGGCAACACGTTGCCCCTGCGATCGATGCCCACCGGGACCATCATCCACAATCTGGAGTTGACACCCGGACGGGGAGGTCAACTGGTCCGAAGCGCCGGGGTTGGCGCTCAGGTGTTGTCCCGAGAGGGCGAATACGTATTGATACGTTTGCCGTCGGGCGAGATGCGGAGAGTGCTGCTCAATTGCCGAGCTACCATCGGCCAGCTCTCCAACCCGGACCATAAGAATGAAGCCCTAGGCAAAGCGGGAGCCTCCCGCCACCTGGGACGCCGCCCCCACGTTAGAGGAGTGGCAATGAACCCGGTGGATCATCCCCACGGTGGTGGCGAAGGCCGCTCTCCCATCGGGATGCCGGGTCCCAAATCTCCTTGGGGCAAACCCACGTTAGGCTACAAGACAAGGCGGAAAAAGAAGGCCTCCAGCAAGTTTATATCTCGCCGAGGCAGGAGACGTTAGCATGTCCCGGTCTATAAAGAAAGGACCGTTCGTCCATCCGAAACTGATGAAAAAAGTCGAAGCGTTACAGCGCTCCGGAGCTAACACTGTTATTCGCACTTGGTCGAGGGCATCCATGATAATGCCCGAGATGGTGGGAATAACCTTCGGTGTCCATGACGGGCGCCGCCACGTTCCGGTGTTTGTTACGGAAAATATGGTGGGACATCGCTTGGGCGAGTTTTCACCCACCCGCACCTACCGGGGCCACGTTGGCGGCCGGTCAGAACGGGCCACCAGAGTAGTGAGGTAACCAGTGCCACCTGTAAGAGCATTCGCCAAATCGGTAGGAGCCTCGCAGAAGCGGCTCAAGCCAATCTTGGACCTGGTAAGGGGCAGAAGCGTTGAAGATGCCTTGAACACTTTGGGGCTGATGACTTCGCCGTGGGCCAAGACGGTTGCCAAGGTGGTCAAATCGGCTGCGTCCAATGCCGAAAATAACATGTTTATGGACCGGGATAACCTGAGAATTATTCGCATAACCGCCGACCACGCCACCCCGCTGAAGCGTTTTCGCCCCAGGGCCAGGGGACGGATTGGCAAGATTATCAAAGGCAGCAGCCATATTATTGTTGTAGTCAATGACCAAGAAGAGGAGGCCTAACCCATGGGCCACAAGACTCATCCCTACGGTTTCCGGCTGGGCATCATCAAGGATTGGAAAGCCCACTGGTTCGCACCGAACACTTCCTCCTACCGGAAGCTGGTCTTGGAAGATCTACAACTTAGAGCCGCGGTCAAAAAGGAGTACCGGTCTTTTTCCGATGCCGGTATCTCCAGAGTGGAAATCGACCGGGGCGCTCAAGACAACGTAATTAATATCCATTCGGCCCGGCCCGGCATACTTATTGGCCGAGACGGTGAGCGGGTGAAGAACTTACGCGCCCGATTGGAAGAAATAACTTCCAGAAAGGTACAGCTAAATATCATTGAAGTTGATTCTCCAGAGATTGACGCTTTCTTGGTCTGCAGGAACATTGCGGACCAGTTGGAACGCCGGGTAGCTTACCGGCGAGCCATGCGTCAAGCTGCCCAAAGGGCAATGCAGGGAGGAGCACAGGGCATCAAGATTATCGTGAAGGGCCGGATCTCCGGTTCGGAAATCGCCAGAGTGGAAAAGCTCATGCTGGGGCGAGTCCCGCTGCACACCCTACGAGCCGACATTGACTACGGAATGACCGAAGCCAACACCGCCATGGGGTGCATCGGAATCAAGACCTGGATTTATCACGGTGAGGTGCTGCCGGTGGTGCCCGAAGAAGTCGAAGAACTGGAAACCATTGAGGTAACCGTCCAAGCCGACACACCCGATGAAAACCTAGCATTGATAGAAGCGGCAGAGGATAATTAGCCCTGCCGGACTCATCTCAGCCAGCCCTAGGAGACAACAATGTTACAACCTAAAAGGACCAAATACCGTAAAGTTATGCGAGGGCGCCGAAAGGGTATGGCCACCTCCGGAAATAGCGTTGATTTTGGGGAATTCGGGCTGAAAGCCATGGCCACCGATTGGATAACCGCTCGCCAGATCGAAGCGGCTCGTGTTGCGGTTACCCGTAGGCTGAGGCGAGGCGGACAGGTCTGGGTCAGAGTTTTCCCGGATAAATCAGTAAGCAAGAAGCCAGCCGAAGTACGGATGGGCGGCGGCAAAGCGGCCGTGGACCACTGGGTGGCCGTGGTAAAACCTGGACGAGTCATGTTTGAAGTTGCCGGGGTTCCCGCAGCGGACGCGATCGCAGCCCTCAAGCTGGCTGGTCACAAGTTGCCAATCCCTACCAGGACCGTGTCTCGCAATCGGATGACTGCGGCAGCGGCCGGGGGTCAATAATCGATTTCGGCACATTACCTGTTGAATCGGTGTGAATCGCAGTCAATCAGCTGCTCAATATGAGGATGCTGATGGATATAGGGTTTCAGAGGGTCACCCAACCAGGTCTTGGTAACATAGATCTTAGTAACAAAGTTTAGAGGAAAACGGCCATGAGGGTCCAAGACGTAAGAGAGCTAAGCGACGACCAACTCAAGGAAGAGTTGACCAAGGCTTACCGCGAGTATCAGAACCTTCGCTTTCGCATGACAACCAATCAGTTGCCCGATACGAATCAACCCAAGTTTGTTAGAAAATCCATCGCCCGTCTTCAAACCATCATGAAAGAACGGGGCTTGGAATAAATAAGCGACGAATACGGAGTACCAATAGTGTCTAAAGAGATGCGCAAAGTCCGTACCGGTACCGTGGTACGGACCAAGTCGGACAAAACGACCATAGTGGAAATGGTGTGGAAGCAGCGCCACCGCCTGTATCGCAAGCAGATGCGGCGAGTCGCCCGTTTTTACGTCCATGATCCGATGAGCCAATGCCAGCTAGGCGACATTGTCCGGATACAGGAAACTCGTCCTATTTCCAAGACCAAGCGGTGGCGGCTGTTGGAGATTCTGGAGCGTCACTTGGTCGCGGAAGTGCGGCCTAGTGAACTGGAATCCGATGCCGATGTGATTTTGGCCCCCGAAGAGGAGACCGAAACCGAGGAAATAGTGGACGAAGCCGCAGCTGAAGAAGAATCAGAGGACGACGATACCGAAGACGAGGACGAAAGCCAAGAGGAATCGGAAGAAGACGAACCCGAGGCTGCAGACGAGCTAGAGGAAGAGCCGACGGCTGAAGAAGAAGAGGAAGAACAGGAATGATTCAGACTTACACCCGGCTAACGGTCGCTGATAATAGCGGAGCCAAGGTTATCCGGCTCATCAACATACCTGGAAGCGGCCGTCGCAAGTTTGCCCACGTCGGCGACGTGGTGGTATGCAACGTACGCGAAGCCGCCCCAAATTCCCCGGTCAGAAAAGGGGAAATAGTAAAGGCGGTGGTGATTCGCCAGGCCCAAGGCCGCCGAAGGCCCGATGGGACTTACATCAAATTCGACGACAATGCAGCAGTCCTGATTTTGGACAACCGCCTTCCCAGGGGAACGAGAATCTTCGGTCCTGTAGCCCGCGAGCTTCGGGATAAAGGATTCATGCGAATAATTTCGCTGGCACCCGAGGTGGTATAATGCGCATCCGCAGCGGCGACACTGTGCTCGTCATAGCGGGCAAGGAAAAAGGGAAGACAGGCCGTGTGGACCGCCAAGTCACCAAACAGGACCGGGTGATTGTAGAAGGCGTGAACATGATCACCCGCCACATCAAGTCAAACCCTAACATTCGCCAATCCGGGCGAATCCAACGCGAGGCAGCAATTCACGTATCCAACCTGGTACTGATTTGCAATAAATGTAATAAACCCACCAAACCTGTTTCCATCGCCCTGGAGACCGGGGCAAGGGTACGAGGTTGCCCCAAGTGCAAGGAAGTGATTGATGACATCGGATGAGTCCCAATCCTCTACTGAGCCAAATGGCGACGGTAACGAGGAAGTAAACGAGCCACATGACGCTCAAGTCTCTGGTGAAACAACCGGAGAGAGCGCCGGTGAAGTAACCGGCGAAGCTCCTGAGGCACAAGCGGAGGAAGCCCCCAGACGGCAAAGAGCCGCTCGGGGAGCAAGGACGACCCGCGCTCCTAGAGGCGCAGCCGCCGCCCGGGCAGCAGACGAAGCAGTACCTGTGGAGGCCCCTCCCAAACCTCGCCTCCTTGATATGTACCGGAATACGATTGTCCCGGCGATTATGGAGGAGTTCGGTTTTACCAACCCCATGCGGGTCCCCAAGGTCCAAAAGATTGTGCTAAACATTGGTTTGGGTGAAGCCCTGACCAACAGCCGAGCGATGGAGGGAGCCGTTGGTGATTTGACCATAATTAGCGGTCAAAAACCGTTGATTACGCGGGCTCGCAAATCCATCGCCGGATTCAAGGTTAGAGAAGGCAACCCAATCGGCACCTCGGTGACCCTCAGGGGCGCCAGGATGTACCATTTCCTTGACCGTTTCATCAATACGGCCCTGCCCCGTATCCGGGACTTTAGGGGTCTTCCCAGGACCGGATTCGATGGACGAGGCAATTTCTCCATCGGAATCAGGGAGCAGATAATATTCCCGGAGATTGACTACAACCAGATAGACCGAATTCGTGGGCTGCAGGTCACCATTGCGACCAGCGCTCGAAACGACGAAGAAGGGATAAGGCTGTTGGAACTCTACGGCATGCCCTTTATCCGCCTGACCTAGGCATTCTCAGAACCCAAAAGCAAGTTCACACAGGCCACTGAATAAGGGCCAATTAACATACTGGGGACCAAACAGGAGATAAGCTTGGCGAAATCGTCTAAGATTCAAAAATGGTTGAGGGAGCCCAAATATCCGAGCCGCAACAACAGCCGCTGCCACCGTTGCGGTCGGCCAAGGGCTTACATTCGTTATTTCGGTATTTGCCGCATCTGTTTCAGGCAACTGGCTTTGGTTGGAGAATTGCCCGGCGTGCGAAAAGCCAGTCTCTAGCAGCCCATTTGCATCTTCAGCCGGATAACCATCTTTAGTCCAAGGAATCCGATTTAGCAAGTAAATACGAATTAGAAACGAAACCAGAGCTCCAGTCTCAAACCATAAGGCGCGTATTTTTCAGGAGAATAAATAATCATGCCGGTTACGGACCCAGTGGCGGACATGCTGACCCGTATTCGTAATGCCATTCAAGTAAAGCACGATTCTGTGAATGTGCCTCACTCGAAACTCAAGGTGTCTATCGCCAAGATTCTTAAGGATGAGGGCTACATCCGAGACTACGATATGCCCCGTGGCCAAGCGCATCCCACCATCCGCATCCACCTGACCTACCGGGAAGCCCGGGCCCCGGCCATCACCGGGTTGAAACGGGTTAGTAAACCGGGTCTACGAACTTATGTAGGCAAGGGCGAGATTCCAAGGGTTTTCGGAGGATTAGGGGTCGCGATTCTATCGACTTCCAAGGGTGTCATGGGCGGACGCGAAGCTTGGCGTCAAGGAGTCGGAGGGGAGTTGCTCTGTTATGTCTGGTAGTAACGGCGCTGAAAATAGCCAAGAACGAACGCTTTCCAGGATTGGACGCAAGCCAATCCCTATTCCCTCGGGCGTGGATGTTCAGATTGAGTTCGATGGCGTGACGGTGAAAGGGCCTAGGGGAACCTTGGTCCAGAAATACCACCCCGAAGTAAAAGTGTCGGTCAGCGATGGCCAGGTATTGGTAGAACGCCTATCGGAACGAAAATTTCATCATGCGCTACACGGTCTCACCCGAAGCCTGATATCCAATGCCATAACCGGCGTCACCGATGGCTACACCAAGACACTAGAGTTGATGGGTGTGGGCTACCGGGTCCAAGAAGCTGGCGACGGCATCATCCTGAACGTGGGTTACAGCCACCCTGTGGAGATTCATCCAGAGGAAGGCGTAACCATGGAAGTTGAAGGCAATAACCGGGTGCACGTGCGTGGCATCGACAAACAAAAAGTTGGCAGTCTGGCCGCGAAAGTGCGGAAAGTGAGACCGCCAAACGCCTATAAAGAAAAAGGAATCCGGTATCAAGGTGAAATCCTGCGCTTTAAGCCCGGGAAAGCCGCTGCCCGGAAAGCATAACAATGGCCAGAGATAAAAAATCCCGCCGACTTAGAGTTGTTCGCCATATCCGTGTACGAAAAAAGGTACAGGGTGATGGGGCGCGTCCTCGCCTGTGCGTGTTTCGAAGCCTACGGCACATATATGCTCAAGTTATCGATGACACCACCGGACATACCCTTGCTTCGGCCTCAAGTCTGGAATCTGCAGCCGGGAAGGGGACTGAGTTGGCGGCCAAGCTGTCGACCTCCCAATCCGTGGGCAAATTGGTGGCCGAGCGTGCCAAAGAACAAGGCATCAAAGAGGTGGTTTTCGACCGCGGGGGTTATAAGTACCACGGTCGAGTGAAAGCGCTCGCTGAGGGCTCAAGGGAAGCCGGGTTGGTCTTCTAGCAATTAATCATAAGAGACCCGTTCGATATGTGCTGTAGTAGGCGCTTTTGAAACTATTGAGGATTGGAAATTAGGAGGATTAATCGCTGATGGTTGGGGCGTATGATAGGGGCCAATTTGGCCGTCAAAGAGACGAAGACCCATCTGGCATGACCGAGCGAGTCGTGTTCACCCGGCGTATTTCCAAGGTTGTCAAAGGCGGCAGACGATTGCGCTTTAACGCATTGGTCGTGGTCGGCGACGGGCAAGGACGCGTGGGCGCCGGTCTGGGCAAGGCATTAGTTATTCCCGACGCCGTGCGAAAAGGAAACGCCGTGGCACGCCGCGGCATGGTGGACATTCCTCTCAAAGGCAACACCATACCGCAGCAGATAACCGTCAAAAAAGGCGCAACTATCGTGCTGATCAAACCGGCGCGCGAAGGAACTGGAGTTATCGCTGCCGGGGCCATGCGGGCCATTCTGGAACTGGGCGGGGTACGGGATGTAGTTGGGAAATCCTTGGGTTCAAGGAATCCCATCAATATTGTGTACGCCACACTGGAGGCTCTCCGGCAACTCCGCGACCCACAGGTCGAACTGGCAAAGCGGGGCCGTCTTGTTTCCCGTGATAGGACTCCGGATCAAGCAAGCACAGTGTAAATTATTGGCTGTGACAGCCAAGGGTTTTGGTTCTGCTGGTGATTGCAATGATGATGCACCAAAGCGAAGGGCCTTCCATGAGTACCTCAAGAACCCGGCGAATTGAATCACACTAAGAGCCTTGCCCAGTACGAAAACTGAACCCCTCGTGAGAAACTGAGCAAAACCCGATGGTTAACCCACCGTAAACTTAAAGTTGAATTTGCGATAATTTTATTGAGCGATTTCCCAAGTCTCTAATACTGAACAACTCAAGATAAGCTCTAGGCAGTATCTTGAACCTAATCTGCCGGTATTTTGGCTACGTCAACTGGAATCCAAATCGATTATCCTAAGGACACCCTGATGGCTCAACTGAAAATAACATGGAAAAAAAGCTGTATTGGCCGACCGGAAAAGCAACGCCGAATCATACAGTCGCTAGGTCTACGCAGACTTAATCATAGTGTAATTCACAGCGACTCGCCGACCATCCGCGGCATGGTCAGCAAGGTGGTTCACTTGCTTGAAGTAGAGCAGGTCGAGTCGACTAGTTAATATTTCAGACACGAATTATTGAGACAAGGCGCTTAGAGGCAAGCAAATGATGGAACACCAACTGGTCCCGAACAAAGGGGCCAGAAAATCACGAAAACGCATTGGCCGGGGTGATTCCGCTGGTCAGGGCAGCACCGCCGGCAGGGGAATGAAAGGCCAGAAATCCCGAACCGGCGCCAAGTTGCGCCCCGGCTTTGAGGGTGGTCAACTGCCTCTTATCAAAGCTCTGCCCATGAAACGGGGATTTACTAACCCATTTAAGATTTACTACTCCCTGGTGAAAATAGACGCGTTGGACCAATTTGACGACGGCGCTGTTATTACCCCGGACATCCTGTACCGACGAGGAATTCTAAGAAATCCGAATCAACCAGTGAAAATTGTTGGCGATGGTGAGCTAAGCAAGGCAATTACCGTTTCTGCCCACAAGTTCACCAAGTCAGCTCGAGAAAAGATCGAGGCCGCCAAGGGAACTGCGGAGGAACTCTAGGTTTAGATGATCGCCGAAGCGCAAGGTGGACGTTTTCCACGACTGATTCAAGCCGCGATTGATGCCTTCAGCCTACCGGACCTGAGGGCTAAGATTCTATTCACATTAGCCATTCTGGCCTTGTACCGGTTCACGGCCCACATCCCTCTGCCTGGCATCGATAGCGCCCAACTGGATCTCCTCTTCGATAGCAACGAGCTTCTGGGCTTTTTGGACCTATTTAGCGGCGGCGCATTACGTCGAATGAGCATAGTCGCTCTGGGCGTGTTCCCCTACATCACCGCATCAATCGTTATACAACTGCTAACTCCAGTCGTGCCTCAACTGCAGGATTTGTCCCGGGAGGGTGAATCCGGACGGGCCAAGCTCAATCGTTACACTCACTGGTTGACGGTGCCCATTGCCCTAGCGCAAGGCTACGGCCAATTGGTTCTGCTGGAGCAGAGCAACGTTTTGGGGCCCATCGGATTCTCCGGCGAAGCCCTGTTGCCAACCGTCGCCGCTCTATTATCGGTGGTTGCGGGAACGATGTTCCTGGTCTGGCTGGGTGAGCTCATCACTGAAAAAGGCATCGGCAACGGTATTTCCCTGATTATTTTCGCTGGCATCGTAGCCGGATTCCCCAGTCTGCTGAGCCAAGGGTTCTTGGACCGGGACAATGTTCTGGGAATCGGCTTCTTCGCAATAATCGGCGTGTTCATCATTGCCCTAATCGTAATGTTCAACGAAGCCCACAGGCGGATCCCGGTCCAGTATGGCCGGAGTATCTTCCGTGGCGGGAGGATGTACCGCCAAAGCGGTGCGACCTATCTCCCGCTGAGAATAAACTCAGCGGGCATGATACCTTTGATATTCGCCTTCTCAATCGTAATATTGCCCGGTACAGCAGCTACCTATTTCGCCACCAACACCGGTTTTATCGGCGATATAGCCCGTTTCTTCGCTGACCTGCTCATACCCACTGAGCCCCTTTACTGGGTGATGGTCTTCGTTCTGGTGGTGGTGTTTACCTTCTTCTACACCCTAGTGGTGTTTAACCAACAGCAGTTGGCGGAGAACCTTCAGAGAAACGGCGGGTTTGTCTTGGGCATACGTCCGGGAAAACCCACTCAGGACTACCTGAACCGCGTTATCGTTCGCATCACCTTGGGCGGTGCACTGTTCCTGGGGTTCATTGCTATTGTTCCGTACATTGCGTCCCTAATCACAGACGTTCAGGCTATTTCTCTGAGCAGCACCAGCCTATTAATCATGGTGGGTGTGGGCTTGGACACCTTGAGGCAATTGGAAGCCCAGCTGATGATGCGAAACTACGAAGGGTTTTTGAGATAACGTTGAGCCAATCCGGTGGTCAAAACTTAAGACTAGTATTGTTCGGTCCTCCGGGTGCAGGTAAAGGCACCCAAGCCCACCTGTTGAGGGACAAGCTGAATCTGGCGCATATCTCCTCGGGGGACTTGTTCCGTAACAACCTCAACAACAAGACTCCTCTCGGGTTGAAAGCGGCGGAATACATGAACCAGGGCCAGTTGGTGCCCGACGAAGTCACAATAGACATTGTGTTGGACAAAGTGTTGTCCCTGAATTCCGCAGAAGGTTTCATCCTAGACGGGTTTCCCCGCAACCGAAATCAAGCGGAAGTCCTGGAGAAGGCCCTTACTCAAAGGTCGAGAAACATAGATAAAGTCGTCCATATTGACGTTTCCCAAGAGGAATTGGTCAGGAGATTGGGCGGACGGTACATCTGCCGGGATTGCCAAGCACCCCACAACGTAAACGCAATGGATTCAACCCAGAAAGACCCGAAATGCGAGCAATGTGGAGGTGAGCTATACCAGAGGGAAGACGATAGATCGGAGGCCGTCCAGAGGCGCATCCAGGTCTACAATGATGAAACTGTTCCGGTGTTGGATTTCTACCGGGAAAGAGATTTACTTCTGGACGTTTCGGGCCTGAACACCGTGGTCAATGTGTATCAAGACGTACTGTCAGGGTTGGGAATCTAGCGACTCTGGGTGCCTGTACTCTAAGCCATAGCAGTTGGGTATCAAAAGCGTCCAAACAAGCGTAGAATATTAGAGTTGAAGCAAAGTAAGAAAATAGAGACCGCATCCAATACGGCATCCACTTACACTGGAGGAATTACGATTAAATCCTCCCAGGAAGTGGACGCTATGCGTGGAGCCGGGGCCGTGGTGGGCTCCGTTATAACCCTGTTGAAGCGGTCCGTTGAGCCGGGAATGACCACCAAGGACCTGGATAAGATTGCCTATAAAGAAATTGTTCGCATGGGCGCTAAACCCACGTTCAAGGGCTACCGGGGCTTCCCTGCCTCTATTTGCACGTCGGTAAATGAAGAGATAGTGCATGGCATACCAGGTAAGCGGGTACTCCAAGATGGCGACATCATAAAGATGGACGTCGGGGCGACATTAAACGGATTGATTGGAGATGCCGCCGTGTCGGTGGCAGTTGGTCAAGTAACCCAGGAAGCTCAGGACTTGATGGATGCCACTAGGGAGAGCCTGGAAGCGGGAATACGAGTCTGTTTGCCAGGGAATCGGATAGGCGACATCGGCGCCGCAGTGCAGGCCTATGGCGAGGCTAGGAATTATGGTGTGGTCAGGGAATTCGTGGGGCACGGCGTGGGCCGGTTCCTGCACGAAGACCCGCAAGTCCCAAACCACGGCCAGGCTGGCACGGGACCGCTGCTAAAGACGGGTATGTGTATAGCGATTGAGCCTATGTTCAACTTGGGGGACTGGCGCACCCGGATTCTGGACGATAACTGGACGGTGGTCACTGCCGATGGCAAGATCTCGGCTCATTTTGAGCACTCAATCACCATCACCGAAAGCGGACCGGAGATACTCACTCAACATAGCTGAGCAATCGTAAACAACCGTCAGGTGTCACATGTCACGCCTGGCAATTAAACCTAAATAGAACGGGCAAAATAACGGGACGAGCGACCAGGAGAAAGTCGAAACTAAAGGAAATATATGGCTAAAAAGCAAGCAATCGAAGTAGAGGCAAGCGTCAAAGAAGCATTACCCAATGGTATGTTCCGGGTGGAGCTTCCTAATGACCACGAAGTGCTGGCCCACGTATCTGGGAAGATTCGTATGCACTTTATCAGAGTTTTACCTGGAGACCGGGTGTTGGTGGAACTCTCGCCCTACGACCTAACTCGAGGACGCATCACCTACCGTTTCAAGTAACGGCGCCCTGGGTACGGACCTCCACGGCCAACTAAAATAGACCCGTAATATAGACCCGTGAGTAGAAGAAAGTGAAAGTTTCCGCATCAGTAAAGCCGCGGTGCGACAAATGCCGCGTAATCAAACGCAAGGGCGTGGTGCGAATAATCTGCACCAATCCCAGGCATTCCCAAAGGCAAGGTTAGCCAACACTTTCGGCCAGTTTTCAGGCCTAAATCATTAATCTTTCCTAATCAAGGAGGCGTCCATTGGTTCGAATTGCAGGCGTAGACGTGCCGGACCGGAAAAAGGCCCACGTGGCACTTCGCAGCATATACGGCATTGGCCCGTCCATTGCAACTGAAATATTGATCAAAGCCGACATAGACCCGGACATGCCGCCTCGGATGAACGAGCTAACAGAAGCCCAAGTGGACCGAATCCGCGAATTGGTAGACCGGGAATACTTGGCTGAAGGCGATTTGCGGCGTGAGGTTCAACAGAATATCCGCCGACTAATCGATATTGGGTCTTACCGGGGACTGCGTCATCGCCGGAGCCTTCCCGCCCATGGCCAGCGCACAAGAACCAATGCCAGAACCAGGAAGGGCCCTCGCCGCACCGTTGCCGGACGTGGCCGACGGACCGGCGGCAAGAAGTAACCCCCAGAAATAGTCCCAAGAAATAGTCATAGAGGTAATTCAGACTGATGGCAAGACCAAGAACCAGAAGGCGAGAGCGACGCAACGTGCCCCATGGGCGTGCGTATATCTATTCAACCTTCAACAATACTTTAATCAGCATCACCGACCCACAAGGCAGCGTCATAGCATCAGCCAGTGCGGGGACGGTTGGTTTCAAGGGTTCCCGAAAAGGCACGGCTTTCGCAGCCCAGCGGGCTGGTGAGCAGGTTGCCCGCCGGGGTATGGACCAAGGGTTGCGTCAAGTCGACGTTATGATCAAGGGACCGGGAGCCGGGCGAGAAGCGGCAATAAGGTCGCTGCAAGGAGCTGGACTAGTGGTCACCAGCATCCGGGACGTGACGCCCATTCCCCACAACGGTTGCAGACCACCGAAACGAAGAAGGGTGTAGGAATCATATAGATGGGTAGATACACAGGACCGTCCTGCCGGCTGTGCCGCAGAGCTGGAGAAAAACTATTCTTGAAAGGCGACCGTTGCGTTACGCCGCGATGCGCCTTTGAAAGACGCCGAACCACCCCGGGCGATCAGAGCCGACGACGCCGTAGGCCCTCCGATTACGGGGTTCACCTGCTTGAGAAGCAAAAGGCCAAGTATATCTATGGCGTGTTCGAGTCCCAATTCCGGCGCTACATGGCCGACGCATTCAACAGCCCAGGCGTATCCGGATTGAATCTACTGCGTACTTTGGAACGCAGGTTTGACAACGTAATCTTCCTTATGGGCTTCGCCGACTCGCGCAAGCAAGCCCGCCAGATGGTCAACCATGGCCACTTCCGCATTAACGGGACCAAAACCGACATCCCGGCTTATCAAGTCAGAGTCGGCGATGAAATCAGCTGGAAGGAGTCGCTAAAGGCCACGGATTTCTTTAAGGAGCGCACCGACGGCATTCCTAAAAGACCTGTCCCGGCGTGGCTGGACCTGAACCAATCGGAGATGAGCGGCCGAGTAATGTCCCTGCCATCCGATGAAGACCTGAAGCTAACCATCGACTCCCGGCTGATTGTAGAGTTTTACTCGAGGTAATTAACCAAATGTTAGAAACATTTATCCTGCCCTCTGTACCACCCGAGGGAGGAGCGGAAACCTTAAAGCCCGATGTCCACATCTTGGAATCGGAAGACACATATGGAAAAGTAGCGGTGGAACCCCTACGTCGTGGGTTCGGGCTGACCATCGGCAACCCTCTGCGCCGCATTCTGCTCAGTTCCACCAACGGCAGCGCCATCACATGGGTAAAAATCGACGAAGTGGTTCACGAATACACTGCCATTGAAGGCGTGAAAGAAGAAGTTATGGAGCTCCTTCTTAACATCAAAAGGATACGAATCAGGGCCCAGTCAGGAAGAGCCGGCAAGATGCGTTTGGATGTCACCGGGGCCGGAAGAGTGTGCGCTGGAGACATCTCCACATCCAGCGATTTTGAAATCGTAAATCCCGAACTACTGCTGGCCACTCTGGATTCGGATTCCTCCCACTTGTCAATCGAGTTCAACGTTGAACAAGGGGTGGGCTACCAACAAGCCGCCCAGAGCGACGGTACCAGCAACCCTCCTGTGGGCGTTTTGCCCATAGACGCCATTTTCAGCCCCGTGCGGAAGGTCAACTACAGCGTGGAACGCACCCGGGTTGGGCAAATAACCGATTATGAACGTTTGGTCCTGGAAGTATGGACCGATGGCACCATCAAGCCCGTAGAAGCGGTGCGGGAAGCTGCTGACAACTTGGTCAATCACTTCTTCTTGTTCACCAATATCGACCGAGTCACCGAAGGAGTTATTGAACGACCGTCCTCGGTGGTCTCGCCGGAGATTTACCAGACGCCTATAGAAAGACTGGACCTTTCGCCTAGGACTCTGAATTGCTTGAAGCGGGCCCACATAACCAAGGTGGGTGAAGTCCTAGAGATGCCCGACGAAGAATTGCTGAAGATTAGAAACTTCGGCGAGAAATCATTGGTCGAACTCCGGGAAAGATTGATCGAACGCGGAATCACTCCCCAACGGAGCGAGGACTCGGAAGGCTCTGTGGCCACCGCCGAAGACCTAGATCAACTAGGTACTCTGGGTGCCCTTTCCACCGACGACCTAGGAGACCTTATCGGCGGCGCTCAAGCCTCAGTTGCGGAGAGTGCCGACGCCTCTCCCTTGGCAGATGAGGATGAAGCGGACGACGAAGACGAAGAACAAGACGATACGGATGACCCGGAAGACGACGAGGAGTAGTCCAAGAAGCTATGGCATCGCACCGCGTAGCAGGTAGAAAACTTAGCCGATACCGTGACCAGAGAATCGCACTCTTACGGGGTTTGGTATCGGAATTGATTATTCATGAAAAGATTACCACCACCCTGGCCAAGGCGAAAGAAACCCGGGTTGTGGCGGAGAAGCTGATTACCCACGGCAAGAAAGGGACGCTGCATCACCGAAGATTGGCGATGGCCCAAGTGCCCAACAAGAAGGCCGTGGAAAAGGTTTTTGACGACGTAGCGCCCAGGTATGAGGACCGGCCAGGCGGATACACGAGAATCATCAAGCTGGCCCCACGCCAAGGCGACGCTGCTAAAATGGCCATCATAGAGTTGGTTTAAACCGGCAGGCTAACGGATCTTTCGGGACATTGACCAATGGTTGATGCAAATATTGTTCCAAGCATCGCCTCTACAGAAAACCATCCCGCAGACCCTGGATGCGGATTAACACGGGAGGTAGATTCTCACAGAATTAGACGGCTGGCGCTGGTGATTGAATACGATGGGACCAACTATAAAGGGTTCCAACTCCAGGCCAGTGAGCCCACGATACAAGGGGAGATAGAAACAGCGCTGGCAAAGTTTACCCAGCAAGCCATTCGTGTTCGCGGCGCAAGTCGCACGGACTCCGGGGCTCACGCCAGGGGCCAAGTAGTGGACTTCCTTACGGACAGTCCCCACTCCATGGGAATCTTCCCCAAAGCGCTAAACTACTACCTCCCCGGGGACATCATGGTACAGTCAGTTCGTGAGGTTAGTTTAGATTTCAACTCCCGAAGGAGCGCAACCAGCAGGATTTACCGTTATAACATCCTGATTTCACCCTGGCCTTCGCCACTACGGCGAACTACCCATCACTGGTTGCGACAAGAATTGATCGTTGCGACGATGAATCAGGCAGCCCAGAGATTAGTAGGTGTCCACGATTTCAGGACTTTGGCTGTGGGTCACCCTAAAGATAAAAGCGCAGTGCGAAATGTGCACCGATGGGACGTATGGCAAGAAGCAGATACGGTTATCATCGAGTGCGAGGCTAACGGGTTTCTGAGGCATCAAATCCGTAAGGCCAACTCCATCCTGGTCCAAGTAGGATTGGGGGTACATCCGGAATCAATAGTCAGCGAATGTTTAGAAGCGGATTCGGCCAACAGAGTTCATGCCCCAATCTTGCCGCCCCAGGGGCTTTGCCTGATGCGAGTGGTATACGAGTCCATGAATCAGGAATCTCTGGGCGAATCTAGCGAACCTGTTATCCGGCGACCGCAACGTTTTTCAAAGGTGGCAGCAACAATAAACAAGACCATGCCGGGACAGCTTAGGGATGAGGCATATCCAGCCTGAAGTAAAGAAACCCAACACAGGGCAGATAATTAGTTTATAATCATTTCTGGACAAGCCCGACCCCAATCAATTTCGGGTCGAGGCGAAATTGGTGTAAATAAAAATGAAACGGACCAGCACATATTTTGCTAAAAATGGCGAAGTGGAGGCCCAGTGGCGGGTATTTGACGCCACCGGTCAGGTCTTGGGGCGAATCGCCAGAGACATTTCTGTGGCGCTTCAGGGGAAGGACAAGCCTTCATACACACCCAATACGGCCACTGGCGATTTTGTCGTAGTATTAAACGCGGCTAGGATAAGGGTGACCGGCCGCAAACTTTTGCAGAAGACTTACTACCGCCACAGCGGCTACGTAGGTAACATCAAAAGCTTTAAGTTGCGGGACGTTCTAGAGACTCACCCGGAGCGGGTCATTACCTTGGCGGTCAAGGGGATGTTGCCCCGCACCCATCAAGGACGGCAGATGCTTAGGCGTCTCAAGGTCTTTGCCGGAGGAGAGCATCCTCACCAAGCGCAGGTGCAAGGCAAACCCACGGTTCAAGCCGAAGCCGCTGAGGCTACAACCTAACCGCAAAGTCCATTCACAACAAAAAAATAGGGCAGGTAACTAACTTGGTACAGGCTCAGGCTCCAGCTCAACAAGAATATTTCTACGCAACGGGTAAGCGAAAGACTTCCATCGCCAAGGTGCGTCTTTACTTGGATGAAGGTGGCCCGATACTGGTCAATGGCAAACCCATGGACGAGTACTTCAATTGGGCGCCGTGGCAGCGGAAAATCAATGAGCCGTTCCGGATCAGCGACACTGTCAACCGGTTCAGAGTTGTCGTCCGGGTCATTGGTGGTGGGGTTAATTCTCAGGCTGAAGCAATCCGCCACGGCATTGCCCGAGCCCTGGTTGTCTATGATCAAACTCTGAAGGTCGAATTACGCCGAGCCGGGTGGATTACCCGGGATGCGCGCATCAAAGAGAGCAAAAAATACGGCCTAAAACGGGCCCGCCGTGCGCCTCAATATACCAAGCGTTAGACTATCTAGTGTTACCTATCGTCCAATTAGATGCGCTTCCATTTAGGAAGCGCATCTTTCATTTTATTGAACTCCACCACCAGCATCCCCGGCAGCATTCCAAGGGATAACTTTTAGGGGCTAAACGCCAAGATAATCGGCGGCGGCGTCAATCAATGACGCCACTTTTCCCGGGCTGTCGGCCTCGGCGTATATGCGCAGCAGCGGCTCCGTTCCGGAGAACCGGGAAGCGAGCCAAGCATCATCGAAGAAGATTCGCCGGCCGTCTATTTCATCGCTGCCACGAACGGTCATCCCAGCTAATTCCGTTAAATCCTCGCTCTTCAGCAGCCCGCTGATTCGGTCACGTTCCGTGGGTTCGAAGGAAACGTCTCTCCTGGCGAAGAAATGAGGACCTACTTCATCGAAAAGGTGGTCAATCAGAGCCGAGACCGACTGGCCTGTTTGAGCCATGTACTCCAAGATGTAAAGGCCGCTGAGAATGCCATCCCGCTCCGGTATGTGGCCCCGGAAAGCAAACCCGCCACTCTCTTCGCCGCCCATCAACGCATCCACCTCCGACATCTTGGGACCGATATACTTGAAACCCACCCTCATCTCATAAACGTCGATTCCAAATTTACCACCCAGCTTGTTCAGCATCATTGAGGAAGTTACGCCCTTAACCAACGCTCCTCTCATTCCTTTGTTCTCTAGAAGGTAAAGGGCCAACAGAGAGAACACTTCCAGTGTCGTAACGAACCGTCCCTTTTCATCCACCACTCCCAGTCGGTCGGCGTCGCCATCCAGGGCCAAACCCACTGAGGTCTCGCCGTCACCGGCCATGCGGTCAATGAGGACCGTCAGGTTGTGACCAATGGGCTCCGGTTGCTCCATTCCCGGAAAAGCTGGGTTAACGTTACCGTGCATCTCCTCGACAACGGTTGAACCTCCAGCCAAAATGGCCGGGATATAGCCGCCGCCCGCACCGAACATTGCATCTACCAACACGTTTAAACCTGCTTGCCTGATGGACGCCAGGTCTATCAACTCTCCGATGCGGTGGAAATAGGGCGGGTCCGGATTTATGTCATCCAACAACCCTTCTTTGCGCGCACTTGCCAGATTTATTGACTTTGGCTGGTCGGCAGCTTCTATCGCCTTTTCCAAGTCGTCCGTTATTTCCTGAGTCGCACTGCCAGCGTACTCCGGCTTAAATTTGAAACCATTCCATATTCCGGGATTGTGGGAGGCCGTGATGACAGCGGCTCCGGCAGCCCCCAGGTGAAGCACGTTAAAGCTGACAACAGGCGTGGGCGCGGATTTTTCACATAGATAAACCTTGATACCGTTCCCTGCGCAAACGCCGGCGACGGTCTCCGCAAAATTTCTGGACAGGAACCGGGTATCGTATCCCACCACCAAGCCCTGCCCGGCGGTCCCTCGAGATTTTAGGTAATCAGCCAAGCCTTGAGCACAGCGGGCCACGTTCTCAAAGGTGAAGTCCTCGGCGATTATTGCTCGCCAACCGTCTGTGCCGAACCGGATTCTAGTGGTCATTGCCGCTCCTACCCATTAAAGCCGAGCCCCACGTTACTATTGGGCCCAAGGATTGTGGTCTGATTATAGGTTAACTGCCAGCCTTCTACCATTTATCAATCTGATTTGAAACTCTTTTTCTACCTACTTCGTGAATCTACCAGGCTCTCGGCATGCTCTAGTTAGTGATGCGAATACTGAACAGGCGTATTGGCTGTTGGAAAACGCGATTGTCCCTATCCGAGGGCTGGAATATACTCAAATGGCCCCTCTAAGCCAAACCAAAAAGAATTTAGCAGAAAATATCAAAAGGTGGCTCTATGACTGTTCCCGCAGAGATGACTCCATTTGAGGCCGTTACACACTACTTCGACCAAGCTTGCGATCGCCTTGGTGTTAAGGACGAAGTTAGGGCCTTGATTTGCACCCCTGATAGAGAAGTGCGAGTGGAGATTCCCGTGAGGATGGACGACGGTAGATTGGAAGTGTTTATCGGCTACAGGATTCAGCACAACGGTTCGCGCGGTCCTTACAAGGGAGGCATTCGCTATCACCCGGAAGCGAATGACGAAGAGGTACGGGCGCTAGCCGCTTTGATGACTTGGAAGACGGCTTTGGTGAGCATACCCTTCGGTGGAGCCAAAGGTGGTGTCACGTGCGATCCCCGCACAATGAGCAGCCGAGAACTGCAAGCACTCACCCGGCGCTTTACTCGTTCAATCAGCAACATCATCGGCGTGAACCGGGATATTCCGGCGCCCGATGTGGGCACCAACTCTCAGACCATGGCTTGGATGATGTCCGCCTACGCAGAAGAACATGGTTATACTCCTGGCGTTGTGACGGGGAAGCCCTTGGAACTGGGAGGTTCGCCGGGCCGGGAACAAGCGACGGGTCGGGGTGTTTCTTTAATTGTGAAGGAGGCTGCCCGGGATTTTGCAATTCCCATGGAAGAAACGGTAACCGCTATCCAAGGTTTCGGGAATGTGGGTTCTTGGACGGCCCATTTTCTGAGCCAGGGTGGGTGCAAAGTGATAGCTGTGAGCGACGTCAACGGTGGAGTGCGTAACGGCGGCGGGTTGGACTTAGACCGACTGCAAACCCACCTTGAGAACACCGGAACCGTGTACGGGTTTCCAGGGGGCGACGCCATCACCAACGAGGAGTTGCTGGGTCTGGAGTGCGATTTCCTGGTGCCCGCAGCCTTAGGCGGCGCTATCCACAGTGGTAACGCGTCAAAGATAAAGGCGCGCGTGGTGGTGGAAGCGGCCAATAATCCGGTAACTCCAAGCGCAGAGAATATTCTAAACGAGAGGGGGATTCCCTGCCTGCCGGACTTGCTGGTCAATGCTGGCGGTGTGACCGTTTCCTACTTTGAGTGGGCTCAAAATATACAGCGGTTTCCCTGGGATTTGGACCAGGTTAATGAGTCGTTGGAACAAATCATGGTGAGAGCCTACCGGGATGTGAGCGCCAAGGCGAAGGAGGAGGAGATTCGCTACCGCGACGCCGCTTTTGCGATAGCCGTCGGCAGGGTGGTCCGAGCCTTAGAGTTGCAGGGGTTGCCGTGACGTGCCCTTGCCTCAAGACTGTCATTCTGAGGAGCGAAGCGACGAAGAATCTGTTGGTTCTGACGTAGATATTCTTCGCTTCGCTCAGAATGACAGCTTTAAGGAGACTTTTGGTGCAAAGCCCTGTGATGGGCAAGGATTTCGGACTCAGCGAAGCAATTTTTTCTCAGGCCGGAGCCGCTTGCTAGAAAGAAAAAATCCATTCAGTCGGAGAGTTTGTTAGAATCCCCTAACCTCATGTGCTTCCGTAGCCTTTCTTCCGCCTGGCTGATGGGGTCATTGCCGTCCAACATCTCATCCAGCAACGATTGGGACGGGAACCCCGACGCGACTTCCTCATCAAGGGCATCAGCGAAGGCACCCTGGGATATCTCCTCAAGGACTTTTCGGTAATTTTCTACCTGGGACTCCCTCTCCAAGGCCATGAAACGAATCATCCCGCCATACGCCGCTGCGAAGCCATGGAGCTTGACCTGTTGGAAGAACCCTAAGTCCGCCATGGCTTGAAAGGACTTGGCCATCTCTCCCGACATATATAGCTCCAGAATCAGGGCTTCCGCAGGCAAACCCGCATCTACCCCCACCTGGAAAGCCGTCAGGATGGCGCTGGCTAAGTCCGGTCCAACGGTCTGCTCTACGAAAAGGTCCAGCTGAGCTTCTTGAACGGCGGTAATCACTAACGCGCCAGCGCGCAATGAGCCGACGGCTTGGGCCAAAGCACAAAGCACCGGCCAACCGTTGCCGGTAGCATCTTGCTCCAAGGACACGAAAGATGGGAACCCTATCTCTTTACGGTACATTTCCCGAATTCCAGACCCAATCATGCGGGGAGCCACCATCAGCACGTCCAGATCCGGAGCAGGGCAAATCTTCCCGAAGGCCAAGTTGAAGCCTGAGGCGAAAACCACTGTGCTGCCCGTAATCAGGAAAGGCGCAATCTCTTTCTTGTAGATCTCCGGGGCAAGTTCGTCAGAGAGAAGAACGAATAAAATTGACGCATGCGGGGCCGCGGCTTGCACGGGCTTTACAGGGAAGCCATCTTCCAAAGCCACATCCCAAGCGGGGCCAGGGATTTCGGCCACCGTAACGGAGCTTACACCGCTATCCCTGAGGTTGAGAGCGAGAGGGCGGCCCAGGTTGCCGTATCCTACGATTACAACGTTTCTATTTTCAAGCGCCGACAGGTCAGCGTCTGCCTCGCGCAGGTAGCGGGGCTCACACTGCTGGTTCATACCATTCGCCGCAGGCTTGACGATAGCTGCTCAAAAAGGGTTTCAACAGGGTGTTGAACTTGCCCAGCTTTAAGGGAGATATACCTTTTACTTGAAGCTTGCCCATCACCATGGCCGCACCGAAGTTCGCCTTGCCATAGGCGGCGTTGTGGAATGTAGAAGCGTCCATGGTTATCGAGCTGTCAACCTGGCCCGACCATTCAGTAGCGCAATCGACGCTCCCCAAGTCATCAACCAAGAAGTAAATCTTGACGCCGTAATCTTTGAACTCCCAACTTAGGGTATGGAGCATCTCGGCGACTTTTTGTAGCGAAGAACGAGGAACATTGGTTCCCACCAATTGAATCGTCCGGCGCATGACTTCCGTAAAATCTTCAGGGCCAGGGATAGAATGCTCTTCTGTCAACGGGGGCGCTCCTGACGGAATGTGAGCCCGGCCCTCTCATGTGAGCCGGTGTTAGAGCCGTAGTGTAGGGGGTAGTCATGTTTCGTGCCCAACCAGGACGATGCGGCAACTGGCCCATAACGTCCAATCTATTGGAACGACTCGAGCGAGTAAGAGGGCCGACGCCCTTGTCCGGTTCCGTGAAACAGGTATCGCGTCGGCCCGAAGTTTGATTAGGTTAGGCTTCAGGCAGTCCTGCGTCCGCACGCAAGGCCGCTGCCTTATCGGTCCTTTCCCACGTCAGATCCAGGTCATCACGTCCAAAGTGCCCATAAGCAGCAGTGGGCTGATATATTGGCCGCCTGAGGTCCAAGTCGCGGATAATCGCTGCGGGTCTCAGGTCGAAGTGTTTGGCGACCAGATCGTGAATCGTATCGCTGTCGACCCGGTTGGTGTCGAAGGTCTCCACCGCCACGGATATTGGAGTAGCGACGCCGATGGCGTAGGACACCAATACCTCAGCCCGGTCCGCCAGTCCGGCGGCCACCAAGTTCTTGGCCACATACCGGGCCGCATAGGCTGCGGAGCGGTCAACCTTGGTCGGGTCTTTGCCAGAGAATGCCCCACCGCCATGGCGGGCGATACCTCCATAAGTATCCACCAGAATCTTGCGGCCAGTCAGCCCCGAGTCTCCCGCCGGTCCGCCAATCTCGAAATTGCCACTGGGGTTAACCAATATCTTGGTATTCTCATCCAGCAGGTTGGCCGGGACAATCTCGCGGATTACTTTTTCCGTGATGTCCTTTTTAATCTGTTCTTGAGAGACACCGGGGTCGTGCTGGGCGCTGATAACCACGGTATCCACACGGTGGGGAACACCGTACTTGTACTCAACGGTCACCTGGGATTTGCCGTCGGGCCTCAGGTAGGGTATAGCCCCTTCCTTCCTGACCATGCTCAGCTTCTGCACCAATTTCTGGGAGAGGCTGACGGTCAACGGCATCAATTCCGGAGTCTCGTTGCAAGCGAATCCAACCATCATTCCTTGGTCGCCTGCCCCTGTGGAATCCAGTTCGGCTTGGTCGCCGCCTTCTCCCCGCACTTCGAGAGCTTTGCTGACACCGGCATTTATGTCTGCCGATTGCTCCTGAATGGACACGGTAATACCGCAGCTTTTGGCGTCAATGCCGTAGTCGGAGTTGGTGTAACCTGCCTTGCGCAGCGTCTCCCGCACGATAGCAGGCACGTCCACATAGGACGATGTGGTAATCTCTCCCATCACCATTACCAAGCCGTTGGTGACTGCGGTTTCGCAGGCCACTCTGCCCATGGGGTCTCCCCTCAAAACTGCATCCAGCACGCCGTCGGATATCTGGTCACATAGCTTGTCCGGGTGACCTTCCGTCACCGACTCGGAAGTCAGTAGATATTTAGGTGATTCATTAAACAATAGCGCCATTCGATTTTCTCCTGCAAGGGTGGGGGCTTAAGTCCCCTCTTCCCAGCTCTCCGAATATTTCTGTTGTGCCGCAGTAAGGGTATCAATCTGGATACCCATTGATTGAAGCTTTAACCGTCCGACTTCTTGGTCGGTCTCTTGAGGTACTCCGTAGACCTGTGGGGAGAGCTTGCCCTTGTTATCTAGGATATACTCTACGCCTAAGGCCTGGTTGGCGAAGCTCATGTCCATGACCGCTGATGGGTGCCCCTCAGCCGCTGTCAGGTTGATTAGACGGCCTTCACCCAGTAGATATAGCTTTTTGCCATTGGCCATGACGTACTCTTCTACGAATGGTCGAATTTCCCGGTGAGAAACCGCCATCTCTTGCAGCGAAGGAATGTCGATCTCAACGTTGAAGTGACCGCTGTTGGCCAAGATTGCGCCGTTGGGCATCAGTTCCATCTGTTCTTTGCTGATGGTGTGGAGCCCACCGGTTACGGTAATGAAAACCTCGCCGACCTTGGCTGCTTCCATCCCGGTCATCACGGTAAATCCGTCCATGACCGCTTCCAAGGCTCTAACGGCGTTTATCTCGGTGACAATGACGTGGGCTCCCATACCCTTGGCCCGGGAGGCGACGCCACGACCACACCAGCCGTAACCACATATAACAACCCGTCGGCCCGCCCAAAGGATGTTGGTGGCTCTGGTTATGCCGTCCAACGTGCTCTGGCCGGTTCCGTAGCGGTTGTCAAAGAAGTGCTTAGTTTCAGCTTCGTTCACCGCAATTACTGGGTAGAGCAATTTGTTGTCGGCGGCCATTGCCGTCAATCGAATCACTCCGGTGGTGGTTTCTTCTGTGCCTCCAATCATGTTTGGGAGGAGTTCGGGCCGCTTGGTGTGAACCATGGTGACCAAGTCCGCACCATCGTCCAGCGTGATTTCGGGCTTATGATCCAAAGCCGAACTCAAGTGTTTGTAGTAGGTCTCGTCATTCTCGCCCTTGATAGAGTAGGTGGGAATCCCATATTCTTGCACCAGCGCGGCCGCCACTTCATCCTGGGTGCTCAACGGATTGGAAGCGCACACCACCAAGTCGGCGCCGCCTTCTTTCAAGGCGATGGCCAGATTGGCTGTTTCCGAGGTTACGTGCAAGCATGCGGCCATACGCACACCGGCTAGGGGTTTGTCTTTTTGGAAGCGGTCCTGGATTAGTTTCAACACGGGCATTTCCCGTCCTGCCCACTCTATGCGGTTTACACCGCCCTGAGCTAGGGATAAATCCTTCACGTCTCCCGCTGTCTTTTGTGATGCCAAAAATTTACTCCTTTGGTACTACGTGGCAATCTATGCGTGCGATTGCCCGATTAGATATTGGGATCCCGCTCGGTCCGAATACTTATTCGGCCGAATCAGTCTCCGCCGGTCTACTCCCCGAATTCTGTGGGGTGGTTGCCTTCCATCCACGTCGGCACGCCATCCTCCACATTAAACAGTTTCTCAGAGTCATAGCCCATGGACGCAGCCATCTCGCAAGCCAGGCCACTTCTCACGCCCGCCGCACAAATAAACATGACCTTCTTATCGTGGGGCACCTCGTCTATGCGGCCTGGCAGGTCGTCTATGGGAATGTGCGCAGCTCCGGTCGGGTGACCGGTAACCCACTCATCGTCCCTGCGTACGTCAATCAGCACATAGCTGCCGGGGTCTGCCTGCAGCATAACGTTAGCCTCGTTGGAGTCTATGCGGTAATACGGTTCACCAGGGTCTTGTCTTGGCATAATCAACCTCCTTTCTGGTTCAGGCGGAAAAAATCCGCTGATAATCTTTGATCTTTCACGTTACTAGCCAGTTCTAATTGCTAGTGCCGGTTAGTTGAAATATTTACCAATTATTGGCGCCATCTTCTTTTTAAAATCGCCATCAATTCTATCAGAGGGAGTAATGATGGCATCCTTCAAACCGGTCACGCAAGCGCACCCCCGCTCACCTTCCAACAAGGGGATAACCTTTCGCAAGAGTTCCTTCGATGCAGCCACATTCTTCATCAGGTTACCAATTATCATTTCCACCGTGACGGGCTCTTCTTCTTCATGCCAGCAGTCATAATCGGTGACCCAGGCCATGGTCGCATAACAAATCTCGGCTTCCCTAGCCAGCTTTGCCTCGGGCAGCGCCGTCATGCCGATGATGTCCGCACCCCAAGAACGGTACATCAAAGATTCAGCCCTAGTGGAGAAAGCGGGTCCCTCCATTACCACCATCGTTCCCCCGGAGTGAGCGTTTATGTCCAAACCTTGGGAGCTCTCGTACAGCACCTGGCTGGAAACTGGGCAGAACGGCTCGGCCAGGCTGATATGCGCAACCAAACCTTCATCAAAAAATGTGTTAACCCTTTGGCTGGTTCGATCTATCAATTGGTCAGGCACCACCATGTCCAAAGGAGCCAATTCTTGCTTCAAGCTGCCCACTGCGCTAACGGAAATAATCTTCTCTACCCCCAAGCTCTTCAAGGCGAATATGTTGGCTCGGGCCGGGATATTGGTCGGGTTAAGCCTATGGCCCTTGCCATGGCGAGGCAGGAATGCCACCGGTACTCCGCTCAACTCTCCCAGCGTGATTGCGTCACTGGGCGGTCCGAACGGGGTGTCTACAGTTGCGGATTCGACGCAGGATAGCCCCTCTATCTCATAAAGTCCGCTGCCGCCTACGATACCTATTGTCGCTTTATTTTTCGCCATTCTTGTTTAATTCAGTTACAACTGCCCAGTTCCCGGCCTAGCCGATGATTCATGGACGGTAATCCAGATAAGTTTTAAATATGAGTCGACCCGACCACCGCAAGATTCAGAGACTCCAGGAACGGCGGCCGAGCTACACCGGCTTCGGTGATTATGGCGCTAACGTAGCCGTTTGGCGTAACGTCAAATGCAGGGTTAATCGCTTGCACACCCTCGGGGGCTATCGCCACACCTTGAAGGTGAGTAACTTCTTCTTCCGGTCGCTCTTCAATCTGTATCTGGTCACCATCGGGTAAACTTAAATCTATGGTGCTGATGGGCGCAGCTATATAGAATGGAATCCGGTTTTCCTTGGCCAACACCGCCAGAGAATAGGTACCAATCTTATTGGCGGTGTCTCCATTAGCGGCGATACGGTCTGCTCCAGTAATGATGCAGTTAATCTTCCCCTGCCTCATGAGCATTCCCGCCGCAGAATCCACAATCAACTTTGAGGGAATCCCTAGTTTTTGAAACTCCCAAGCGGTCAGCCGAGCTCCCTGCAAGAATGGCCGCGTCTCCGTGTTGAATACCTGGAAGCGCTTTCCGTCTTCCCAACCAGCCCGAATCACGCCTATGGCCGTACCGAATCCCGCTGTAGCCAGGGCGCCAGCATTGCAGTGAGTCAAGACAGAGCCACCGTCGGGTATCAAGTCCTTGCCGTAGTCACCCATACGCCGGTTGATTTGCTCGTCTTCCAGGTGAATGCGCTTGGCTTCATCGAGTAACCTTCCTGGGATTCCATCGACGTCCCCGTCAGCGCTGGCTAGGTCCACCATGCGGCGCACCGCCCACTGGAGGTTAACCGCTGTGGGACGGGCGGCGGCAATCTCGGAGGCTGCTGCCTCAAGCTGGGCCATGAACTCTTGGCGACCGTTCACCTCGATATCTCTGGCAGCCATCGCCACGGCATAAGCTGCCGTTACCCCGATCGCCGGCGCACCCCGGACCTGCATGTCTCGGATTGCGACTACGGCTTGCTGATAGGTACCGACTGTTACGGTAACCTCTTCCCGGGGCAACCGTGTCTGGTCCAGAAGCTCTAGGTTCTCGCCGGACCATTTGATGGGCCGGATTTCGTTTTCAGACATCCTGTTCAGCCATTCACATTGATTGACTCGGCAAGCTTGTGAGTCGCCAGGCTTAAGTTCCGAGAATTGTTCGAACCCGGTTGGACATAAAAGATAGGCACAAAAAAAGCCCCTCAAGGCGAGAAGCTCATAGTTACCCCACGCCCCCTCATCTTTCGCCCATCCTGTTACTCATGGTTGGACGCCGGAATTAGCACCGTTTCCTGAGAACCAGGTTATTGCGCCCAGTTAACGAGGATCGGTTGCCAGGCTTCGTCGGGCCGTGCCCTCTGCCGTTCTGGATAAAGGGTATATTAGAAAAGCCTAGGTTGTTAACATTGAAATGGTACCTGCACGGAGCCTGCGTGTCAAGTTATGTGCGTTGCGCAGCCAGGCGTGGGCCGTTGCGTTATTCAATATAATATTATATTTTATTGCCGATAAGCGTCAAATAATTACAACATATCGTCAACAGTTAATGCCTCAAAATCGCCAGCCACAAGACCGGTTTCCCGTTGGCCGGACTTCCGTGAGCTTCACGATTATACGAATCCTCGACGCCAGCATCATGGGAAACGGCC